>Ga0335078_10001846_pt1 | contig 32031 bp, 31 predicted proteins | sample Lox_Sample_32_FD_206711 | JGI IMG/M metagenome (GOLD analysis project Ga0335078, IMG submission 206711) | Soil microbial communities from Loxahatchee National Wildlife Refuge, Florida, United States - Lox_Sample_3.2 | ecosystem: Environmental > Terrestrial > Soil > Wetlands | place: USA... | reverse complement strand
ACGGGCCAAGTCTCAAGCTTTGCAGAAGCAACGCGACGCCGCTCTTGCTGCCGCCAGAGGAGGATCCGTTTGGCGACGTATTGGACGCGCTGCAAAGTGGCTCCTCATTGGTGCGGCGGCAGGTGCAATCGCGGCCGAAGCACATCGCTAAGCCTCAAGATTTTAGGAAGACAGAGGGCAATCGGTCTTGCCAGAGCCCTGCCAAGTTATCCCCAACCCCTGCCCGGCGCACCCCCCGCGCCGGGCAGGGGATCCCACCTCCAGTTCGCAGAGGCAAACCGTAGATATCCACAGGACGAGGGTTGCCTTGCATTTTCCGCTTGACACTGCGTCCTATAAGTTATATTATGTTAACAAGAAAATCGGAGGCAACCTTAGCCTTGTGGATTGTCTGTGGATATTCAAGTGGACCGGGTCCCACACTCCGTCGTGCCTCTCCTGCCCTATTTTGATTCTTAGTTGTTTTTGGCCTTTTCGCCCGGTAAGTCGAAGGTGATGTACTTCATGATTGTGTCGGCGTCTGCTCCGACAACGCGTCTACCGTTAATGAACAACGTGGGGGTGCTGTTCACTTCGAGCAGTTTTGCATTTTTCACGCTTGCGTCAACCGCCGCGGCCGCTTCTGGTGAGGCCAGGCAAGCCTTAAAGGTATCCGTGTTCAATCCAATGTTGCCGGCAAATCCCACAATCTCGTCCCAGACGTTCTCAGCGGAAATGATGTCCTGATTGTTGTAGAGCGCGTCATACATTTTCCAGAACGATTTGGGATCCTGATCATAAGCGCAGCGTCCTGCGAGCGCTGCGGTTCTCGCCCAAGGATGGATTTGCTCGATTGGGTAATCCTTAAAGATGAGCCTGACTTGCGGACGATTTGGCAGGATTTGCTGCAGGGCGTCATGAAGCTGGCGGCAGACAGGACATTCAAAGTCCGCGAATTCGACGATGGTTACCTTGGCGTCCGTGGGCCCGACGCTGGGGGCATTGTCTGTTTGCAGTTTGGACCGAATTTCGGCGAGGGGGTCCTTCGTGAGGTCGGCGATCTCCCCGCGAATCAGGTACTTTCCATCTTTGCTCACGTACATCGTGGCGGTTTGCTGATTTTCCCCAAGAGTCAGGTCCACATTGGTTTCGAGCAGTCCAGGCACACCGGATTCCTTTAACGGCCCCACCACCAGCTTCACGTCGCTGCCAAACGCGTAGAGGTGCCTCAGATATGCATCGATTTTCTTTTGAATGGCTGCGTCAGGGGTGGGTGCAACCTGCGCCGGTAGGCTTGGCACGATCATGCTGATAAACAGTACAGTCAGGGCCAGTCGTTTGGTCTTCACGGAATACCTCATTGTTCAGGGAATGAATTTCTGTGCGATCGGGAACGGCCGCCCGAATCCGAAAGCGCGTGATGTAATCTTGAGTCCGGGCGCCGCTTGCTTTCGTTTGTACTCGTTTCGATCCACAAGCAACGCGATATTTCGCACGAGTTGCAGTTCGAAATCATACCTTTCCGCAATTTCCTCCGGCGTTTGCAAATCCTCGATATAGGCCTTGAGGACTCGATCCAGGACGTCATAGGGAGGCAAACTGTCCTCGTCCCTCTGATTCGGACGCAATTCTGCCGAAGGAGGTTTCTCCACTGTGGAGCGGGGAATGACTTCCCTTTCGCGATTCACCCAGTTCGCCAGTTCGTACACCATGAGCTTCGGCACATCGGAGATTACCCCCAAGCCCCCGGCCATGTCACCGTAGAGCGTGCAATACCCCACCGCGAGTTCCGATTTGTTTCCGGTGCTTAGCACCATGGATCCGAATTTGTTAGAGAGCGCCATTAAATAGTTTCCCCGAATCCGCGCCTGGATATTCTCCTCCGTCACGTCCACCGGCCGCGAAGCAAAAATAGGCCCCAGCGCTTTCAAGTAGGCTTCATAGACTTCCGTAACCTGGATGGTAGCGAGCTCAATACCGAGATTTCGCGCGATCGCTCTCGCATCCTGTTTACTTCCCGCCGAGGAATATGGACCCGGCATCGAAACTCCAAGCACGTTTTCAGTGCCCAGAGCTTCGACTGCGATCGTCGCGACCACCGCGGAATCAATACCTCCGCTCAAGCCGACCAGCACCTTAGTGAACCCGCATTTCTGCACGTAATCGCGGGTTCCGGTCACCAAAGCGCGAAATGCGTACTCAATCTCCTGCCGAGGTTGCTCGCGAATCTCTCCCTGACCGGTGACGGTGTCAAACAGAACCAGATCTTCTTCAAAAGCCGCTGCCTGCGCCGCTACTCGGCCGTCTGCAGATAGAGCAACGCTGGCTCCGTCAAAAATCAGTGTGTCGTCGCCGCCCACCTGATTGACGTAGATGATAGGCCGGTGATAATTCATCGCAATGGAACGCAGGATCTCCACCCGGAGGGTACGTTTGTCCAAAGTGTATGGAGATGCAGAGAGATTGATCAACACTGACGCACCTTGACCGGTCAGCTCCGCAACGGGATCTCGTTCGTAGAGAGGCTTAGCCCAGAATTTCTTGTCGTTCCAGATGTCTTCGCAAACGGTAATGCCCATCGTTTCGCCGCCAAACTCGAAAACCGTTTGCTGCTCGGCTGGCTGGAAATACCGCGATTCATCAAAGACATCGTACGTCGGTAGAAGCATTTTACCTTGCTCGAAAACGCTTCGTCCGCCGCAAAGCAACGCCGCTTTGTTGGCGATGGACTTTCCCCGGCCGTTTTCGACGTGGCCGACGTAGCCCACAATCGCCGGAAGCGGCAGCCTTGAAGCGATCTCTTGCAAGGTAGTCTGGTTCCGTTCGATGAAGGCGGGACGTTCCAGCAAATCTTGAGGCAAATAGCCGCAAACGCACAGTTCGGAAAATACCGCAATGTCCGCTCCACGCTCCTTCGCCTTTCCGGCCAAGCTCAGGATTCGTGCGGAATTTCCGGCGAAGTCACCAACGGTGGGATTGATCTGCGCGAGCGCTATTTTCATGCTCTGGCCATAGGATACGGGCGGGAGGCCTCTAAAGCAAATTCCCGCCTCTGGACGTACCCGTCGCTCGGCGTGCTCGTCATTTACGGGGCGCACTTGTGTGCCAGGAGGGTTGCAGTTCCCTGTCCGCTCCGCAATTCACGGTAGAACACAGTCTTCAGTCCCGGAAACGCTTCATGGAGTTCGCCGGGCGACAGGAGATACTCTTGGTTGCGAGGACCGCCGGCAAAAGCAAGCTGTTCAGTGGTGTGCGTCTCGTAGAGCAAGGCTCCTCCAGATCTCAAAGTCTCGGCTATGCGGGGAAAGAGCGAGCGCTGCAAATAATTGATGCACAAAACCAGGGAGAATTCCGCCCTGCCAAACTCCTGGGAAGTCAAGTCTGCACACGCCGTTTCGATGCCATTCTTGGCCGCCAGGACCAAATCTCTATCCAAGTTAACTCGCCTGGTAGTTATTGCTGCCTCTCTGGCGCTTTCTTCGAGAATATCCAGAGCGACAGGAGACCAATCCAGTGCCGTCACAGCTCGCCCCTTCGCCGCAAGAAACACGGTATTCCGGCCCCTTCCGCAAGCGAGATCAAGAGTTGGGCCATCCGGCAAGAGGGGCAATAATTCCCGTACGATGACCGCGGGCTCCGGCGCCGGCTCTGCTGGCGCCGCCTTGTACCTCGCATCCCATTCGGCCGAAGTTGCAGACATAAAAAGGGCTTCCAGCTGAGGAGCTTGTCCTCTGACCGGAAGCCTGGTAAATCCTTCTCCGGAGCCGAGAATGTGCTCCGTTTCGTTCGAAATCAGACGCTAAAGGAACTGCCGCAGCCGCAGGTGCTCTTCACGTTCGGATTGTTGAACTTGAAGCCGGCACCTTCCAGAGTTTCGATGTAATCAATTTCCACGCCATCCAGATACATCGAGCTCATCTGGTCCACGGCAACCTTTAGGCCGTTGAAATCGTAAACTTCGTCCCCGTCATTCGTTTGGTTCTCGAATGCCATGTGATATTGGAAGCCAGAGCAGCCGCCGCCGACCACCGCGACCCGCAACGCGGATGGGACAGGATTCTGCATGCTCATGATTTCCTTCACTTTAGTGCTCGCAATCGGCGTAAGACTGATCATTGGTATTTGTAGCCTCCGCTTGCAGCTTGCTCCGCAAGCTACTTCCCGGTCACATTATAGCAAAAATCGCGCCCTACGCGCATATCGGCGGGTTCCACTTGCGCAACTCTCCAGAACCACGCTTTGGACAAGGCTTGCACGTATTCCGTACAATCGGATGCGTCCATGACACATCACGTTACGCATCACGTCACGCTGATCCCCGGTGAAGGCATCGGTCCGGAAGTCTCTCAAGCCACGCGGCGGATCGTGGAGGCTGCCGGCGTCCAAATCGCCTGGGAAGAAATCAGTGGTCGTTCGGGTGATGCGGCCGATACGGGACAGGCTGTTAATAAATCCGCCATCGAGTCGGTTCGCCGCAATGGAGTTGCTCTTAAGGGCCCCATGACCACGGCTATCGCGGGCGGCGCACCGAGCGTCAATGTCGCGTTGCGCAAAACCCTCGACCTCTACGCCAATCTCCGCCCCGTCAAGAATATGCCGGGCGTCAAGTCCCATTTCGACAATGTGGATATCGTTCTCGTCCGCGAGAATACGGAGGATCTTTATTCCGGGCTGGAACACGAGGTCGTTCCTGGCGTCGTCGAGAGCCTGAAAATCATTACCGAGAAGGCCTCGACGCGCATCGCCCGCTTTGCCTTCGAGTACGCCAAGCGTGAGAGCCGTCAGAAAATTCACGCCATCCACAAAGCCAACATCATGAAGCTGTCCGACGGCCTATTTCTGAAATCCATCCGCGCCGTCGCCCCGGAATATCCGGAAATCGAATACAAGGAAATGATCGTTGACAACGCATGTATGCAGATCGTCCTCAATCCGAGACAGTTCGACATGCTGTTGCTCCCGAATCTGTACGGCGACGTCATGAGCGATCTTGCCGCAGGCCTCGTCGGCGGACTGGGAGTGGTCGGAAGCGCAAATATCGGCGATCACGCCGCCATGTTTGAAGCGGTCCACGGTACGGCGCCGGATATCGCCGGGAAGGGTCTGGCCAATCCGACTGCCCTGCTCATGAGCAGCATTCTGATGCTCGACCACCTGGGTGAGCGCTCTGCCGCGCGCCGCATCGAAACAGCGCTGGAAACCGTCTATCGCGAGGGAAAACACGTAACGAAGGATGTCGGCGGATCAGCGGGAACAGCGGAGTTCACGGACGCGGTGATCGCCACGTTGCCCAAGGTCTGATTCCCTGCTCTGATAGACCTTAAGCCTCTAGCCGTGGCCCGGCGCATAGATCTGATACACCATCAAATAAACAATTACGCCGGTTACGCAAACATAGAACCACAGCGGCAGTGTCCAACGAGCTATGAGCCGGTGCTTATCGAATTTTTCCAGCCAGGCGCGCCGCAGTGTGACCAGAATCATCGGCACGATCACGATCGCCAGAATCGTGTGCGAAATCAAAATCGTGAAATAGACCGGCCTGATCCAGCCGTGGCCTTCGAAGCGCACATGCCCGACGCGATAGTGATAAATCAGGTAGGAAACCAGGAACGCGCAAGATACGAAGAATGCAGACAACATGAATTCCTTGTGCGTCTGCATCTTTCCTTTGCGAATTGCCGCATAGCCTGCGGCCAGTAACACGCCGCTTGTGCCATTCAATGTGGCGTTCAGGGCCGCTTGCGAAAACATGGATAGGCGGAATCTTTCCTTTGAATTGCGCGGATCAGCGCGCGATTTTGTCGTACATCATCAAGCCGAGAAGCAGTGGAATGTGCAGCACAGTCGCATGCATCAGCCACTTCGCGCGAAGATTAGTTTTTGCGCTCGCTGCCCATAGGCAGACCTGCACAAGCCCAGTGCTTACAACGAGCGCACCGAAAAAATACAGCACGCCCGCTAAACCAAGCACCGCGGGAAGCAAGCTGACGGCCACCAAAAGTCCCGCCATGACCACGATCTGTCGGAACGTCCGCTTCCCTTCCCGGTCCACCACCGGCAGCATCAGAATCCCCGCGCGCGCGTAATCTTCCCGGTACATCCAGGAAATCGCATGGAAATGCGGGAACTGCCAGAAAAACAAGATCGCAAACAGCAGCCATGCGCCACGGTCCAGTGAACCGCATGCCGCGGCCCAGCCGATCATCGGAGGCACCGCTCCGGGAAACGCCCCGACGAACGTCGCCCAGACGGTACGCTTTTTGAGCGGCGTATACGCCAGCAAATAGCTCAAACAAGTTAGAGCGCCGAGGGCAGAAGCAAGAATTCCGCCCGCAACCCACAGATCCACTGCGCCGGCCACCGCCAGCGCGATCCCGAACAGCAAAGCTTCCTTGGGCCGCAACTGCCCGCTTGGCAATGGTCTGGATGCGGTCCTCCGCATGTACCGGTCGGATTCGCGCTCGATGTAATGATTCAGTGCCGCGGTACCACCGGCAATCAGCATGGTGGCAAACACTGTGTGCACCAGCCGCGGCCAATCAACCGGGCCGCGCGCGCCCATGTAGAAGCCAGCCCCCGTCGTCATCAATACCAGCAGGGACACGTCCGGCTTGGTCAGCGCGACGTAAGCATTCGCACGCGACGTTAGTGTGATTTCTGTTGTCTGGGCCGTTCCCATTTACACCGTAGCTTCGCGCCCGGATGTCACCGCCACAGAACTTCGGCGTGGCAACAGACGATAGCATAGAAGCACGATCAGAATCGAGGATGCTAGCACCAGCGCCCCCACCACGGTGTGGATCACCGTCAGGCTGACCATGACCGGCATCGGCTGAGGAGCATCGGCGGTTGCCATGCGGGACCACCATGCACCCATGCCCAGAAGAAATTGCGTCCCGAAGAGCGCGTGCAGCAACACGCGGGCGCGCGAAAGCTCGCGAGAGCAGTCAAAGCGCTTGCGCAGCGCGGCTCCCACCCACACCACTGTCCCCAACACCAGGCAGGCACCCAGTAGATGTGGCCAGATGGGAATGTCCCGGTGCCGGAAGCCTGCGCCAAAGGCCACTTGGCAGAAGACCACAAGAGTATTGATCCACGCGATCGTCAGAATGGTTGGCGAACCGTGATCTTCAAGCTGTGGCCGGTCTTCCATCCACCATTTGCTGGTGAAGAGCGCGATGCTGACGGTGAGACCGAAGAAAATCTGAGCCAGGCACGCGTGTGCCACCGGCATAGCGTAGTGCAAATCAAGCAGTACCGTCAGTCCGCCAAGAACGCCCTGTGCGATGACTGCGCCCACAGCCGCAAGTCCCAGATAGCGGACCCAGCGCCGCTCATCCTTCAGCCACAGCAGCACCGCAAGGATCACCGTAAACAATCCAACGACGGTGGCGATCACGCGATGCGAATGCTCGTAGACGACTCCACCGTACATCGGCGGCGTGACAGTCCCATACGACAGCGGCCAATCGGGTACCGAGAGCGCTGCGTCGTTTGAAGTAACCAATGCACCTGCAATCAACAGAAGGAAGGTACAAACGGCGACAACAATGGAAAAGCGATGAACTCCGGAATGATATGTTTTCATTTGAGATGAACCCGCAAAATTATAGCGCAATCTTCTTCGCGCTGCCCGCTAGCCCGCCACGCCGGATGCATTTCGCCCCTCGTCAATCCCGGCCGCCTTTACGACCAAATCTCTCAGCGTGGCAATGAACAGCTCGGAATCTCCCACGGCGGGCATCATGCGGAAGGTCTCCACTCCGAACTTTTTTGCGTCGGCCCTTCCGTCAATGTTGATCTCATGCAGCGTCTCGATGTGTTCGGTGACGAACGAAATCGGAACGACGAGCATTTCTTTCACGCCCGCGTGCCCCAGCCGCTCCAGCTCGCCCAGGAACGAAGGTTCCAGCCATTTTGCGGGTCCTACGCGGCTCTGGAAGCAAAGCAAATGGGTTTGCGGCCAGTTCGCGAACTTTTTTGCGCCAAGTTCGCACGTCAAACGAACCGTTTCCCCAACCTGCTTTGGATAGGGATCGCCTTTTTCTACCAGGCTCATTGGCAGGCCGTGCGCGCTAAAGAGCAGATGAATCCTCGAACTATCGGGAAACTGCCGCAGGCAGACGCCGATTTTTTCCACCAGTGCATGGATGTAGAGTGGATGATCGTAAAAGTGTTCCACTGTGCGCAGCGGCGGCCCTCCGTCCGGTTGGCCATACACGCGCCGCCACTCCTTCAGGCTGCTCAGCGTCGTGGCGTAGGAATAATGCGGATACAAGGGCAAGAGCACGATTTCGTCGAGCGGCCCGGATTTGCGCAATTCCTCCGCCGCTTCGCTTGTCAGGGGATGCCAGTAACGCATCGCGGTTACCGCGACGGGGTCCAAGTAGGGCTGAAGGGCCCGTACGAGCTTTTGACGCTGCCGTTCTGTGAGCTCAGCGATGGGAGATTTCCTTCCGATCATTGCGTATCGGCCCCGCACCGGCACCGATCGCTTCCTTGCAATGTAACGCGCCAGGGGGCCGCGCAGAAATCCCAGTGGACCCATCGGAATAATGTCGGGGTCGAGAAACAGATTGCGCAGGAACGGCTCGACCGCGTCGAGAGAGTCCGGCCCGCCAAGCTGAAACAGCACGATTCCGACGCGCTTCTTCCCTGCCACCCGAGCTCCCTTATTATCTCTTGTTTAACGAATCCTTTAGCCGCTGAACATCCGCGCGTAACGAAGCCGTGCGCCTTGCGACGCTCACATAAAAGAGAAAGAACACCGCCCACCCAATGATGTACGCCGCAAACACGCTGCCGATATTCTTCATCATGCCTCCGCTTCTCTCTCGAGCGCCTGCACTTCGGATCGCAACTCTTCCAATTCGTAGCGCTTCCGGATCAGAAGCACCATCAACAGCGTCAGGCTGACCCACGACAGATAAAACACCTTGCGCATGGTCGGATCGAGCCCGCCGCTCGTGAACACCACCGGCTGCGGATGCTGCGTTCTCCACCACCAGATCGAACCGTAGACCAGCGGCACGTCCAGAAAGCTGAACACGCCGTAAAATGCGCTGACCAGCGCCCGCCGGTCCGGGTCTTCGATCATCGTCCGCAGCAGCAAGTACGACACATACAGCAGCCAAAGAACCAGGGTCGAAGTCAGCCGTGCGTCCCACGCCCACCAGACTCCCCACGCCGGCTTGGCCCAGATTGGTCCGGTCAACAGTACTACGGTGCAAAATGCGAGACCCACCTCGACTCCGGCAATTCCCAGCCAATCCCATTTGTTTTCCCGTTTGACCAGGTACCCGACATTGCCCACAAATGCCACAAGAAACGCGACAAGCGCGGTCATGCCGCAGGGCGCGTGCAAATAGAAGATCCTCTGCACGAGATGCATGGTCTTTTCATCAGGAGCGATATAAAAGGCCGCGTACGCGGAGTAACCGAGCAGGGCCACGACCACAAAAGCAAAAAGTCCGTCCTTCTTCATCGCATCATTCTCCCGCGCCTCGTTACCAACAAAAGCTTATTCCTCCAGCAGATACTCTCCGAAAAGCCAAAGGGCCGTCAAAAAAATCACGTCAAACGCGATCAAAAATGCCAGCCAGTCCCAGCGCAACGTCGGTTTCGGGTCCAACAGGGCCGCGGTTGCTTCCGTGCTGGCAATGAGAAGCGGCGTCAAGAGCGGCAGCAGCAGCAGCGGCAGCATCAATTCCCTCATTCTGGCTTGCGCGGAGATCGCCGAAAGCGCCGTGCCCGTTACACCGAGCCCCAGGCTGCCGAGGAACAGGACAACCACAAGTTGGGGAAAAACTCGAAAAACCGGAACGTTATAGAGGATCGCAAATACGGGAATCATCATGATTTCCGTCAAGAGCAGGAACAGCGTGTTCGCGCCCAATTTTGCCAGGAAGATGGCGAACGGATCCGGAACCGAAAGCCGCAAAGCGCTTAATGTGTCGTTCCCCTGCTCGCGCAGGAAGCAAGGCTGCAGCATCAACGAAGCCGCAAAAAGGAAAGCCAGCCACAACAGGCCAGGCCCAAAACGCCGCGATTCCGTCGCCGTCGGATCAAATGTAAAACTGAACAGGACCACCACAACTAGGATAAAGATCACTGTGGTGGTCAGGAGTTCCCGCGAGCGGAATTCCGTGCGAAGTTCCTTCCCGAACAGCGCGGACGTGTTGGACATCAAGCTCATTCAGGCATCCGCAAACGAAAGGATCGCGCGGAAATTTGCGCCGGCTCGCGTGTCTGCCGCGACGCTCCCGGCATCCAGGCGGACAGCGCGAGTCGCTAGCGAAGCAATTTCGGATTCTCCATGGACGCTCATCAAGATCGTGCATCCGGCGTCTCGGAGGCTGCGCAATGTCCCCGCCAGCCAAGCCACCCCTAGCGGATCGAGCCCCGTAGAAGGTTCATCGAAGAGCAGCACGGACGGCGCGTGCAGCAACGCTCGGGCGATCGCCACGCGTTGCCGCATGCCTCGTGAAAACGTGCGCACCAGCGAATCTTTCCGCTCCACCAGCCCCACGGCCTTCAGCAAATCCGAAACGCGCTCCGCAGGATTTGCAACCTCTTGCAGGCGCGCGAACAGCGTCAGGTTCTCCTCTGCGGAAAGCTCATCGTAAGCCATCGTCGCATGCGCTACATATCCGACCCTGGCTTTGTAATCGTTTTGATTCCCGGTAAATGACAGCGTTCCGCGCGTGGGCCTCACCAACTGCGCCGCAATGCGTAGCAGGGTCGTCTTGCCCGACCCGTTTCGCCCTGCCAGAGCCAGGCACTCTCCAGGAGAAACTTCCAGCGTCAGACGCCGCAGGGCGTAGATCCCGCCATATCGTTTTTCGATGTTTTCAAACCGGAGTCCGGTGGCAGGTGCGCTCTGCTCGCCCACCGTTCAGCCCCGCACGAGATCCCGCAGGACCTTCTCGACGCGGGCGCGCTCTCGCGCGTACTCTTCTTCGGAGATCGTTCCTGCCTGTCGGCGCAATTCAAGGCGAAAAATCATGTCCTTTAACGCGTCGAGACTCTGCCCTGCGACCGCGTCAAGCGATGCTAGACCCGATCCCTCGGTCGAGGTGGGCGGTGCTGCGGCGTTCTGTTGCGAGGAAGCGCGCCGAGCATCTTTTCGGGCAGGCTGCGAATTCTCAACCGGCGCAGCTCCGGCAGCCACGGTAACTGCTACGGGCTTCCTGGCAAGCAGAAAAGCGCCGATCGCGAAAACGCCGACGAATCCCAGGATCAAAGGAATTTTGAGCGTGTCGAGGCGTCCCGGCACTGCCTGGATCGTTCCTCCCGCTTGCCCGGAATCAGCCTGCGTTTGTCCACCGGAATCCCCGGAATCATTTCCATTCGACGCGGTAGGCGGGGGCGCTGTCCCCGAGAGATTCACGGCCACAAGCGTTCCGGCGCTGATCGAATCTCTCTGATAAATGTTCATTCCTTGCTCTTGGCCCGAAGCCTGCAAACCGTCGCCGGTCAGCGTCACCGTTGGCGGCGCCACGACCAGCAGCCGCCCTCCGTATATGGTTGGAAGTTTGATCGTCGCAGTGTCGTTGGGATAAGGGAGCACGTACGACAGCCGGACGTCCGTATTCCCCGGCTGAAATGCGTAAGCGATCGAATATTTTCCTTTGCCGTCATCAATCGGCGCCTGGATCACGGGCATTCCTGAGGGTCCAGCCACTGCGATCTGTTTCAAGTCCGCACCTTTGGGCAATTCCATTTGAAACGATCCGTTTGCCCGAAAAAAGACGATGGGCGGAGTATTGTTGTTCTGAACCGCATACTCCTCGCCCACGGTCAGCGATGCCCCATTCGGCTGGAAAATCACCACGTGGGACGTCACGGAAACCGTCTTGGGATTCTGCGAAGGTTCGTAGACATCCATGGAAACCGCGTCGCGTCCTGGCGGCAGCGGCTCGTGGAACATCACCCCCTTATAGACAGCACGAATCAGCATCGGCTGCGCGCCGATTCCAGGATTGTCAAAGCTGAATTGTCCCTGGGCGTCGGTCTTAGTATTGGCTACTGGCTGCATCGTGCCTTGCAGCGAGATCAGAATGATCTCCACATCCGCAGCAGGCTTGCCCGTTGTTCCGTTCGTTACGGTGCCATGCGCTGTGGCCGCATTGCCAGCGCCAGCGCCTAAAAAGAACACCCCGGCAAACAAAAAAGCCGTCCCGAGGCATCGATTCATCGGGCGCCTCTCTCGGCCGGCTTCGGAGCCCGCGGGCGCCGCGTCTGTGCTTCTGTCGCCTGATCGATCTCTCCGAGAACCACGGCGGCCTCAGTCTCTAACGCATTCTTCATCGCCTCGAAATCCCCTTCCGAATACTTCCCGGCGCGGAACTCGAATCGCAAATCGCGCAAATTGTCATAAATCGTATCGCGCCTCTCAAGCAATTGATCGAGCCGCGAACGGTGAGGCGCCAGGTCCGAAGCATCCGGCTGAATATAGAAAATAAAAAGGAGCACCGCTACGGCCAGCGCAAGGCACGCCCCCAGAACCGCCCACTCTGTCGTTGCAATCGCCATAAGTGGCTGCGCGCCAATAACCATGGTCATCAATCGTCCGTTTCCTTCGCGGCCTGCGCCCGCGCGCGTTCCAGAAGTTCCGCGGACACCGCCGGTCCTCCGGCTGGTCCTGCTGCCGCAGGCACGCCGCGTTTTCGCCACCGGCTTATTACAAATACCACCAGACCCAATCCAAGCAGCAAATAGACCGTCGGCATGGACCACGCCACCAAGCTAAAACCGGACTTTGGCGGCTCCGCGTAAACCGCCGTCCCGTACTCCTGCACCAGCATCTGGGTGATCTGGGTTTCGGATTTGCCCTGTGCCACGGCATCGTCAATCTCTTTCAACATCGCCTTCGACGTTTGGCAGCCCACATGATTGCATTGCGTGAGCACTTCGTTGCACCCGCACATGCACATGAATTTTCCGCCGATTTGTTTCGCGCGGTCGCTTTCCTGTTGAGCTAGTAAGTGCGAAGCGGCGAAGGGCGCCGCGGCGACGGCGCAAGCCACCGTGATCCACGCAATTTTCTTCGCTCTAGTCATGACCTTCTCGCAATGTCACGGTTGGCGTTAAAGCACCAGCGAGTCGTGGAGCGGATGCCGGCTCTTTCGCTGCCGAAAGCACCAGAACAGCCTTGCGTTCCTTCATGAGCGCAACAATCGTGCCCATGACGACGATCACTCCGCCAAACCAGATCCATTTCACGAGCGGATTCAAGAACGCGTGAATCACGGGCGGGCCGTTTTCCTCGTTTTGTCCGGCATAAACAACGTACAAGTCTTCACGAAGCGTCGAATAGATCGCCACCATGGTCCCTGGCGGCTGGTTGGTCGCCGGGAAACTTCTCTTCTCCGGATACAGCATCATGATGGGCTTATTGTTCTTCATGACTTCCATGATCATTCGCTCAGCGGTATAGTTTTTCGTCTGCGTCTGATCAATGCTCTGCAGCAAAAGCTCATAGGGGCCGATTTTCATCGTTGATCCGATCGGCATCTCCTTCTGTACTTCCGATTTGAAAGCCGAACCCGCCAGGCCAATGAAGATCAGCACCATTCCAAAGTGAACGATATATCCGCCGTAGCGCCGCGTGTTCCGCATCGTCAGGTCCACGCATGAAGCGATCCAGGAAGCCCCCGACCGCGCGCGCACGACCCGCGCCCCGCGGTAGAACTCCAAGACGATGGTGCTTGCCACAAAAGAGCACAGCGTCATGCAAACAATCGCGTAAAATTCGCGGTAACCCAGCGCGAATGCAACCGCTCCACCGACCAATCCGAGGATCAAGGGCCAAGTAAAATTCCGTTTCAGGCTTTCTGCCGAAGTTTTTCTCCACGCCAGCAGTGGCCCTACCCCGGTGAGCAGCAGGAGCAGCATCCCGAGGGGAATATTTACCTTATTGAAAAAAGGTGTGCCAACGCTAATGCGCGAGCCCGTAAACCACTCCGAAAACACGGGGAAAAGGGTTCCAGAAAGAACAGCGATGCATGCCACCAGCAATACTAGGTTGTTGAATAAAAAGCTCGACTCCCGGGAAACGATGTCGTCCAGCTGATTCTCGCTCTTGAGGTAGTCTCTGTTTTTGAGGTAAGCAATCGTGCATACGGACAAAATTATGATCAGGAAGCCGACGAACCAGTTGCCGATGCTGGACTGCGCAAACGCATGCACGGAACTCACCACGCCGCTCCGCGTCAGCATTGTACCCAAGATGCATAAGATAAATGTCGTGAAGACGAGCCAGACGTTCCACACCTTCATCATGCCGCGCTTTTCCTGCATCATCACGGAGTGCAAGAACGCCGTCCCGCTCAACCACGGCAGCAACGAGGCATTTTCCACGGGATCCCAGCCCCAGTACCCACCCCAGCCCAGCACCGCGTAGGCCCAGTGCGCGCCCAACAAAATCCCCACCGTCTGGAAGCCCCAGGCAATCATCGTCCACTTCCGAGTGAGGTGAATCCATTTTTCGCCCGGATATCGCGCTAACAGTGCCGCCAGCGCGAAGGCAAACGGAATCGTGAATCCCGTATATCCCGAATACAGATTCGGCGGATGAATCGCCATTTCCGGATATTGCAGCAAGGGGTTCAATCCGTTTCCGTCCGCTCGGGCCACGTAATGCATCAAACCCTCGGCATTCGTTACGCCGAGGACTTTGAATGGGCTGACCACGAAGTTGCTTAGCGTAAGGAAGAAAAGTTGCACGCCGGCCAGGATCACTCCCACGTAGGGCATCAATTCCGTGTTTTTATTTCTGTAAACGAGCAGGACGGAGATCACATAGATCGCCAGCAGAAAGCTCCAAAAGAGAAGCGATCCTTCCTGGCCGGACCACAGCGCGGTCACTTTGAAAAGGTTGGGGAGATCCCGGTTGCTGTGCTCCACAACGTAAGCAACCGAATAGTTTTCGGAGAAAAACAGGTAAACCAGACTGAAGGTGGCCGTAAAAATCAGGACGCACGTCGCGATTCCCGCTTGCCTCGCGCTCTTGATCAGCAGCGGGTGCCGCGTGACGATTGCCGCAATCCCGCCGACAAAGGCGTAAACCCCGCACACGAACGCCAGGAGCAGAGCGAATGACCCAAATATATCCATGGAGCTTCAGCCTCTCTCCCGGTGGCCTGCTGGAAACGCCTGGGATCTTCTTACATCCCGCTCGGCTGGGCTGTGTTCGACGCTCTATCCCCGGGGGCGGATACCGTCGGTGCATACTTGGAAGCGCACTTCGCCTGCACGTGCTCTGCGACGAATCGGCCGTCCGGAGCGGGGCGACCTTCCACTAGGGCCTGCGAATTATCCACAAACGTGTCCGGCAGGATTTCGCTGCCGACATAACTCACGGGAAGCGACTTACCTTCCCCTTCCAGGACGAAATCCACCCTTCCGTCCATTCGGTGGATGCTTCCTGGCTTGACGACTCCTCCCACTCTCATCCGGTGCGTGAGGGCCGAACCTTTCATTGCGGAAATTTCGGCGATGGTATGGTAGTAGGTCTTGCTCTCGCCGTAGCCAAGCCATGCGAGACACATCATCGAAATCACAATAATTCCAATGCCGATCCCGAATTTAGCCTTCTTATTCATTCCGCACATCCTCTGGACACGTCATGTCTCGCCAATGTTAGCACAAGGATATTCGTTGAGAAATGCAACATCTTGATTATCTCCCCGCTGTCCCTCAGGCCAATCGGCCCCCTGCCCAATCTGCCAGTACTTCAATTTTCAAATCTGGAACAGCCTCTTGCATCACTTTGGCATGCATCCTCAGCTCTTCAGTGATGAGCATCACGCGCTTCGGCCGGAGCGACCTCTTCAGCCTCACCAACGCCGCGGGCATCCGCTTTAACAGCAACTGGCTTCTTTGCTCCGGCTCCAAACTCTGATCAAACGCGCATTCGAGGACGTGTGTCAGAAAGAGCCCTCCCCTTTGAAACTCCGAGAGCGCCGTTGCTTTCGTCTTTCCCCTATGTTCGATACCTGCGCTTTTAAGGATTGTTGCCGCCTCTCCTCTCGGATGATTCTCCTCATCCCCATAGAGGAACTCAGCGTCAAGCACTGGCGGAGCCGCCCCCAGAAAGAGTGTTTGGATGTGAATCGGCCGAAAACGTGTAGCCAGTTCCAACCGCCTCAGCCTTTTCGCAATATGCTCCGGAGAACCTGACTGCCCACAACCGTCGCACTGGAGAACAGTCTGCCCCATAACCAATCGCAGCATATCCTACTTATCCGCATGGCACGGAGCAAATAACCCAAAAACACTATCCAAGTCATTGAAGCGGCGTTTTCTGGCTCATGGAACTCACTTTGGGCTTTCCAGCTAAAATCGGCATTGGAGAGGGAATACCATCTTAAAAGGGAAAGGCGGCGGTTCCACACCGGGGATGGTTATGGGTTCTGGAGTCGTGCAACCGCCGCCTTACGGCTTACTTATGCGCTCTCCAACCCGGTGGCCCTACGATTGTTGCGAATGATTTAGTACTACTTGCCCTTTATGGGGTTACGGGCTCGTCCTGGGGAAACTTCGCGCGCAAACACCACTTCAATTCCTGGCTTAGCTCCGTGATCTCCATTCCCGGCATCACGATGAACTTGCACGCCAGCATTTCGCGAGAATCCTCATCGTCCGGCAGTTGGCAAGTCACCCGGCAATACTGGCAATCCTGATTCCAGCAAAAACGCCCATAGGGGATCGTTTCCGGGCTAATGAATTGAAAACACCGCAGAAGTGAGTTTCGTTCCGGTACATGGAATTTCTTCCCCAGAATGGTGATGTCCACCAGCTTTTCGTATGGACGGAAGGGTTCCGACATGTTTGGCCGTTCCTCTGTGCGCCTGCCTACCGTAGTAGGGCTGCCCGCCGCTGCGGACCAACTTCTAGGCATCCGCGGCTTCCCCTGACATTAACGCACCATGATTATGACCTCCTCAGGCTATTCCGTTCCGCGCTCACCGCACAGTGCTTCCGAGCCATCGCGTTCCCTATCCGATACGGGGGTTTCCTGTCGGCGATTCGTTAATTTGAAATATCGAAATACTGCCCCATCTTGCGGAACTTCTCATAGCGTGCTTCCAGAAGATCTTTTATCTGCTGATTCTTCAGAGCCACAAGCTGACGATCCAACACTTCTTTCAGCAGCCGTGCAGTTTCTTCATGATCCGTGTGCGCTCCCCCCTCCGGTTCAGGTACGATCTCGTCAACGATTCCCAGCTCCATCAAATCTTTTGCCGTGATCTTCATGGCTTCGGCCGCCGTCTCTGCTTTCGAGGCATCGCGCCAAAGGATCGCCGCGCATCCCTCCGGCGAAATCACGGAATAAAAGCTGTTCTCCAGAATGTTCACCACGTCGCCCACAGCGATTCCCAGCGCCCCGCCTGATCCGCCTTCGCCCGTCACTGTGACGATAATCGGCACCGGCAACCGCGACATTTCACGTAAGTTGCGCGCAATTGCTTCACCTTGTCCCCGCTCCTCGGCGTCTATACCGGGATATGCTCCCTGCGTATCCACAAAGGAAAAAATGGGCAACCCGAATTTCGCAGCGAGCTGCATTACGCGCAGGGCCTTTCGATAACCCTCCGGTTTTGGTTGGCCGAAATTTCGGATCACTCGCTGCTTCGTGTCCCTTCCCTTTTGATGGCCGATCACCGCCACGGGCCGGTCCTGGAATTTCGCTAAACCCGCGACTATGGCCTTGTCGTCCGCGAACTCCCTGTCTCCGTGCAGCTCCATGAAATCCGTGAACATCAGACTGATAAAGTCCAGCGTGTAGGGCCTTTGTTGGTGCCGCGCAATCTGCGCGCGCTGCCAGGCTCCCAGGTGCGCATAAAATTCCCGCCGCAAATCCGCAACCTGTTGCCGCAGCCGTTCCAGCTCCGCGTCCGCCGCTTCGTCTCCCGCAAGGTGCCGCAGTTCTTCCACATCTTTCTCCAACCGGTCAATTTCCCGCTGGCGCGCGGCGGTGACCTCGATTTCGCTTTTCTTCTCTTTCTTGCTCATGTGGATACGGCTAGGCTGCTGCTTGGTCTCCGCGGATCCTTCTTACTGCTTCCACCAGTTCTGCCGTGGCTTTTACCCGCTGTTGAGATGCTACCACCGCTATGCCACCATCGGGAGAAACCAGCTCAAAGATGACCTGGCTTGCGCCGGGTGAGCTGGCAAATAGCTCCTCCAATTGCTCCAGGGTCTCTTCGCGCAGCGTCTGCAAATCCAGACGCACCCGGAGCTCGCCTCCATTCGCGCGCTCTACCATCTCGTCCAACCGCCGCGCTTCCTGCAGGGAGAGCCGAGTTCCCGCTTCTTCCACCTGTACCCTTACCTTCAGTAGCAGTGGCACACCCGGCTTCAGCGTTCCTTCCGCCTTTGTGAAGCTCTCCGGGAAGGCCAAGAGTTCCTGCACGCCCGTTCGGTCCTGGATCGTGTAAATTGCCCACCGCGCGCCCTTTCGCGAACGCATCGGCCGCGTCCCCACGATCAGCGCAGCGACTGTGATCTCCTTGCCGTTCCGTTGGCCTTCAATTTCACCAAGCGAGACGGTTTTCCATTTCTCCAATCGCGAGGCATATTTCTCCAGCGGATGACCCGAAACATAAAAACCCAGCATCGCGTACTCGCTGGCCAAACGCTCTTCTTCGCTCCACTGTGCAGCTTCACTTAGCTCGAACGGTACAGGCGCCGGCGCTGCCGCCGCTCCAAAAAGCCCGTGCTGTCCGGTCTCGCGTATCCGCGCCGCCCTCAGTTGTGCAGCCAGCACCTCGTCCACGGAAGCTAGGAGGCATTCTCGTGCTCCGAGCGGATCCATCGCTCCCGATTTGATGAGGCTTTCAAACACTCTCTTGTTTAAAAATCGCGTCTCGATCCGGTCGCAGAATCCGTAGAGCGATTTGAACTCGCCTTTGCTCAAGCGCGACTCGCGGATCGCTTTGGCGGTGTTTTCGCCAACATTCTTGATCGCCGCAAGCCCAAACCGGATGGATTCTCCCACCGGGGTGAAATACAAATCGCTCTCGTTCACGTCCGGGGGCAGAATCGAAATTCCCATCCCCCGCGCTTCATTGATGTACTTGACGATCTTTTCCGTACTCCCCGATTCCGCCGTCAGCAGCGCGGCCATGAATTCTACCGGGTAGTGCGTTTTCATGTACGCCGTCTGGTAGGCGAGCAGTGCGTACGCACAGGAATGCGATTTGTTGAATCCGTACCCGGCAAACTCCTCCATCAAGTCGAAGATTCGCTCCGCTTTTTTCTCGAGGATGTTGTTCTTTGCGCATCCCTCCAGGAACTTTGCCCGCTGTGCCGCCATCTCTTCTTTTTTCTTCTTGCCCATGGCGCGACGCAGAATGTCGGCTTCGCCAAGGGAAAAGCTCGCGAGGCAGTTGGCGATCTGCATCACCTGTTCCTGATACAGAATCACGCCGTATGTCTCTTGCAAAATATCCTTCAGTTGCGGCAGCTCGTATGTAACTTTGGTTTTGCCCTGCTTACGGTTGATGAAATCATCAATCATTCCGCCCTGAATCGGCCCCGGACGGTAGAGCGCATTCAGCGCCGTTAAATCCTCAATTCGCGAGGGCTGGTAGCGCCGCAGGATGTCCCGCATGCCGTGCGACTCAAACTGAAAAATCGCCGTCGTATCGCCTCGCGCAAAAAGCTTGTATGCCTCGGGGTCATCCAACGTCAGGTTGTCGAGGTCAATCTCCATGCCGCGATTCTGTTCCACCATGCGCACTGCGTCGTGCAGCACGGTCAGCGTCGTCAAACCCAAGAAATCCATTTTCAGCAAGCCGATACGTTCCAGCGCATTCATGTCGAATTGCGTTGTGATTTCATCGCGGTTCGTCTTGTAAACCGGAACCAGTTCCGTAAGCGGTTGCGGAGAAATCACCACCCCCGCCGCGTGCGTGGAAGCATGCCGCGCCAGTCCTTCCAGCCGCAGAGCCACGCTCATCAAATCCTTCAATCGCTCGTCGCCGTTCACCGCGGATTTCAGTTGCGGCGCTTCGTCCAATGCTTTGTCCAGGGTGATCCCCAGCGTGGCCGGAACCATCTTCGCCAGCCGGTCCACTTCCCCGTAGGGGATATCCATCGCCCGCCCAACGTCCTTGATCGCCGCCTTCGCCGCCATGGTTCCAAACGTAATAATTTGAGCGACGTTCTCCCGTCCGTATTTTTGCGTCACGTATTCAATCAGTTCGCCCCGCCGCCTCATGCAAAAATCAATATCAATGTCCGGCATCGAAACGCGCTCGGGGTTCAGGAATCTCTCGAAGAGCAGGTTGTACTCCAGCGGATCCACGTCCGTAATCCGCAGCGCGTAGCTCACCAGGCTCCCTGCAGCCGAACCTCTCCCCGGTCCCACGGGCACTCCCTGTGCTCTCGCGTAGTGAATGAAATCCCACACGATCAGGAAGTAGCCTTCGTAGCGCATCTTCTGGATCATCTGGATTTCACTGCTCAGCCGCCGTTCGTACTCGGCCAGCGGGTGTCTCAACGCCCCTTGCTTTGCCAGTCTCTCCAGATATGGCACGCGTGTCGCAAATCCCTCGCGCACAACCTTTTCAAAATAACTCCCCGCTGTGTGACCCTCGGGCACCTGGAACGCGGGAAATGGATTCGCAATCCGCTCAATCTTGACGTTGCAGCGATGCGCGATGTCCACTGTCCGCCGCATCGCCTCTGGCAATTCACCAAAAACCCGTGCCATCTCCTCCGCGCTCTTGAAGTAGAACTGGTCCGTGGCGAACTTCATCCGGTTCGCCTCGCCCATCGTTTTGCCGGTTTGGATGCACAAGAGCACATCCTGGGCGTGCGCATCTTCGTGATGCAAGTAATGGCAGTCGTTCGTGGCTACCAAGGGAATTCCCGTCGCTTTCGAGAGCCGCACCAGTTCCGGATTCACCTTCTTTTCAATCTCAAGCCCTTGGTCCTGGATTTCCACGAAGAAGTTGCCCTTCCCAAAAATTTCTTGCAGCCGGTACGCATTTTCTTTCCCCTGCTCATATCGCTCTTCCGCCACTGCTTCCGTTACCGCTCCGCGCAAACACGCGGACAGCGCGATCAGGCCCTTGCTGTGTTTTGCAAGAATTTCGTAGTCAATCCGCGGCTTGTAGTAGAAGCCTTCGAGGAATCCTGTGGAAACCAGCTTGATTAGATTGTGGTAACCCTCGGGCGTTTCGCAGAGCAGCACCAGGTGGTTCGTCCCGCGCATTCCCGCTTCCGGCTCACCACGGTCGCTCCCGTTCCCCGGACTTGCCTTCTCTCCGCGGTCATGCCGGCTGCCCTTCGCAACGTACACTTCGCACCCGATGATGGGCTTCACATCCCTCTTGCTTGCCTCATAGAAAAGATTCGCGGCAGCGAAGAGGTTTCCGTGGTCAGTGACCGCGACTGCAGGCATTTTTTGCCGGGATGCTTCATCCAGCAGTTCGCCGGTCTCGCATGCTCCGTCCAGCAAACTAAAATCGGTGTGAACGTGAAGATGTACAAACTCCGGCCGCCCCATGGTTTCGATTGTAAATCCCTGATTTCAGAATTGCGACCCGCAATCTTTGGTTTTCAACAGCCCCCGACCGCCGCTCAGACGCTACTTTTTGGTTCGCTTCACAGCTTTATGCACCGCGGCCGGAGTTTTCAATAAACCGCTTCCGGTTCTTGCTGCTCCCAATCTCTGAACGGGCTTTGATCCGGCCTTCACTGCGGCCGGAGCGGCATCGTGCTTCTTCTCCGCCGGTCTTGGCGTTTTCTTGTCCTTGCTCTTCGATTCCTTCGCTTTTGGCTGCTCCTTGATTCCGGAAAGCCTCCGCAACATCTTTACCCTTTCTTCAGGCGTCTTGCCCCTTCCGGTCAATTGCATTGCGAACATTTGCTCAACAATCGCGTCGAATTTTGCTCCTCGCGGCATGCCGATCCCTGCCAGTTCATTCGCGATCACCGCAATTCCCGCGCGCAGCGGCCTCCACTTGTGCAAATACGCCTTGATCTTCGAGAGCGCCGCCGAATTGCTCGATTCGGCCAGCAAATACGCTATGCGGTCCAGCGGTTGCTTCTCCAGAAAATGAAACGCATCAATCGGTGCCTTTAATTTCCTCCCGATCAGCTCCTTTTGTGCCGCGAGCGCCTCCTTCTCGAAGCCCAGGATAACTTCCATCTCTGCCGCCCGAAAGCTCAGCTTATGCAGCAGGTTCGACTGCTCCCGGTCCTTCAATCGTCCCAAAATCGCCAGCATCATCGGCGTCGCCAACCGCGGCCGCAAGCCCGCGAGAAATAAATCGTCCTTCACCTTCACCAGCCGGTTGATTGCCTCATAGTCCGCGTGCTTCTTCGCCAGCACGGGATGCACGCTCTCCATCAAATCGTGCTCTTCCCAGGATTTCAACGTTACTTGGGGCCGCTCCTCGCGCGCCAGCGCTCGCAGCTCTGCTCCTGCAACCTCCGCCTCAATCGTGTGGTGCAGTTCCCGCTCCATCGCTAGATTGAACCAGTCCTGCGTTCTCTGTTCTAGCTTGAATCCCATCCTCGCCGCATACCGCAACGCCCGTAGCAGCCTCACGGGCTGATTTGTAAAGCTGTGAATCGTCAGTGCGCGAATCTCCCCGCGTTCCACGTCGGATAATCCGTTCGTCGGATCGAGCAGCAACCCCCGTGACGCCGGATTCAGCGAAATCGCAATCGCGTTCAGCGAAAAGTCGCGCCGCCGCAGATCCTCCATGATCGTAGACCACCGGATCTCCGGCCGCGTTCCCGGGCGAACATAATGATCGTCTCGCGCTCCAGATACGCTTCCCTCGCAGTCTCCCGCGAACAACAATTCCACTTCGCGGAACTTCTCGTCCTCGTGCACGATCTTCGCGCCGCCTTTTTCCAGTTCGCGCGCGATCTTGGAAGGATTCCCTTCCACGGTAAAGTCCAGGTCGCGAAGGTTCGCGCCGGTGATCAGGTCGCGCACCGTTCCGCCCGTCAAATAAACGTTGTACCCCAGCGCGGCCGAAAGTTCCTGCACCCGCATCATCGCCGCTCGCTGCTCCGGCAGCAGCCGGCTCTCCAGCAAAAACATATAGTCAGGCATCGCGTTTCCTCTGCGTCAAAGTGACCCTCGCCCTCGAAGGTTCACCCACAATGAGTTCCCGGGTTCCCTCCGCGCTACGCGCGCGGGTGATGCGCCTTGTAAATTTGCTTCAGCCTTTCCTCGACCACATGGGTATAAATCTGCGTCGTGGAAATATCCGCGTGTCCCAGCATCAGTTGCACCGACCGCAAATCCGCTCCCCTTTCCAGCAGGTGCGTTGCAAAGCTGTGCCGCAGCATGTGCGGAGTCAGCGCCACCCGCAATCCCGCCCTCCGTCCATATGAAGACAGAATCTTCCACACCCCCACTCGACTGATCTTTCCCCCTCTCCGGTTCACGAAAAGCTGGGCCCCCGCTGCCCCTTTGCCTTTCCGAACGAGTTCAGGCCTGGCGTCCTTCAAGTACCGTTCCACCATCCCCAGGGCTTTTCGACCTACCGGCACAATCCTCTCCTTGTCTCCTTTCCCGATGCACCTCACGCATCCTACTTTCGTATCCAGGTCTGGCACGCGCAGCCCTGTGAGCTCCGAAACTCTCAAACCCGTCGAGTACAGCACCTCCAGCATTGCCTTATCGCGCAGTCCTAGTGCCGTCTTCACGTCCGGCTGTTCCAGCAGCCGCTCCACTTCTTCCAGGCGCAGATATCCCGGCAGCGATCGCCGGATTTTCGGAGACTCCAGGTTTGCCGTCGGATCCTCGGCAATCTGTTCGTGAATCTGCGCAAAACGGAAGAAATTCCTCAACGTCACCAGATGCCGCGCCACCGTTCTGCTTTCCAGCTTTAGCCGGTACAAACTCGCCAGAAAATCAACCAGGTCGTCTCGCTTGACCGCCTCCAGCGCCAGCTTCCGTTTTTTCGCGAATTCGCCGAACTTCTCCAAGTCGCGGCGGTACGCTTCCACCGTATTCGCGGATAGCCCTTTTTCTACCTTCGCATGGTTCAAAAACGCCGAAATGGCTGATGTAATCTCCATACCTATTCCACAAAGGCCGTTCCTGCCCTGTTGCGCTTCGTCGCGATGCCGTAAACCTCTTCTATTTCCGGACAGCGGAAAACCCATGCCAGCGCCAGGTACAACACGGTCGCGCCGCCGATCAAGCCCGCGAAAACCAGCAATTGCACCAAAAACCTCGACTCCACCGTAAACCGCGTGTAATACCCTCCGAACCAGCACGCCGTTCCCATGATCCCCGCGCACAGAAAAATCTTTCCAAACGAGCGGAACATTTCCAATGTGCCCAGCGATCCGTAGCGAATCCGGAAAATCGCGAACAGCGTGAAAAAGTCAAAATAACAAGCCAGCGCCGTCGCCAGCGCCGGCCCGCCGTTCTGCACTCGCCGGAAGAAAAACTCCATAAAAATCACGTTCAGGACGATGTTCAGGCAAAATGAAATTGCCGCTACGATCACCGGCGTCTTTGTGTCGTTCGCCGAATAGAACGCCGGCACGATCAGCTTCACGCTCGCCAGCGCCGGCAGCCCCACCGCGTAATAGAGCAGCGCCCGCGCCGTCAGCCGCGTGGACTCCGCCACGAACAGCCCGTGCTGGAACAGCACCCGAATGATCGGCTCTCGCAATATCATCAATCCCAGGGCCGCGGGGATGGTAATGAACGCCACGATCCGCACCGAAAACATCAGCGTTTTCTTCAGCGCTTCGTACTCGTTCGAAGCCGCTTGGTGCGACATCATCGGCAAAATCGCCGTCGCTACGGCAATGGCGTAGCCTCCCAGCACCAGCTCCATCACCCGGTCCGCTACATACAGCGCCGTCAAACTTCCGCGCGGCATCATCGCCGCGCTCACAAAAAACGTATCCACGTAAAAATTGATCTGGGAAACGCCCAGCCCGAAAAATCTTGGCACCACCAGGCGCGCCACGTTGCGTATCCCCGCATGCGAAAACGAAACCCCGAACTTGAACCGCATCCCCTTCTGCACCAGTTTTGGCACCAGAATCATGAACTGCAGAGCTCCGCCGACCAAGACTCCCACCGCCAGGGATATGGCCGGATCTTTGAAGTAGTGCCAAACCGCCGCAATCGAGAAGATGATGATCGAAGCGTTCAGAAAAACTGTTGTCGCCGCCGGCATCCCAAAAATATGAAACGAATTCAGGATGGCCATCGCCAGTGCCGCCAGCGCCAGGAAAAACACGTACGGAAAGATGATCCGGTTTAGCGCCGCCGCTTCGTCCCAGCGTACGTTTCCGCCCGAAAAATTGAAGGTATGCACCACGAACGGCGAGAACACCATTCCCAGAACGGTGACGACTGCCGCCACCAGCGCCAGTGTCCAGAACAGCCGGTTTGCGAAGTCCCATACTTCTTCCTTGGTTCTCTCCTTCATCCAGGTCGTAAACACCGGGATGAACGACGCCGTCATCGAGCCTTCGCCTACCAGCCGACGCAGCAAATTCGGCAGCCGGTAGGCGAGCACGAACGAATCCGCCGCGTATGACGTGCCCAGCAGTAGAACGATGCGTTGGTCCCGGAGGTAACCGAGGACTCGGCTGACGACCGTTACAAGCGAAATGATCGAAGCCGACTTAAGAATCTGCGTCTTTTCGGTCAAAGGGCGGCGCTCCGGAGCCTAACCCCAATGAAAACAATAGGTTGACAGGAAAAACCCGCTTAACATAACATATGTGCAAGAAATCTGCAAATCTCCAAAGTTTCATCTGGGTTATTCTGACCTTTGAAGCCGCGCGCCCCAGCCTCGACTCACAAAAAGGTCGTCGTCTCTCTTACCGACAAGACCTTTCTACGCGGCTACCTCAATCCCTCACGCCTGGCACACTCCAATCCTATTGACCTCCTCACTCCCGACGGAGAGCACGAGGAAATCCCGCTTTCCCGAGTACGTTCCATCTATTTTGTCCGCCAGTTTGAAGGCGAATACGAGCCTGAACGCAAAGCCTTCCTTAGCCGCCCCAAACTCGACGGTCTCTGGATTCGTCTTCGCTACTTCGATGGAGAAACTCTCGAGGGCGTCGTTCCGAACGATCTGCTCGGCCTCCTCGACAACGGCCTTCAGATCACCCCGCCAGACTTCAGCTCCAACACCGACCGAATTTTTGTCCCGCGCTCCGCTCTATCCGAACTCACCGTCCTCGGCGTCGTCGGTATCGCTCGCCGCAAGCCTGCTGCGGTCGCCGCCGCTGCTCAACCCCGCCTCTTCTCAGAGTGACCCGTTCGCCATCGTCCCGTTTCTCCACTTTGTTTTATCGCCTTCCCCACACGCCGCCTCCTGCTTTCTTTCTGCCTCTGAAGTGCCCGCCGACCGTGGCGGGCTCCTCTTACTCTTGGTTTGTCACACGTAATTCGCTTCGATAAACTCGCGCTAAAGTATCAGTTCCGTTTTTCGTCTTCGGAGGCCTGCCGGTGAACAAAGAAAGCGCCTGGAATTTCGCCGAACACTGGATCGCATCATGGAACGCTCATGATCTGGACTCCATCATGGTTCATTACGGCGACGCGGTGGAGCTGACCTCGCCCATCGCCGTCCAGCTCTTAGGGATGCCGGATGGTAAGATCGTCGGAAAGGCCAACCTGAGAGCCTATTTCCAGCGCGGCTTGAAGGCTTACCCGGATCTCCGCTTTCACCTTGAAAGCGTTCTCTGGGGAATTCAAAGCATCGTGCTCTATTACTCAAATCAAACGGGCAAGCACACCGCCGAATTCATGGAGCTCTCCCCCTCCGGCCTGGTCACCCGCGTCGTCGCCAATTACTCCGCCTAGGAAGTTCGACCGCTTTTCTATGTGAGTCCAACGCGGCGCTCTAAATCCGCGAATCGAGGGTCGGTACGCAAGGGATCAAAGTAGGGATGGACCTTGAGGAACTGCAGGATATTCGAATGTTCCTTATAGGCTTCTTCAAGCCAGGCAAAAGCCTGTTCATTTTCGTCAAGCCCCAAATAGGCGTTCACAAACGCTCCCGCGGGAACATACCCTGTTTTCCTGCGTCGTTCCAGCTCCGCAAGCAGCTGCAGCGCATCCTTGCGCCGCCCGGCATGCGCGTACGCCCGAATCAACACGCCCAGTACGCCAGGGCTCCGATTCGAGACCGAGGCCGCCTTCTCCAGCACCGGTATCGCATCCCCAGCTTGATTGTTCGCGATCAGCACGAAGCCAAGTTGCCAAAGCGCACTTGCATCGTCGGGCTGTACCGCCAGAACGTCGCGCAACTCTTGTGTGGCCTCGGCATAGCGGCGGGAGTGAAACAAAATCCCTCCGATGTCAGTGCCAGAGACCGCTCGCGGATCGATCTCACGCCCGCGTTCGGCCCATGCCAAAGCTTCATTCGTGCGTCCCTGACACAAAAGCCACTCAGCAAGCCCGGCGTACGCGGCAGCTTCGTTAGGACTCAATTCCAGCGCGCGCCTATATTCAGCCTCCGCGTCTGCCCATTCCCACTGTTGCCGTAGCATGCTCGCCATCAGTACGTGCGCATCGGCAAGGTTGGGATCGAGTTCCAGCGCTTTTCGGACTGCGTTCATTTCTTTCGGTCGCATCTCGGCGGGGGGAGCACCTATAAAAATCGTGCCGAGTTCGCCATACGCGTTTGCCAACCCCAGGTAAGCTGGCGCAAATGTCGGGTCTCTTTTGATGGCCTCCTCGAAGTGAGGAATACTCCCCTCGATTCCGGCTTTGCTGTTGCTCCTCTCAAAGGCAAACTCGCCTTTCAGATAACTCTCATAGACCTCCGGCGCGACCGGACGCACCGCGTTCAGCCTTTTCTGCTCCTTTCCTGTGACCGTAACCTCGACTTTCCCCGCTATAGATTGCGCCAACTCGCTCTCCAATGCCAGCGCGTCCCGCAGCTCGCGGTCATAACTCTCAGACCAGAAATGCTCGTCCGTCGCGCCCTGAATCAGCTGCGCCGTGACGCGGATCCGGTTGCCGTCCCGCATGACCGACCCTTCGACGAGGGCATCCACTCCAAGCGTCCTGGAAATTTCAGGCGCGGAACTCCTGGGATCCTTGAAACGCATCACCGAAGTGTGAGAAATGACGCGCAGACCCCGTATCCCGGCCAGGCGGTCGATCAGGTCTTCCGTCATTCCTTCAGCAAGGTAATCTTGTGCCGGGTCTCCCGAAAGATTCTTGAAAGGCAGCACCGCAAGCGACTTGATCTTGGGCGGGACACTCTCTGCCTTCCTGTTTCGCAATAGAAAGTAAGACACACCGACTAGGGCAATTACGCCAATTCCCGCCGCCGCGATCCATCTGCGGATCGAACGCCTCCCCGTTCCTGCGTGCTCTCCTTCCACATCCGCGGCAGCTTCCGCACTGGCTTCTTTCTCCTCGTCATCCAGACACCGTCTGCGACTTTCCAGCCAGGCGTCAATCTCGGCCCCTGTCGCATAGACCGATCCGCGCTTGTCGTGCACGTGCCGGTGAACGGGCATCCCCTCCCGCTTCTCCCAGCGCTGCACCGTCGTCACATCGCGGTGGAGGTATGCCGCAATCTCTTTCCACGAATCCAGCCTGTCGTCGGGCGATTTCTCGGATGGCGGCATTGCCCGGATCGGCTCGCCCATCACGTTCTCCTGGTTCCTCTGCGGTTATCCTGGGACAAGTAACGCGATTGTAGCTCCTTCGCCCAGCACGGCAAAGAGCGGTATTTGACGGCAAGCAGACCATCCCGCACCTTGCTGTTTGACGGCCCCCGTCGAAGTGTCCCATCGTGTCGCTGCGTCTCAAGTCCGAATTCGCCGATGTGCTTATCTGGAGTCACGACTCCCTCGCTCAGGTCGACACGTCCCCAGCCGGTCGAGAGGCATTCGGCGACAAAGGCACGACTCTCAAATTTGGAGGTTTCTTATGAACGGCAAACGGCTTTGGTTTACCGCGCGTATTCTTGCGGTTCTTGTGCTCGCGGCGGGTATCGCTGCCTCGGCTCAAGATCCGCAGCCGCCCCAGCATCTAAGCGGAATCATAAGCGACTATACACCTTTACTTCCCGCCACTTACTCTCCGCGGGGACCGTGGGAGATGCGCGGCCACTGGTCGTTGGATTTGAAGGATAAATCCAGCAAGGCGGATTTCTCTGCATATATGACCATGGAGCTGTCCGATTCTGGTGTTGCGCAAGCGGGCGGGGATCCAACCAAAGCGGCGAGCCGCAGCGCCCACACCCACCACATCGTCATGACGGACGCCACGGTCTCGACCGACCCAACCGACCTGAGCGACTTGACCAAATGCCCTGCCTTCAGCCCCGCAAACACCCCTCGTTTTGTGGTAATGGGTACCGCCAACTTCGTTTCCGGCAACGGAAACGACGCGCCCTTTGAGAAGAATGGCACAGCCCTATCCACTCTGTACGTTTGCATTAGCGGAGCGACGTACGACCAGCCAGGTGTCGTCACGCCAGAGGTCCAATATTCAAACATGACGCTGGTGATGGTAGGACCTGCTGCGGACAAACATTTCGGGCCGAACCCGATTAACGGCGTCGTCCGCTTTCCTCACAAAAACAACGACCGCGACGGGGATGATCACGATCACGGTCATTAAGAATCTCTCCTTCTGAACGGCGTCGGCTCCATTTTTGGAACAGTCTGGCTGAGCGCCACAGTTCCATCAGCGTCTTGGACGGGCACGTGGAACATTCCCGTGCCCTCTACTTCGCCGGATTGCCACGGCTTATCTTTGCCTCTAGGTCCCGTCCTGGTTCCCTCCTCCACCTTCTGCACACTATCCCTCTTCCCTTTCCCGTACCCAAGGCCACGTGTAGTACCCTTGTTCCAACCACAATTACGGACGTGAGGCAGCTCCGTGGCGTGAGATTGCCTTGCTTGAGTGATGCTCGATGATCCAGAGAAACAAGCCCGCGCAATACGCGAAGCAGCGTGCCGTCCGGCGATGCCCTTTCGTCGCCGCTGCCGAGGTGGCCGAGTTGAGTACCGGCGCTCTTCTCTCCGCGCGAACCTCGGAAATCGGCCTGGGGGGCTGCTACGTTGACGCGCTGAATCCGTTTCCCACGGGAACGCTGGTAGGATTGCGAATTGTCAGAGATCAAGGCGTCTTCGAGTCCAAGGCTCGGGTAGCCTACTGCGACCGGAGTTTCGGGATGGGCCTTGCGTTTACCGAAATGGAACCCGCGCAGCGCTCAATCCTCGAAGGCTGGATCGCCGAGATCGTTAGCCAACTCAAACCGGCTTCATAGCTTCCGACACGCTCTTCCAAAGCTCTTCCGCCGGTTTTTACCCGCGCACTGAGGACATACTCAGCCCAGGACTTTCTTCCAGTCGGCAGGCGGGTGCTCCAGGCCCCAGAACTGCGGCGCGGCGGCCTTGAACCGCAGGCCAACTTCGGTTCTGCCCCCCTGCTTCTCGCCGATGTACACGACTCGGCAATCCTGCTCCTCGCGGCTGTCCAGATTTCGCAGAACGAGTTTTTCGCCCAATCGCACGGGCGTGGATAAAGTCACGAGACAACCGTGGGCACTAAGTACAGTGGCGCGCGTGGGATCTTCGAAAGGAGTTTTGCTGGTTGACTTGCCTCGCACCGCCACCGGCAACTGCGCGTGCACTCGCTCCGACCGCCGGATGTCCAGCCTGCGCGGATCAACTCTGCTCGGCCCGTTCGTCATCATCCTTCTAACCTACGCCACTCCGTCAGCCCGAACAACCGAACTTCTCGCCCCCCCTATGTAGCGGTTGCCTTTGTGGCGGCCGGGCTTCAGCCCGCCTCGTTTGCGATTTCGGGGCCACACATTTTCTCTGTCATTCCGTGCCAGGCGGGGAATCTGCTTCCTCAGACTCGACTTGTCCTTGCATCATCAACCGCAAAGGGGTACCTTTTCAGCCCATCCGGAACCCGGAACGGGAATGCGGGTTAGTGCCTTTTGCCTCTCTGGATGGCCTCCCAGCCAGTCAGAACTTTCTCGAATTCGCCGTGTCCGTCACCGGGAACATTAGGCTCGACACCTGCATTGGGGCCATGCCGCCGGGTGCCAGGGGAATTGCAATGAAGAAAGAAAAGGGTTTTTCACTGGTTGAACTTCTGATCGTTGTGGGCATCATTTTGGTCATCTCGGCGATCGCCATTCCAAACTTGATCAAGGCCAAAATTGCAGCCAACGAGGGGTCCGCAGTGGCTTCTTTGCGAACGATCCTCACGGGGGAAACTGCCTTTTCCGGCGCGTGTCCCAGCATCGGGTTCACGCCAAATCTGGCCGACCTCTCCACGGCCACTACCTGCCCCAGCGGCAATGAGCAGATTGACTCGCAGCTGGCGAGTGGCAAGAAGAGCGGCTATTCTTTCGCTATAAGCGGCGTAACCGGAACGCCCGCTACGACTTTTGTGGCGAACGCGGATCCCCTTTCGACTGGATCCGGTAAGCGTCACTTTTACATTGATCAGACCGGTGTGATCCATTACAACTGGTCCGCGCCGGCCACCTCCACCGACTCCGCCCTGCAGTAACGCTTCCTCTGCGCAGTTTCGTCTCCACGGCGCCGCCACCTCATTCCCTGCCTCTGTAGCAGCCAGGCTTCAGCCCGGCTCTTCCGCCGTTGTAGCGGCCGCCGACCGTGGCGGGCGTCTTTATACTTTCTTTTCTTTTTTTGTCACCCCGACCGGAGTGGCCCGGTTTTTTCCTGCGCACATGCCTCGCCTGCGCCAGGCCGCGTAACGGAGGGATGGTGGCAATCCTCTTCCACTACTCCAACCCATGGGACTCACCTCAGACCGTCCCGCCCTTTCCACTTATTATCCTGGTTTGCCCGAAGACCGCCGCCTCTCCGAACGACCCTGGCTAGGAGAATCCCCCTTCTTCCGAACTCCCGCTCGGTTTCCACCTCGTCTCAAATCCCCCGCCGAATTCCCCTCGTACACCTCCAGTACCAACAAATTCCTCCCCTTCCTCTACTGACCCGCGCTTCGTTGCCATTGGTACTTTTGACTCTTTCATTCTTGCCGGCCTATATCATTCGTTATAGCCTTATCCTTCCGGC
>Ga0335078_10001845_pt1 | contig 32037 bp, 23 predicted proteins | sample Lox_Sample_32_FD_206711 | JGI IMG/M metagenome (GOLD analysis project Ga0335078, IMG submission 206711) | Soil microbial communities from Loxahatchee National Wildlife Refuge, Florida, United States - Lox_Sample_3.2 | ecosystem: Environmental > Terrestrial > Soil > Wetlands | place: USA... | reverse complement strand
AGAACTCGCCGATAGCGCGGCGCCAGGCGCGGAGGGCGCCGCGGAAGTCCGCGTCGCGCAGTTCGTCGCCGAAGACGAGAACCATTTCCTCGCCGTATGCGCGGCGCAGGTCCTCGGGATAAAAGCCAACCAGCCAACGGTAAATTCGCGTGCTCATGATTTTGACTCCAGAGGTAGTAGCCGCAGCGCTTTCGACTTGCGCACCACGGCCTCCATGCGTTTCATTTCGCCAAGAAGCGCCGATTTGCCCGGCCTGGCGAGCCGGTAATAGCGGCGGCGCGGGTCGCCATCTTCCGGCCCGCTCACTTCCTCGATCCAGCCCGATTCCACGAGGCGCTGGATGGTCGTATACAGAGTCGCCGGGCCCATCTCGAATTCGCCGTCGGAGAGTTTGCGCGTCTCCCGCATGATGGCGTACCCGTGTTTGTCGCCGGTGGCAAGCGCGAAGAGCACCCAGAAAGTGGCGGGAGGCAACGGCTGGTCTGGCTGCGGCATAGCTATCCTAATTCTCCTTCAATGGTTCCACGTGGTCGATTACCAGAACGGGCTGCGAAACCTTGCGCCGTTCCAGTTTCATGCCAATCCGGTCGAAGGCGTCGAATATAGTCGGCCCTTCGGGGTCGGTCGCGGCCGCGCCGGCCTCCGGGCGCGCCAGCTTCACATCCAGGTGGAAGTTCCACGCGCCCGCGAGTCCCGTCTGGTCCACCACCGGCAGATCGACGCCGATTCCGCCCAGCCCCGGCAGTTGTTTCGCCAGTTCGGCGATGGTCATGTTCTGGCACTCGCGGCGGCTCACTCCGCCGGGAAGCGCGCTCCAGGAACAATGCTGCTGCCCTCCCGCCGCCCGTTCGAGTTTCGGCCCGTCCTTGCCGGCGGTGAGCACGTATGCCGGCATCGCTTTCTCTTCCTGGTGGGAAGCCAGTTGGAAGCGTTGCGCCAGAAGCGTCTGGAGCATCGCGCGGAGAACTGCGTTCGAAACGTCGTTGCCCGCCTTGGCGACTATATCGAACTGGGTCTGCCTCGCCCACTTGGGCAGGCCCGAGATCCTGTCCGGCAGGACGCCGTAGGCGAACATCAGCAGATCCTGCAGGGTCATCCCTCCCGCTTCCAGCCGTCCGCCGGGCAGAATTCTACCTTTTAAAAATGTACTCTTCGGGTCGTGCGGTTTGACTTCGGCGGCTTCGAAAGCAGGTTGGGCCAAAAGCCATAGCGGGAGCAGCAGCGTCGCCCAAATCCGTCCAGTGCTCATACTTCGATATATCATGATACGATATATCATGTCAAGAGCATTGTGTTTTTCTTCGCGTCCTTTGCGCCTGTGCGGGGAAACAGCCCTTACCGCGCCAAGGCGAACACCGGGTCGATATCCACTGGGATGTCCTTCGTCACCTTCAGCGCCGCCGTCAGCTCCGCGGGCATCGTGTCGTACGTCGCCAGCAACGCCTCGGCCCGCGCGCGATCGCCAGTAGCTTCAATCGTCAGCAATTCTTTCGCCAGCGCTGCAATCACGGCCGGAATCCGCTCGTAGTGCACGGTATACCGGCCGCTTCCATACGTGACCGCCCGCCCCTCCAGCAGGTAGTTGAACTCCATCATCTCCGCCCGCCCGTGCGCCTCGCCGGTTCCGAAACGAAGCGTGCGAAACAGGCCGGCAACGTACGAGGCGTAATCTTCCTCCAGCCGATCCTTCGGCATGGCGCCGTGATCTACCAGCCACTTCAACCCGAACATCCCCACCACGTCCGCCTTGGCTTCTTCCAGCCCCGCGTAGGCCGGCCCGATAGCCTCATTAATCGGCAGTTCCTTCCCGTTCCGGCGGGCATACACCGGGCCGAGTTCGTGCGAGATCTCGTGCATCAGCGTGCCGGCCATGTAACCCTCGCCCGACGCCTTGGCGGCTTGTTCGGCCGGCATGAGCAGCTTGGCGATCGGCAGGATCACGTAATTCACGCGCGCGTCCATGAAATTCTTGAAAAAAATCTTCTTGCTGCCCTTCTCCGCATGAATGCGCGGATCGTTGGGCAGGTTGTCGGCCACGGCCTGGTAGCCGTGCAGCAGGTCGCCGGCGCGATCGGGCGCGTCCATTACTTCCATGGGCGATAGATGGCCGGCCTTCGACGGACGGTCGGCGGCGTCGAGCGGGAGCGCGTCCTGTATCTGGGCGACATACTTCTGGTAAACGGCGAGCTTGGCGCTTTCCGCCTGGTTGCGAATCAGGATAGACGCGCCATAAGACGTCTTCACGGCAAGTAAGTCGTCCAAATATGTCTCATAGGGCGCGAAAATCACGTCAAACTTAGGATCTTTCAAGTCGAGCCAGGCAAGGTCGCTCTGGTAGTAGTCATCCGTAAGCAGGGCGTCGGCGCGCAGGCGCAGGAAGTTGGCGAACGCCGGGTCGCCGCTGAGCGCCGCAGCGGCGCGCAGATCCTGCGCCATGGGCGCCAGAAACTGCTTGTACTCCTCGCGGTACGGCAGGGCGACCAGGCGGTCGCCCTGCCGCTTCACCACGCTGTACGGGCTGTACAGCGCCGCTTTTTCGGCGGGGTGTTGCGCCACGTATTTTTCGATCGCGTCGCGCGTGAGATCGTGCGGGTACAACTCGTGCCCGGGCAGGAAGGGCTGATTCCCGACGAAGGGACGATTCTCGTCGAGCAGGTCCCAGCGGCTGCCCATGATGCCGAGAAGCCGCTTGAGGGCCGGGTCGGTAGTGGTGCGGTAAAGCTCGAGCCCGGCGAGATCGCTCTGGCGCCAGAAAATCTCGTCGAGCAGGCGGCAGGCATCGGCCAGCTTGTCCACCATCTGATGTTCTTTCGGCGAAAGGCCGGCCGGCGCCGGCATGTCAACTTTTTTCCATTTCGCCAGGCGCTCGGCGGGAGTGAGTTGCGCCCACGCCGCGCCGGCGACGAGCGCGGCGAGAATCACGGAACGTGCGATCATGCCGCCATGATACCGCGAGCGGATTCGCCCCCGGGATTCCCCTAGCAGCGCTAACTGCCGGCGGGGCGTACAATACTATCTTAAGATATGCCCAAGGTCCCGAACCGAACAGGACGGCCGAATTTTGTCTCGGGTATCTACCACTCGGTGTGTCACAGCGCCGAGCGAACCGTCCTGGAAGGTCAGAAGTTCCCGCGCTGCGGATACTGCAATACGGAGACAATCTGGGTATTGGTCAAGCGCATCAAACCGCTCGGCAGGTCGGCATCGGCATCGAAGTCAACTTAGCCCGGCGACGGAGCAACCCTCTCTGCGTGCCCGGCACGCATCCGCGGCGCAGCCCTGTGCGCGGCACTCCAGTGAATGATTCGGGCGCACAGGACGCCCCGCGAGGGAGCGGTAACTCCGCGGCCCCCGCCTGCCAGAACGGGAACTCGCGGACAGCAGGCAAACTCCGGGAAAAAACACCGCTCCCTTGCGCGGCGCCCTGCGCGCCGGGATCACTCCTGCCGCAGCACGCGATTCGGATCCACCAGCGAAGCGCGCCGCGCCGGCAGAAACGCTCCGATTCCCGCCACGGCCATCAGTCCAAACGCCACCAGCGCCAGCAGGCTCCAACTGAACGAGCTCGCTCCCACCACCGCCATCACCGGCCTGCTTACCAGCAGCCACAGCAGCACGCCGATGGCGACTCCAATGCCCGCCAGCAGGATTCCCTGCTTCACCACCATGCGCATGACACCAGCCCGATTGGCGCCGATCGCCATGCGAATGCCGATTTCGCGCTGCCGCAGGCCCACCGTGTACGTCATCAAGCCATACAGCCCGACGAGAGCCAACACCAGGCCCAGCATTCCCAGCCCGGCGACCGTACCCAGGATGACGTTCAGCGTCCGCGTAGCGCGCACATCGTAGATTTCCTGCATGGTGCGGACGCCGATCACCGGCTGGCCCGGATCGAGCGAGCGTACCAGGTCGCGCAGCGGCGCGGAGAAATCGCCGGGTGGCGCCGTGGTATATAACATCAGCGTCAAGGCCGTCGTCGGCGTCACCGAGGTCGCCTCGCGCTGCGAGACCGGCAGGTAGATAAAATCGACGGGGGGCTCGAGCGGAAAGAAGTATTTGCTCCTCCGGGCAACCCCCACGATTTCGACGTTCGGACGGGTGTGCTCGTCCACTTCCACGCGAATGTGTTTGCCCACCGGGTCCTGCTTGGGAAAATACTTGTCGGCGAAGACCTGATTCACCACGGCCACCAGCGGCGTATCGGCCCGATCGGTCGCCGCAAACTGCCGGCCGTTCACAATCGGAATATTCAGGACGTCAAAGTAATTCTCGCTCACCAGGCTGGCCACCACGCTGGCAGCCTGCGCGCCCGAGGGAAGCTGATAGCCTTCGGGCGCCACCCGCAAGACCAGTCCGCCCGGCAGCATGGGGATCTCGCTCGTCAGACTTGCCGCGCGGATGCCCGGAAGCGCTCGCGATTTATCCAGCAACTGCCGGTAGAACTGGTCGGTCTGCGCCGGGGTATAGCGCGCCAGCGAGGGGTCGAAGTTCGCCGTCAGGATGTGGTCGGTGCGGTAGCCGGTTGGCATCGCGAGCACGATGGATGCGCCTTTGAAACACTGCGAGGCCAGCACCAGCAGCAGGAGGGAGCCGGCGACCTGGGCCACCACCAGCGCGCTCCGCCCCACAAATCGCCGCCGCTTGCCGTTTCCCGAAGTTCCGGGCTTCAATGCGGGCGTCAAATCCGATTTGGTATTCCGCACCGCCGGAACCAGGCCGAACAACACGCAGCTCACCACCGAAATCAGCAGCGTGAACCACAGCGCGCGTTGATCCAGGCCGAAATTCAGCACGATCGGAATATCGGTGGGAATGCGGATCTGCGCGAACAGATCCGTGGCGGCGACCGCCACCAACAAGCCCGCCACCCCGCCCAGCAGCGCCAACACCAGGCTTTCCGTCAGAAGCTGCCGGATGAGCCGCCCCCGCGACGCGCCGATGGCCAAACGCACCGCAATTTCCCGCTTCCGCGCCTGTCCGCGGCTGAGCATCAGGTTCATCACGTTGGCGCAAGCGATCAGCAACACCACTAGCGCCAGCGCCAGCAGGAACACGATCAGGTTGGTATCGAGCGGCTCCTCCCGCAGGCGCGATTGGATGTCGGTCGCCGGTGAGAGCACGCACGTGCGATTGGTGTCGGGATACGCGCTCGCCAGTTGCCGGCTGATTACGGCCAATTCCGATTCCGCCTGCTTGAGGCCGACCCCCGGCTTGAGGCGCCCGTCGATCATCATCCCGCGTTGGCCCCGCGTCTCCAACTCGTTCGGGTGACGGTCGCCGGTGAGGTGCGTTAGCTGCGAAAGCGGCACGTAAAGGCTGGCATTTACCAGCGCATTCGGTCCGGGAAAATTCCGCGGCGCCACCCCGATCGCGGTGAATGCCAGCCCGTTCAGATAAATGGTGCGCCCCACAATATCCGGGCTGCCGGCGAATTCCGTCTGCCAAAGATCGTAGCCCAGTATCGCCGCCGCGCTGGAGGCGGGTTGAAAGTCGTCCGGACGGAAAGCCCGTCCGAGAGCCGGCGCCACGCTCATTACGCCGAAGAAATCCTCGCTCACCAGCACGCCGTATTTCATCCGCGGCGGCGCATTCTTATCCACGGTGAACCCGAAGGGGCTCAGTTCGGACGCGGCCAGCGATGCGAACGACTGGCTGGTCTTGCGCAGATCGACGAAATCCGGGTAAGACACGCCGGAATAATTCAGCAACCCGCCGATACTTTCGCCGCGCAGCCGCGATTGAACCACGATCAACCCGGAAGCGTTCGGCACAGGCAGGGGCCGGAGAAGCAATCCGTCCGCCAGGCTGAAGACGGCGGAATTCGCCCCGATTCCGAGCGCCAGTGACAGCGCCGCAATCGCGGTGAAGCCCGGAGTCTTCTTCAGAGTCCGCAGTGCATAGCCGAGATCTTGCAACATGGAGTCCGGGTGTGCACGAGGTTAACCACCGCCCCGGCTAGGGTATCTAATTGAAATATAAGACTTCACTTTTGTTTCCGAAAATGACCCGGTGTCCGCAAATGGGACGGCAGTCACACATTTTCACGACACCCTGAATGAGCCGCGGTGAACCGCCACCGCAAGATGCCCGCGCATCCTGTTCGTCAGATGCATACCGGCGTGAGTGCGGTCAAGATGGCGCGCTTTACGGCACATCCGAAACTGGCGGCGCGTGGTGCCGAGCGCGGGATGAGGCGCCGCTCATTGCCGCCCAGCGGCAACGCCCACGTGGAGGAGTGTTGGCGCCCTTCCCAGCCCTTCCTCCAACGACCGAATTCTATCCACCACTTTCGCGTCCTTAGGATTCTGAAATCCCTTGACAGCGGCCCCTACCCTATTTTAGTCTATGCATAGTGCCAAAAGAGAATCGCAAAGACCTTTTCCCGGGAGCCCTCGAAATGATGGTGCTCCGCACCCTCCAGCGCGCGCCGCTCCATGGGTACGCGCTCGCCCAGCAAATCAAGCGCTTGTCCAACGATCTCCTGCAGATCGAGGAAGGCTCGCTCTACCCGGCCCTCCAGCGCATGCTCAAGGACGGCTGGCTGAAGGCCAATTGGGACGTCTCCCCGACCGGCCGCCGCATCCGCGTCTACCGCATTACTCCCGCCGGCGCCCGCCACCTGGAGAAAGAAGTCTCCAGCTTCGAGCGCATGCTCGAAGGCATCCGTTTCGTCCTGGACGGAAACCAATCCCCGGAGCAGGCATGAACATCATCCCCCAGATCTTCCAGCGCCGCAAAATCGATCGCGATGTCGCCGACGAGATCGCGTCCCACATCGAAGAGAGGGCCGCCGAGTTGGCCGCGCAAGGCATGGCCCCCGCTGACGCGCTCCTCGCCGCCCGCCGCCAGTTCGGCAACGCCACCCTCACCGCCGAGCAGAGCCGCGCAGTCTGGCGCTGGGCGCCTTTCGAGGAACTCCTCGCCAACCTCCGCTATGCCGTTCGCCAGCTCCGCCGCGCCCCCGCGTTCGCCACCGCCGGCATCGCCACGCTCGCTTTGGGCATCGGCGCCAATACCGCTGTCTTTAGCGTCGTCAACGCGGTCGTCCTCCGCCCGCTCCCCTTCCCGGAGCCCGGCCGCCTCGTCTCAGTCGCATCGCGGAATACCCGCGGCATCCCCCACCCCGATCAGCTCTCCTACCCGGAGTTCTTCGCCCTCCGCCGCCAAAACGCGGCCTTCGAGCACATCGTCAGCTACCGCGACACCAGCATGGCCCTCAGCGGCGCGGGCGATGCCGTCAATGTCCCGGCGCAAATCGTATCGTGGGATTTGTTCGACGCCCTCCGCGTCCGTCCCGCCGCCGGACGCGGTTTCCGCCCCAATGAGGAAGCGCGCGACCAAAGGGTGGTGGTACTCGGCTATCGCCTGTGGCACGAGAGATTCGCCGCCGACGCCTCCATCTCCGGCCGCACTATTTTGCTCGATCGCGAGCCCTACACCGTCGTGGGCGTCGCTCCGCGCGATTTTGCCTTTCCCTTCGAGAACCCCGCTGTCCAGTTGTGGACCACGCTCGCCATCGACGCCCGCTCCCACACCAAACAGCCCTTGACCGAGCAAGCCGGCTCCCGCTTCCTGCAAGCGTTCGGCCGCCTGCGTCCCGGCGTCACCATCCAGCGCGGCCAAACCCAACTCGATTCCGTCGCCGCCAAGTTGGCCCGCGAGGACCCCGACAACTATGCCGCCGTCGCCGGCACCTGGATCACACCGGCCGTCGATTCGGTAATCGGAGATGCTCGCCGTCCCGTCCTCATCCTCCTCGGAGCCGTCGGGCTCGTCCTGCTCATCGCCTGCGCCAATGTCGCCAATCTTCTGCTCGCCCGGACCGCCGAGCGCGAGCGCGAATTCGCCGTCCGCGCCTCCATCGGGGCCGGTCGCGCGCGCATCGTCCGCCAGTTGCTCACCGAAAGCTTCTTCCTTGCCATCGCCGGCAGCGCCGCGGGCGTCCTGCTCGCCATCGCCTGCGTCCGCGCTGTCACGCGCCTCGCCGCCGGCAGCATCCCGCGTATCGAGCAGGCATCCGTCGATGCGCCTGTTCTGGCGTTTTCCGTCGCTCTCGCTTTCCTCACCACCGTGCTCTTCAGTTTCGCGCCGGCCGTGCGCCTTGCCCGTATCGAGCTCATCTCGCCCCTGAAAGAAGCGGCGCGCGGCAACGCCGCCAGTGGCGGCCGGCTCCGCGGAGCCTTCGTCGTCGTTCAAATCGCTCTTGGCCTCGTCCTGCTCAGCGGCGCGGGATTTCTCGCCTCCAGCTTCGCTCACCTCCTCCGCCGCGACGCCGGCTTCCGCCCCGAGGGTCTTCTGACCTTCTCCATCGGCATGCCCAACGAACTTACGCGCGGCGCCGCGCACCTCCCCTTCGAATCCCGCGTGCTCGATCGTCTGCGCGCGCTCCCCGGCGTCACCAGCACCGCCGCCGGTGTGCCCATGCCTCTCGCCGGCCACGAGATCATCCTCTCCTTTAACATCGAGGAGCGTCCGTCCAGCCCATCCAACCGCCCCTACTCCGACATGGCGCTGGTGACGCCCGGCTATTTTCGCACCATCGGCATTCCTCTTCTCGAAGGCCGTGAATTCACCGAAACCGACGACGGCCAATCTGAGCCTGTCCTGGTCGTAAACCGCGCATTCGCCGACAAATTCTTCCCCGGCGAGCGCGTCATCGGCAAACGCATCGAGCCCGGGGCTACGGCCGATGGCGTGCGCGGCGGCATGCGCGAAATCGTGGGCGTCGTGGCCAATGCCCGTCAAGATCCCCTCGGAGCCGCGCCCGATGCCATTTACTATTACGCCGAGAAGCAGCTCCCCTGGTGCTGTCTCCATTACGCGGTCCGGACTTCCGGTTCCGCCGCCGCGATCCAGTCTTCCATTCGCGCCGTCGTCGCGCAAATCGATCCCACCGCGCCCGTCTACAATATCCACCCGATGGAAGCGTCGCTGTCCGACGCATACCGCGGGCCGCGATTTCAAATGCTGCTGCTCGGCGCGTTCGCCGTCATCGCGCTTCTGCTCACCGCGGTCGGACTGTATGGCGTCCTCGGCTACGCGGTCCTCAGCCGGACCCGTGAAATCGGCGTGCGCGTCGCCCTCGGCGCCAACCCCTCCGCCGTACTGCGCCTGGTGCTCCGCCAGGCCGCCGTGCAGGTGGCCTGTGGCATCGCCCTCGGCGCGTCCGGCGCCGCCGCCGGAAATCGCCTCATGAAGACGATCGTCTATGCCGACGCCATCCCCCAATCGTTCCTTGTATTCGCCGCCTGCGTGGTCATCGTGATCACCGCGACAGCCGCCGCCCTGATCCCCGCAAAGCGAGCCGCTTCGGTTGACCCGGTCCAAGCCCTCCGCAGTGACTGAACGCAAAAGACACAGCGCGGCAAGCCGCTTTCGCGGCAGAGGCGGACCCGCGGAGAAACACGGAAAACTATGTTCACCACGGAGGCGCGGAGCCATAAAGAGATGTGGCGGAGCACGCAGAGTTGGCCGCCAGGCCGCAGAATCGTCGCGGCCGGCTTCCGACCGGAGTTACCCCCGCTCGTGAATTCCGGCGCGGGTCGTCGCTGGACTTCTGCGGTGAGCGCCTATTTGCTCGCCGTCAGCGTCTTGTCCCACAGGAATTTGTGCAGGAACGTGTCCATCCGCCCCAGCGTATACATCCACCTGCGGTGCAGCAGCGATTCGTGCACGTCGTCGGGAAACACGATGAGCTCGTAGTATACGTCCCTCTGCCGCAGCAGTTGAACGAGCCCCGTCATCTGTTGGAACGCCACATTGCGGTCGTCATCGCCCTGAATCAGCAGTACCGGCGATTTCCACCCGTCGATGGCCCCGACCGTCGAGCTCTTATACGATACCGATTCCGGATCGAGCGAGCTGCCGTACAGGTGTACCCCCGCCAGGTCCACGCCCGCCTTGAAAATGTCCGAGTTCCGCGCCAGCGCCTGCGACGTCAGCAATCCCCCGTACGACAGTCCCCAGATGCCGATCCGGTTCGGGTCTACGTCCGGCCGCGACTGTAGATATTTTCCGCCCGCCAACACGTCCTGGTATTCCGCGTTCCCGTTGGCGCCCGTATTCTGCGCCCTCTGGAACGAGCGCCCGTACCCGATCCCCAGCCGGTAATTGATCGACATCACCACGTAGCCCTGGTTCGCCAGCCATTGGTTGATGCCATACGCCCAATGATAGAACTGCATGTAGTGATAAGCCGGCATCATCTGCCGCACCGGTCCGCCGTGCACGAACACGATCGCCGGCCTCCGCTCGCCCGGTTTCAGGTCCTTCGGCAGGAAGAGCTGATTGTGGATCTCGAGCCCGTCGGCGGCTTTCGTGATCACGATTTCCGGCTTTACGTGCAGGTCCGCGGGAAAGCCGGGCCGCGAGGTGGGGAACACGATCTTTTGCGCATCGGCCGCGCTCACCGGCCCGGCCGCGGGTATCTTCCAGATGCCCAGCGATTGCGGCATGTTCCAACTCGCGCTCAACGTCGCCAGATACTTTCCCGAAGCCAGCGGCGCCGGATAGGTCTCCGCACCCTCGCCTGTCGTAATCTCGACCGGCGTACCTCCCGTCACCGGCACCGCCCAGATGTGGCGTAGTTCGATGTCTTTGGCGTTGGTGCAATAGAAGAACGTCTTCTCGTCGGCGGAAACTGCGACCGAAGTCCGGTCCTCGATCAGCCCGTCGGTGGTGGTCAGCAGCACCGGCCGCGCCGATGCGTTCGTCACGTCCAGCGCGTAGTAGCGATCCCACTCGTCCACCGGGCCGGTAGGAGCCGCCGGCGTCTCCGCGGCGCCGCGGCCCCGTCCGCCTCTTCCACCGCGCCCGCCGAACGCCGCGAACTGGAAGACCATCCGGTTGCCTGCCAGGCGCGCGCCAAACAGGTTGGTCACCAGGGGATCGTTCGGCTGATTGTGCCACGTCTCCTCCGCCTCGCCCGTCGCCACGTCCGCCTTATAGACCGCGAGCGTGTATCCGCCCTTGAAGGTCGCCCGCATCAGCCCGGGCGAATTGTTCGTCACCGCGGGCACGGCCGGCGCTTCCGGCGCTCCCCGGCCCGCCGCCTGATTCCCCCGTCCGCCGCCGCGCCCGCCGCGCGCCGCCGCGCCGGGAGCCTGTGCCGCCGGACCGTTGGGATTCCCGATTCCGCCGCCGCCCTGCTGCGTTTGTTGCCCGAACGGCAGCCCCGGCTGCCGCACGAAAATCAAGTGTCTGCTATCCGCCATCCACAGGGGCATGGTGTCGAAATCCACGCTCGGCGACAGGTACTTCACGTTCCGCGACGCCACGTCGTATACCACGATGAAGCTGTGATCCGTCCGCGTGCTCACGAACGCAATCTTCTTTCCGTCCGGCGACCATTGCGGATCGCTTTGCACGCCCCACTCCTGGATGAACGGCTTCTCGCCCCGGTCCATCTCGCTCGCCGGCTTCACCGGCGTCAGTTTCGCGCGATAAATCTGTCCGTCTTTCACGAAGAGAATCGCGCTGCCGTCCGGCGCGAGCGCTGGATTCGCGGCGTCCACCACCCGCCACGCGCTCCCCGGGGCATTCGTGTGCGCCGCCCAGATTGCATGCTCCGGCCCGTTCGGATCGGCCGTCGGATCGGGCGACCACCCTTCCCGGTTCGGCTGCTCCCCGCGCAGAAACACCACCGTGCTGCCGTCGTCGGAAATCCTGATCGCGGACATCATGATGCCGTCGTCTTTGGTGAAGTTCGTCAGCTTCACTGGCGCGAACAGCGGCGCCGCCGCGGTATAGGCGTTGCGCTTGCCCTCCGCATAATCCACCCACGCCACGCGGTCCACCTTTTTCGCCGCCACCACCTCCTGCGGCGAAGCCGGACTCAGGAACCTCTGGTACAGCGGAACTTCCGCCGGAGCCGAAACCAGCGGCCCGTAGAACAACGCGGCTGCCGCCATCGAAACCATCGCGAAACGGATCAAAGTGCGCATCGAAACCTCTCCCTCGCCACCGGCCAACCCGGCCGTGCAGGGAGTATATCACGTCCGCGCGCCGCACCGATTTTGCCATTTTGCTCCCACGGGGTTCGCAATAAAGCGCTCGCAGGCGGCCATATCTGCGTGCTCCGCCACCTCTTGCCGGCTCTGCGTTAGCCCGGCTTTACCCGCTCCATAGGCGAACTCACCCTCTTTGCCTCTCCCTCAAAACCAGGAAGAGCGGGCAATCATTGCGCCGGACCTGGCGATTCCTGCTCGAAGAAAAATCCTCCCCCGACCCACCAGGCCGGGAGAGGGAATGCCCTTAGGCCGTCAACGATTCCCCGATGGGGTACTCGGCTTCGAAATGGCCTCCGGCGATTTCATCGCACCGGACATAGTCGATGCTTTCCCGCGCGCATTAGTGTTGGACGACATCGAGCGGATGACGCACGGGCTCAACGAGCATACGTTTTTGATCGCCGCAAAAATTGCAGCTATCCGCGCCGCCAGGCTCCAGGCTGCGCCGTAGATAAAAAAGCCGTGCGTTTCTACTCGATAAGGGTCGCGAGTTTTGCCAGCACTTCGTCCATGATGAAATCTGGCGCTTTCTCCACGAACCGCCCGCAGCGCGCTTGCAGGTCAAGAACGCGCGGCTGGTTGCATAGGATAACGCCCTGCGTATTCGTTCCGGCTCCGCTGAGGGAAACGGCATAGCCGGCGCGGCGCGCAAAATCACCCCCTTGGGTGATCGGGCAGACAAGCGGCGTTCCGAGGTTATTGAAGACCCTCGGAGAAACGATCAGCACATAACGGGGGCCGGCCTGTTCACGGCCTGAAATGGGATTGAGATCGACGTGGTAGATGTCGCCGCGGTCCAATTAGAGGACCTCGCGACCCACTGGCGGCGCGTTCAGCCATGCGCGATCTTCATCGGATAGCGAAACCTCGCCGTGTTGCTGTGCGAGTTCCGCGGCGGTGTAACGGCGGCGGTTCAGCAACCGTAATGCGGCGTCTCTCACCAGCTCCTCTGCGCCTGTCCCGGCGCGTCGCGCAACTTGCCTAAGCTTGGTTTCCTGCTCTGGCGTAAAATGCACTTCCATGGCGGTGTTCCTTCCAGGGGTTCTCTTTCTACGTTAGCTGATATAGGGCCCACTGTCACGAGTTTCAAACATCACGCTCTTTGCCTCTCCCTCTCTGGGACAGCTCGCCAATCCGCGCGCCCGTCGCCACGTCCCGCTTCAGACGCGTATTCCCCGTGCTACCCTGTCCTTCGGAGCCTTATGTCCCTTACCCGCGAAAAAGCTCAACTCATGAGCGCTTCCGAGATCGACCGCACCCTCGTCCGCCTCGCTCATGAGATTCTCGAAAAAACCAAGGACCTCGACCTTCTCGCGTTCATCGGCATCCGCCGCCGCGGCGTCCCCCTTGCCGAGCGCCTCGCCGCCAAGATCGAAACCCTCGAGAATCGCAAAGTCCCCGTAGGCATCCTCGACATAAACCTCTACCGCGACGACCTCTCCACCGTCGATATCAAGCCCGTCGTCAGCGCCACCAACATCCCGTTCGACGTCGCGGGCAAGGACATCATCCTCATGGACGACGTCCTCTACACCGGCCGTACCATCCGCGCCGCGCTCGACGCCCTCTTCGATCACGGCCGCCCCGCCCGCGTCCAACTCCTCGTCCTCATCGACCGCGGCCACCGCGAGCTCCCCATCGAAGCCCGCTTCATCGGCCGCACCGTCCAGACCAGCGACACCGAAATCATCGAAGTCAAGTTCCACGAAATCGACGGCATGGAAAAAGTCCTGCTGGTCGAGCGCGCCGACGCGGGAGCGGCGTGAAGGGACACCATGCCTGCCGGACTGCTGGGGATCGAGGAGCTGAACCGCGCCGAGGTCGAGGCCATTTTGGCGCGCGCCAAGGATTTTCAGCCCATCCAAAGTCAAACCGTCAAAAAGCTGGACACGCTCCGCGGCAAGATGATCGTCAACCTCTTCTATGAGGCATCCACCCGCACCCGCACCAGCTTCGAAATCGCCGCCAAGCGCCTGGGCGCCGACGCGGTCTCCATCACCGCCTCCGGTTCGAGCGTCTCCAAGGGCGAATCTCTCGTCGACACCCTGAACACCCTCGCCGCCATGCGCCCCGACGCCATCGTCATGCGCCATTCCGCGTCCGGCGCGCCCCACTTCCTCGCACGCCACCTGCCCACCCCCATCATCAACGCCGGCGACGGCACCCACGAGCATCCCACCCAGGCCCTCCTCGACGCCCGCACCATCCTCGACCGCGCCAGCACGCTCGAAGGCCTCCGCGTCGCCATCATCGGCGATATCGCCCACAGCCGCGTCGCCCGCTCCAACGTCTTTCTGCTTTCCAAATTCGGTGTCGATATCGTCCTCTGCGGGCCCGCCTCGCTGCTGCCCGTCGAGCTCGCGCAGCTCGCGCCCGGCGTCCGCCTCACCACCGATATCCGCGAGGCCATCCGCCACGCCGACGTCATCATGATGCTCCGCGTCCAGCTCGAACGCCAGCACGAGGCTTCCTTCCCCGCGAGCGAGTATTTCCGCTTCTACGGCCTGCGCCTCGAACATCTCGACCTCGCCAAGCCCGATGCCATCGTCATGCATCCCGGCCCCATCAACCGCGGCCGGGAGCTCTCGTCCGAAGTGGCCGACTTCAACCGCTCCGTCATCCTCAACCAGGTCGAGAACGGCATCGCCGTCCGCATGGCCGTCCTCGAAAAGGTGATTGGATAGCCCATGTCGATCGTTATCAAGAACGGGCGTGTCATCGACCCCGCATCGCAGACCGACCGCGTCGCGGACGTCCTGATCGTGGACGGCCTCATCGCCGGCGTCGCTCCCAATCTGTCTTCCTCCCACGCCGAGGTCTTCGACGCTACCGGTATGATCGTCGCCCCCGGCTTCATCGACATGCACGTGCATCTTCGCGAGCCCGGCTTCGAGCACGCCGAGAACATCGAGAGCGGCTCGCGCGCCGCCGCCGCCGGCGGATTCACCTCCGTCTGCTGCATGCCCAACACCAAGCCCGTGAACGACAGCGTCACCGTCACCAGCTACATCGTCGAACGTGCCCGCCGCAGCTCCGTCGTCAACGTCTTCCCCATCGGCGCCATCACCAAGGGCAGCGCCGGCGAGGAACTCGCCGCCATCGGCGGCATGAAGGATGCCGGCGCCGTCGCCATCTCCGACGACGGTCTGCCCGTCATGAACGCTCGCGTCATGCGCCGCGCCATGGAGTTCGCCAGGTCCTACGACCTGCCCATCATCCAGCATTGCGAGGATCTCAATCTCAGCGCCGGAGGCGACATGCACGAAGGCGCCGCTTCGGTCCGCTGGGGTCTCCGCGGCATCCCCGCCGCCGCCGAAGATGTCATGGTCGCCCGCGACCTCGTCCTCGCGCAGCTCACCGGCGCGCGTTACCACGTCGCCCACGTCTCCACCCGCAACGCCGTCGCCATGGTGAAACACGCGCGCAGCCAGGGACTTCCCGTCTCCTGCGAACTCACCCCGCATCACTTCGCGCTCGCCGATATCGATATCCACCCCTACGACAGCAATTACAAGATGAAGCCCCCGCTCCGCGCCTGCGGCGATCGCGAAGCCGTCATCGATGGCCTCGTCGCCGGGACCATCGACGCCATTGCCACCGATCACGCCCCCCACGCCGGCAGTGAAAAGATGCAGGAATTCGAGCGCTGCCCCTTCGGCATCCTCGGCCTCGAAACCGCCGTAGGCCTCGCCCTCGAACACCTCGTTCACACTGGCAGAATATCGCTCACCCGCATGATCGAACTCTTCACCGTCGGGCCGGAATCCGTCCTCCGCCTCGGCCGCGGCACGCTAGCCACCGGCGCTGCCGGCGACGTCACCGTCTTCAGCGCCGGCCTCAACTGGACGTACGACGTGAATCAATCCCCGTCGCGCAGTCGCAATTCCCCCTTCCACGGGCACACCTTCCGCGGCGGCCCCGTGGCGACCGTCGTCGGTGGGAAACTGGTGTGGAGGAGAGACGGCGCGTGATCGAGCACATCGAGATCGAGAACTTCAAGAGTCTGCAAAAAGTGTCTCTCGATCTCGGTCCGCTCAATATCTTTGTAGGCACTAATGCCAGTGGAAAAACGAATTTCCTGGAAGCGCTCCGAGTTTTGCAGGGGATCGGTTACGGCTACACGGTCGACGAAATACTAAATGGAAGGCCCAAGCTCGGCAACACCGAGGCGTGGGAGGGCATTCGCGGGGGTAGTAAGTACGCGAGGTTTCTAGGATCGGAGGGGCCGATCCAACTCCGCGTAGGTGCAAGGCTTCCTCCTGAGGTCAGCGTCAAATATAACGTCATCATCTCGCCGAACGATGCCACCTTAGGCGCCGAGCGTTGCGATGACGAGGATCTTCTCATGCCGGACCGGTCACGCTCCGGTTTGAGGCAAGCCGCCAAAGGTCCTATGACCGGGCGGATGATGGCCCTCATTCTCGAGTTCAGCGATGCTCAGTTCCTCGCTCCCGTTGCAAGCGTCCAGCGGGAGTACTCGATGGCAAGGATGGCGGTCCGCCTCGGCGACCGCGGCGAAAACTTCGCGGCTCTCCTAAAGACGATTCAACGCGACGAAGCGAAATTCTCTGACTACGTGTCGTGGCTGAAAGAGTTAACACCTGCCGAACTCGACAGCATCGAGATTCTGATCAACCCGGACGGGGCCTTCACGTTCGCTTTCCAAAGGGGTGGTGTCGATTACACCGCGCGCGTACTTTCCGACGGAACCTTACGCTTCGCTGCTATTGCTGCAGCGTTCTTTCAGCCGTCGCTTCCCCGCAAGCTCATCCTCGAAGAAATCGAAGACGGCCTGCATCCCACGCGCCTGCAACTACTCATAGAGCTGCTGAAGTCGCAGGCAGGAACCGGTATAGAGCAAGTGTTTGCCACCACCCACTCCCCTTATACAATTGCCTGGCTAGACGAAGAGGATTACCGTTATGTTTTCCTCTGCACGAAAGATGACGAAACCGGCGCAACGACCATAATTCCCTTCACCGAAGTCCCCCACCTCATCGAAGTCGCCCGCAGACATCCAATCTCGGACCTTCTCGCCCGAGGCTGGTTGGAGACAGCCGTTTGAGCTGCAACGTTCTCGTGATTTCCGAGGACTACAAAAACGACCAGCACATCTTGCGTCCACTTGTATCGCGCTTGCTCCGCGAATGTGGCAAGCCGCGCGCGAATGTTGCTGTGTGGGCCAATCTTGCAGTGAGAGGTTTTGAGAGGGTTCGCGACGAACTCCCTGCGATCGTGAGCGGCTCTCCACAAGTCCACCTATTCCTCTTCTTACCGGACTGCGACGGCCAACATCGAGCTCGGGCCGATCTCTTTGCCAATCTCGAAGCGATGCATGGACCCAAACTCATCTGCTGCGCCGCCGTCGAGGAAGTTGAAGCGTGGCTTCTCGCCGGCCATACCGACAAGCTCGACCGGCCCTGGCCCGCCGTGCGTGCCGACACATCCGTAAAAGAAAACGTCTTCAATCCCTTCCTAAAGGTCCACGGCAATCCCGATCGTCCCGGCGCCGGCCGCGAGCGTCTCATGCTCGAAACCCTCGCCAACCTTCGCGGACTCTTGGAACGCTGCCCCGAGCTCACCCGTCTACAAGAGAGAATCTGCGCAGCCCTTGCATGAAGACCCTCCGCTCCCTCCGCCGATCACCCGCCTTCACCCTCGCCGCCATCGCCCTCGGAATCGGCGCCAATACCGCCATCTTCTTCTTTAATCGACTAGTCGCTCCTCGAACCCCTCCCGTACCCCAACCCCGACCGCATCGTGCAGATCTGGTTCACCACCCACAGTCGCAGTTCTGGCGTCGTACGTTCCCGCCATCCGGGCCTCGCGGCTCGATCCGTCGACGGCGCTCCGCTCCACATAAGGTCCCCGCTTCGAAGGCCAACGTTTCTTGCTAACCACTCCCGATTTCCTCCGTCAATTCAGGTGTCCGACATATAATGGTAATCTGAATATGAGCAAATCGCCGACTCTCATCCAGGGTACCCTCACCCTGCTGATCCTCAAGATGCTCGAACTCGAGCCGCGCACCGGATGGGCCATCTCGCAGCGCCTTCGCCAGATGTCCAACGAAACCCTGCAAGCCAGCCATGGATCGCTGTATCCGGCCCTGCACAAGCTCGAACACGAAGGCTGGATCCGCGGCAAGTGGCAGCAATCCGCGGGCGACCGCCCCGTGAAAATCTACTCCCTCACGCGCGCCGGCCGCCAGCAGCTCGCGGCCGAGAGAGCCCAGTGGGCCAAGCTCTCGAGCGCCATCAACGGCATTCTGGAGTCGGCATAGGAGCCACCCATGCGACGCCTCCAACAACTGCTGTCGACTCTCCGTGCCATCGTATTCCGCTCGCGAGTGGAGCGCGAGACGGAAGCCGAGCTTGCCGCGCATCTCGAAGCGGAAGCCCGCGACCTCGCCTTGCACGGCCTCGACCCGATGGAGGCGCGCCGCCGCGCCGCCGCCACCATGGGCCGCGTCGAGCTTATCCGGGAAGACTGCGGCGATGCGCGCGGCACCGCCTTCTGGGACCATTTCCGGCACGACACCTCGTTCGGATTGCGGCTCCTCGCGAAGAACCGCACCTTCACCGCCATGGCGCTGGCCACCATGGCGCTCGCCATCGGCTCCACCACCGCCGTCTTCAGCCTGGTGGATGGCGTGCTGCTCCGCCCGCTGCCGTTTGCCGCGCCTGAACGCCTGTATTTCGCCAGCTACCTCACTCTCCGCGGCCACTTCGACGTCATGCGCGCGAACAGCCGCCTCGCCGATTACGCGTCTTACATCGGCGTCGAGACCTTCAACATGCGCGGACGCGACTGGCCCGAGCGCGTCAGCGGCGCGCAGGTTTCCGCCAACTTATTCCGCGTCCTGGGAATCGCTCCGCAGGTCGGCCGCGATTTCGCCAGCGATGCCGACCGCGCCGGCGCCGCCCACGCGATCGTCCTCAGCCACGCTTTCTGGCAACAACGCTTCGGCGCGCGGCGCGATGTCCTCGGCCAGGAAATCGTATTGAACGACGTGCCGTACCAGGTCGCCGGCGTGATGCCCGATGGTTTTCAATTCCCCTCTCCCGAAGCCGCTTTCTGGATTCCCATGACGCTCGATCCCAATGACGTTGGCGATTATTGGGGTATCAACGCGTGCAGCACCATCGCTCGCCTGCACGACGGCGTCACCCGGCAGGCCGCGAATGCCGAACTCCGCGGCTGGACTCCGCGCGTCCACGGCATGTTCCCCTGGCGCATGCCCGATTCCTGGAGTACAGACATCCACCTCGCACCGCTGCGCGACGAAATAGTGGCGGACGTTCGCGAACGCAGCTTGCTGCTGATGGGCGCAGTGGCGCTCGTGCTGCTGATCGCCATTGTCAACGTGGCGAACCTCATGATCGGCCAGAGCGCCGCGCGGCGCGCCGAGTTCGCGCTCCGTGTCTCGCTGGGCGCGACGCCCGGGCGCCTCGCCCGCCAACTGCTCACGGAGTCCCTGGTGCTCGCCGTTGCCGGCGGCACGCTCGGAACGCTGCTCGCTTTCGGACAACTCGCCGTGCTGAAGCACCTGCTGCCCGCCGGCACTCCCCGGCTGGCGGAAGTCTCCATCGATCGCATCGTCATCTTCTTCGCCGCCGCGCTGTCGTTGGGTAGCGGTCTGCTGTTCGGAATGCTTCCGGCCTGGCGCGCGCGCGCATTTGTGCCCGCCGAGAGCTCGCGCACCACGCTCGGCCGCATGGGATTGCGCACCGACGCCGCGTTAGTCGGTTCGGAAGCCGCGTTCGCCACCATCCTGCTGGTGGGCGCCGGTCTCCTGCTGCACAGCTTCTGGACCATGCTCCACGTCAATACCGGATTTCGCGTGGAATCCGTCGTCACCGCGCAGCTCAGCCCGGACCGCACCGTCACCGCCTCGCTCGACAAGACCGTCGCGCTCTCCCAGGCCGTTCGCGAGAAGCTGGCCGCCTATCCCGGCGTGCACAACGCCGCCGCCGCGAGTCACCTTCCACTCGCTCCGGATATTTGGGCCACCAGTTGCGCCATCGAAGACCATCCCCGCCCGCCCGGCGCTCCGCAATACGTGCTGTGGACCACTGCCGTCGCGCCCGAGTTTCTCGACACCCTCGGCGTCCGGCTTCTTCAGGGCCGCGGCATCACCGCCGCGGACACCAGGACGTCCGACCCCGTGGTGCTGGTCAGCCGGGCCATGGCCGAAAAGTTCTGGCCGAATGCGAGCCCCCTCGGCCGGCGCCTGCGCATGGTCTGGCAGGACCGGTGGCGGACCGTCGCCGGCGTGGTGAGCGACGTGAAGGCATACACCCTGAAAGGGCCGCCCGATTGGATCGATGGCGAGATCTACGTGCCGCTCACCCAAGCCACCTCGACTCCGCAGAATCTGGCCCTGGTGGCGCGCCTGGGGAACGATCCCGCCGCGTTCGAACAGAGCCTGCCGAACCTCGCGCGCGAGGTCTGTCCCACGTGCGCGGTGAGCCACATCGCGCGCATGGCCACGGTGGTGTCCGCCTCCGCAGCGGCGCCGCGATCGCTGGCGTGGCTGGTGGGCGGCTTCGCGCTCATCGCCCTGGTGTTGGCCGGCGCCGGGATTTACGGTGTGGTCAACCACGCCGTCGCACGGCGCACCCGCGAACTGGGCGTCCGGCTCGCGCTCGGCGCGAGCCCTTCCGAGGTCGCATGGCTGGTGGTGCGAGCGAGCCTCCGACAGGTCATCGCCGGCGCAGTCGTGGGCCTCGCGGCCTCGTGGGCGCTGGCGCGGTGGATTGCCTCGCTGCTCTTCGGAGTCGGCAGGCACGATCCCGTGAGCTTCCTCGTGCCGCCCGTCGTGCTCGCCGCCATCGGACTGCTGGCCAGTCTGCTGCCCATGCTTCGGGCGGCGCGCATCGATCCGGCGGCATCGCTGCGGGAAGGGTAGATCACTGAGAGCACCCCGCGATCGACGCCTCGTTAATTGTCGTCTGGACGTCCGACACATTCACCGTGCCGTTGCCGTTCAGGTCGGCGGTCGGCGCTGCCGTGCCCAGGGCCTGGTCGATCGCCTGCTGCACGTCCGAAACATTGACCGTGCCGTCGCCGTTCAGGTCCACTTTCGCTCTTGCGATTCGAAAGGCGTGCCTGAGCGATTGCGGTTGCGTGCACGACCCCTTGGCGGGAGCGGAAATCGAGACATTGCCTCCGGCGATGAACATGAACCCCGCGGCAGAAGTCGTTACCACCGTGACCGGCCCCGTAATATCGATATTGCCGGTGGCTATGATGGCGCCCACTCCGCTGACGCCGCCGTCGATGGTTACGTTGCCGCTGACATAAACGACCGCGTTATCCAGAAAGACGGCGCCAGAGGGGTTGAAATCGCCATCGATCTGGTAGAGGCCCGCCGGGTTCGAAGGGAGGCTCGTCACGGGTTGCGCCGAACCCGTGGGGGTGAAGGTACTGGAAGGCAAGGGGCTGGTGGAATCGGCGGTGACAGCGGAAGTACCGCCATTCGCGAGAAGCAAGGTAATCGTTTGCCCCGGGTTCATCAGAACCAGCAAGCCCGGGGTGAGTGCGACCTCCTGGCTGTTCACGAAGAAAACCGATCCTCCCGAAGATGGGTACCCCTCGATTTCCAGCGCGGTACCGGGCTGGACCTGAATCTTGGCGAAATCCGTGATCTCCGTCAATGTTTTGCTCTGACAAAATTGCTTGCCGGTCTGGTAGTTGTTGGGATCGTCATCGAAGACGACCTTGCCCAAATAGACGCCCGTGAGGGTCACCGGCTGCGACACCGTTCCCGCGCTCGCCGTGATCGTGTCGGTGCACGGCGGGGTGGAGGAAAACGGAAACACGACCTGATACGAAGAGTCGGAAAAGTTCGGTGGCGTATAGGATGGCGAGGGAAGAGTGTTGGCGGAATCCTGAACCGCGATCTGGCCCATATCGATGGGCCAGAAGGATCCGTTGTAGGACAGGGTGGTGCCGGCGACCACATTCGTCGTTCCGGCGCCGCCGCTGGTGGTGCCGCCGGTAGCTTGAAACTCCACGATGCCGGCCTCCTGCACAGGCAAATTTAGTCCCGCAACGGTCAGGGAGCCCTCGCGATATGTGCCGCCCGACGGATTGGCTGCCACCGTGTAAGCCACCGAACCGTTTCCAGTTCCCGAAGCGCCGCTGGTGATGGTGATCCACGAAGAGACACTCGACGCGGTCCACGGGCACCCTACCGGGTACGTGACGGTGACACTGCCCGTTCCGCCGGAGGTGGGAAAGTCCTGGATCGTGCTGGGCGCGATCGCCGGAGTGCCGCAGACCGAGTTGAATGTGACGTCATCGATCGAGAATTCGCCCCCGGCTGTGTACTCGCCGTATTGCGGGTAATATCCCAGGGAGTTGATGGTCACGCTGTCGACCTGGCCCGAATAGCCGGTGCTGATGAACGCCCCGTTTGGGTTTGGTACAGCCGCAAAAGGACTGGTGTAGACGGTGTTTCCGTTCAGCGAAAGAATGAACTGGACTAATAGCTGGGGGGAATTAGGGTCGGTGTAATACGTCGTACGGGGCGCCGCCCAAAAGCCATTGAAGACGGCCGGACTGATGAAGCTGAACCCGTAAGTGTGAGACGCGTCCAGGACGGTAGCATTGGGCTGCGAATGGGCGTAAAACGTCCCGTGATACTGGGTCGATGTAGTGAAATAGTATCCCACGCCGTTCTCCCCGTACCAGTTGATGCCGCAGTAGCCCGTCGGAATAAGGCCGAGGTTGCCGTTCTGAAGCTGGGGCAGGTCGTCGAAGTTACAGACGGTCGCGTGCAAATCCGGCGCCAGGATTGCGATGGAAAGGACTGCGAAGGCGGTAAGCCGGCCGTGAATCATTCCCGGGTTCCCTCTGACACCCCGTGTCCCCCCATCCTGCCATCGGCCCGCCACGAACGCCAGTTTGGGAACGTACCAAACGTTTCGAGTCTGAAATTTCAATATGATATCCTGGGCCAGGAGTACGCGGTCCGGGACTATGGAAGCGAGCGAGCGAGCCAGTTCAAGGGAACTGGAACCCGCCCAGGTGGAGAGTTTTCGCAGATACCTGGAGCAACTTCTGGCTTCGCCGATGTTCGCGTCGCGCCGCCGCGGCCAGTTGCTGCGCTACCTGGCGGAAGAAAAACTCGCCGGCCGGGGCCCGCAGGTCACCGAATACGGAATCGCACTCGACGTGTTTGAGCGGCCGGCTTCCTTCGATACACGGACCGAGGCCACGGTGCGGGCCGAGATGAGCCGGCTGCGGCGAACGCTCGCCGGCCATTATGAAAGCGCGGGAGCCGAGGATCCCTGGCGGATTCTTCTGCCCAGCCGCGGGTACGAACCGATCTTCAGGCCGCGCGGGGAACAGACCGTGGAGGCGCCGGCCGAGAGTCTGCCGCCCTCCGAAGCCGCCCAGCCTGCCCCGCAGGCAAAGCCCCGGCGCCGGATGTGGCTGGTTCTGGCAACCGCGGGACTTATCGTAGCCGCTATCGTGACGGCGCGCTACTGGCGCCCCGGCGCCCCCTCGACCGGCTCTGTCGCCGTCCTGCCGTTCGCCAATCTCACGGGCGATGCGCACAACGATTACCTGGCCGATGGAGTCACCGAACAACTCACCGACGCCCTGGCGCAAATCCCGACCTTGCGCGTGGTGGCGCGGACGTCGTCCTTCCAGTTCAAGGGTAAGAACGTCGATATCCGGGAAATCGGGCGGCGGCTGGACGCGGACGCGGTGGTGGAAGGCAGCATCCAATACCTCGGCGGAAAAGTGCGGCTGACGGCGCAGGTGAATCGCACCCGCAACGGTTATCACATCCTCTCGCATGCCATCGAGGGTGGAATGCAGGACTTGGCCCGGCTGGCAAACGAAATGGTGCCGCCACTGGTGGCGGCGCTGCGGCCGGGAACCGCAATTGCGAGCCGGCGCACGCCCGATCCCCAGGCCTACGATCTTTACCTCAAGGCGCGTGCTTTTCGAGCCAGAGGCACGCGGGAGGCCTTCGATGCGGCGGTGGCGCTGCTGAACCAGGCGATCGAACACGACCCTCAATTCGCCGATGCCTATGCCAGGCTGGCGAGTGCCTACGCCAGCGCCGCCGTGAATTTCGAGTCTGAACCGATGGAGTACGCGCGCCAGGCCAAGGAAAATGCCGCCATCGCGTTGCGGCTCGATCCCACGAACGCCATCGCGGAATCGTCACGAGGGATCGTGGACAGCATGATCATGCTCGATTGGAAAACCGGCGAGCGGGAACTGCGCCGCGCGGTCGAATTGATGCCGCAAAACGGCCCCAACCGGGTTGCCCTCGGGCTCAACCTGCTGATGCGCGGCCGTTTCGACGAAGCCATCGCCGAAGACCGCAAAGCCGAGAGCCTGGACCCTCTCATGCCAGCGGTGGGTTCGGCCTTTGCTTACTACCTGGCCCGGCGGTATGACGAGGCATTGGCGCAATTCGTCAAGGTCCGCGATCTGCATCCCGACTTGATCGCGGTCCATCCGTTCATCGGCGCGGTCTGGCAGGCCAAGCACGAGTACGCGAAGGCGATGGCCGAGTATCAACTGGCTCTGCCCAAAATTCCCGACCAGGTGAATTCGCGCATCGCCATCCTGCTGGCCGAAACAGGCAAACGCAAGGCAGCCCGAAAGATGCTGGAGCAACAGGAACAGCCCAAGGCGGGCCAGCCGCCGCCGAGCCCCTTCGACCTGGCGGCGATCTGCGCGGCGCTGGGCGACCGCGACGCGGCCTTCGAATGGCTGGATCGCGCCTACGAGCGGCGCATCATCTGGCAGTTGAAGGTTCAGCCGGCCCTCGATCCGCTGCGCGGCGACCCGCGCTACACGGAGTTACTGAAGAAGACCGGGCTATAATATGGGCGTATGTTCTTTCGCCGGGAGCGCCCGAAAAACCCCACTTTTGCCGAGCGGATGGAGAATTTGCGGAAAGCCGGAATCACGGTCGCGCCGCGGCCGGATGGCAAAACGCGCGCGAGCCGGGACAATTGCGCGGTGGATATCTGGGAAGAAGGCGGGCAGGTGCGAACCGGCCGCGCGGGCATCCTGATGGGCGACGAGATCGGCGCGCTGGTGGACGGCGGGTATCAGAAATTCTTCCGCACGCCCAGCGAGAAGAACAAGCCCGCGCTGGCCGGCGAGTTGAAGGCTCTGCATAACTTCGAGGAAGACCTTAAGGAAGGCCTCGGACAGGACAGCCTGTACAACGAGTCGCTGGGGACGGTATCGACGTTCTACCTGTACGACCGCGTGAAGGACCGCGACGCGGGTGTTCCGAAGCGGGTCTGGGAATAGCCGGCTCACACCGAGGCACAGCGCGGCAAGGCCGCAAACCGCAGCCAAAATTGTGGAGCGAACCCCCTGGGCGGACCCCCAGGTCCGCAGCCGCGGCCTCTTGCGGACGCCACCGCAGGGTGCCGCAAAATCGCTGCGGCGTCGCTGAGAGCCCTCCATCTAACCTCCCCGTCCACGGGAACTGACGGACGAGGATGTGCAGGTGGACCGTCCGCGACTGCCGGGCCTGGCGGACACATACGTCCACTCATAGCCGCGTGAGCGGGCGAGAGCGACACCTTAGATTCCCCTCGGGCGGAAGTTAGGACTTAGCTTCTCTCAGCCGGTGAAACTCTGCCCAGCGTTTTCTCTGAGCGGCAGCAATCCGCTTCCGTGCTGCCGCGCTCATGGCGCGTCTTTTTGCGGGAACAGCCGCTTTGGCCACTGCCGAGGACGGGGCCTTGCTACCCAGTTGCCGCTGAATGTCAGCGATCTTTTCCCCCAGTTGTTGTGCCCGGTGCTGGTATCCGATCAATGCAGCTTCCAAAAGGGCGTAGTCGTTTGTACTCATCGGCCATAAGTTTATCATATAGATTTCACAGGTGAGCCAAAATTCGCCGGAATAAATTACCTTAGGCGTCCCGAAACGACGCTCGACCAACGCTAAAGTGGGGCAGCCACGCCATTATTTCGGGCCGTTGGTCCCGATACAGGGCCAGGGCTTATTCGCCATGCCTGCCGGTAAATTATCGTAAACGCGAGCGCCGGAATAAAAGCAAAATCAGGATTCCAACCCAGACGCCACACGCCTGGGGCAAGTAGTCGTCTCTCCACCACCAGCACAGCGCCAACCCGGCGATTCCCGCGGCGATCCAGACCGGGATCATCGATCGCGTGGCGAAACCGCGTGCATGAATCTGCGGGGAAATTGGCGCGGCCTCGGGGACCCACCGTCCCGGATCGGTCAGGGCGGTGGCGACGTCCGCGGCACGGACATAATTGACCAGTCCGCCCGCATCGAGGAACCGGTTGGCAGCGCCGAGCAACACCTCCGGCCTGACTGGCGCGGCAAGAACGCTGTTCAGAGATCCTGTTTCGAGCCGTTTGGTTGCGTCCGCCAGGCTGCTTTCGGCGTGCAGCCGGGCAGCGGCAGTCAATTGCGCGAGCAAGCGCTCCACTTCCGGACGGATGGAGGCCAACTCCGGCGCCGCTGCGAGGTCTTCGGCGCGATCGGGATCGAGGCCGGCGAAACGGCGCACCACATCGAGTGCCCCGCCGATGTCGCGATGCGCGAGCGCTTCCGCGGCCCCGCGCAGCAGTTCGGCGGAGCGCGCATCGTCGAGACCGCGCGCCGAGCCTTCTACCACTTTCAGAAGGCCGGGCAGATCGGACGGCGAAAGTTCGCTCAGCAGGGAGGCAATCGAATCGCCGGCGAGAGGCACGCTCCGGCCAGCGGGTGGTAAGTTTGCGGCTGGGGAGACGGGATTGGCCGCTCTCCCGGGACCTGGGGCGTCCATACCGGCTGCCGGCACTTCCATGACTCGATTTAAGCATAGATATCAGTGAATTGGCCCAGCCTAGTACCTCTTTCCGGCAAGCTCACAAAAGTCGATATCTGCTTAAAGGAATACTATGGTACGCTCATCAGAAACCAGTGGCGCGCCATACCCGGGGAGGCAGCGCCGGTTTCACAGGAGCGATATGCGTAGCACTGACCTTCGAATTTTGTCCCGATCGGCGCTTTTGCTGGCGCTGGTCTGCCCTCTCGCTGTCCAGGCCCAAAGCCTGCGTTCCCGCGTGATGATTACCGGGCCCATCCATGAGAATGTGCTCGCCCGCCTGGCCGGCAACACGCGTTCCCAAGCCAATGCGCGGAACGACGCCGGGCGCGTGGCGGACGACCTGTCGCTCGACCACATGATTTTGCAGTTGAAGCGCCCACCGGAGCAGGAAGAAGCCATCCAGCGGTTTATCGAATCGCAGCAAGATCCGAGTTCGCCCAACTACCATCGCTGGCTGACGGCCGGGGAAATCGGCGCCAATTTCGGTCCGTCGCCGTTAGATCTCGATACCGTGACCGGATGGCTCACCTCGCACGGGTTCACGGTGCATTCCGTCCACCCCACCGGGATGACGATCGATTTTTCGGGTACCGCCGGGCAGGTGCGGACGGCGTTCCATACCGAGATCCACAACCTCCGCGTGAATGGCGAAACGCACATCGGTAATATGAGCGACCCCATGATCCCGGCAGCGCTGGCGCCCGTCGTGGAAGGCGTGGTATCGCTGCATGACTTCCGGCCGCATGCTTACACCAAGATGCGCGGCAATTATACATTCACGTCCGGCAGCAGCACGGACTATGCCGTGGTTCCCGCCGATCTGGCCACAATCTACAACATCAAAAGCGTGTTCAACTCCGGCATAACCGGCGCCGGGCAGACTATCGCCGTGGTGGAAGACAGCGACATGTACAGCACGGCCGACTGGACCACATTCCGCAAGACTTTCGGCCTGCCCACTTCAACGCTGGTGACGATCCATCCCAGCGGCTCGGGCGGCACCTGCTCCGATCCCGGAGTGAACAGCGATGACGTGGAGACCGAACTGGACGCCGAGTGGGCCGGCGCCGCGGCGCCGGGCGCCACCGTCGAAGTGGCGAGCTGCGCCAACACGCGGACGACTTTCGGCGGCCTGATCGCGGTGTTGAACCTGACGAGCGCCGCCAGCAAACCGAACATCATCAGCGTGAGCTACGGCGAATGCGAGGCGGAGAACGGCGCGACGGCCAATGCGGCTTACAACAGCGCGTTCCAAACCGCGACCATGGCGGGCATTTCCATCTTCGTGGCCGCGGGCGACGAGGGCGCGGCATCGTGCGATGCGGGAGCCGCCGCCGCTACTCACGGAATCGGCGTGAGCGGTTTCGCCAGCACTCCCTACAATGTGGCCGTGGGCGGGACCGATTTCGCCGACACTTACCAGGGGACGCAATCCACTTATTGGAATTCGACCAATACGTCGACCTACGGCTCCGCCAAGTCCTACATCCCGGAGATTCCCTGGAACGATTCCTGCGCCGGATTGCTGGTCAACAATTATCTGGGATATTCCCCGCAGTACGGAACGGGCAGTTTTTGCAACACCTCCACCGCTTCCCAAGAGGGTTTTCTGACGGTCGCGGGCGGCAGCGGCGGCCCCAGCGGCTGCGCTACCGGCGCGCCATCCAAGACCGGCATCGTGGGCGGCACGTGCAAGGGATACGCGAAACCGTCCTGGCAGACCGGGATCAACGATGGCGTACGGGACATCCCCGATGTTTCCCTGTTCGCCAGCAACGGGTTTTGGGGCCACTACTACGTGATCTGCTATTCCGACCGCCGCAACGGCGGAGCCAATTGCTCCGGCGCGCCGAGCTCGTGGGCGGGCGCGGGCGGAACTTCTTTCGCGTCTCCGATCCTGGCCGGAATTCAGGCGCTGGTGAATCAGAAAACCGGCAAGAACTGGGGCAATGTGGCGCCGGTCTATTACTCCCTCAATTCCTCCGTGTTTAACCGCGTGACTCTCGGCGACAACGTGGTTGACTGCACGGGTTCGGTGAATTGCTATGGGCAATCGGGCACCCGCCGGAACGGGGCGCTCTCGACTTCCACAGCTTCATTTTCGCCGGCGTATTCCGCCACCGGCGGGTACAATCTGGCTACCGGGCTGGGCAGCGTAAATGTCGCCAATTTATTGACTTACTGGCCGTAAGGGCGCCGTCCGCCGGCGCGCGCGGCTCAGCCGATAGAGCCGCGCCCGCCAGAGGCGGCCATTGCTTCGCGCTGAGCCAACTAAAGTTAATCTTCGCAACCCTACCGCCCAAAACGTATACTGAGACCACCAAAAGGTCTCTTTATGCCCCTGAGGAAGTGGCTTCCGCTCATCGCGGGCCTTCTTCTGATTTCCGGCGCCGCCGCCGCCCAGTTGCAGATTGTGACCGGCAGCGTGGCCGCGGCCACACAATATCAGAGCTACACCACCGCCTTGACCGCTAGCGGCGGTACACCGCCCTATTCGTGGTCCGTAGTTTCGTCCACCGGAGTCAGTCTGCCCGAGGGAATGAGTCTCAATCCCTCGACGGGTGTAGTGAGCGCCGCGCAAGTGAACGGACAAGGCGGATACGCGGTGACGATCCAGGTGACCGATAGCGCGTCTCCCAGCCACAATATCGCATCCACAACCCTGGATTTCGGAGTCTATAGCGATTCGAGCCTCGCCGGCTGCCAGATCTTTCCCGTCGATTCGATTTACAACCAGCGGGTGGATCAACTGCCGGTGGATACCGCGCCTTCGCACCAGATCCCATCCAGTTATTTAAACAATCCGCTTCATCCCGACTTCGGGCATGGATTCTATCCCTGGCCGGGCGGCATACCGTGGATGCGCGTGCCCGCGAACCAAACGCCAACCAACGTTTACCTGGCGGGTCCGGGGCAAATCGATGGGCCGGGCACCTACTCCTGGCCATTTCCGGCATGGCCCAACGCGGTCATCGAAGGCACCTCGTTTGGCGGCGCCGGGAACGATCACCATGTCCTCATCCTGCAATCCAGCGTGAATAACATTACCGGTCCGCAGACCGGGCCGTGCACCCTCTACGAAACCTACCAGAGCACAGCCGTTTCGCAGATGTTCGATGCGGGCACCAATACGTGGTCTATGGGGGCGGGGATCCATTACGTTCTGAACAGCGATGAGATCGCCGCCACGGAAGGGACTCTGGATACGGGGGCGCAGGATTCGCCCGGAATTCCGGTCATGCCGCTGCTGCTTCGCTGGACCGACGTTCCGCTGCTCGCGCAACATCCGTTGCGCATCACATTTCCCTCGCCCACCGATGGCTGGGTATGGCCCGGAACGGGTTGTTGCGGGGGGAGCGGTCCGCCGCAGGGCCTGCTATACCGCCTGAAAGCCAGCGTGAATTGGGCGGCAACCTGTCCGGCCAGCACCCACCCGCAGGCCGCCACTCTTTTACAGACGCTGCAGAAGTACGGCGCCTACATGAGCGATCACGGCAGCGCCGGCTACATGCAGGGCGTGCCGGACATCCGCTGGGACGACGACGACCTGGCATGCGTGAAGCAATTCCACGTGAGCGACCTGGAAGTAGTCGATAACTCGGTGCTGGAAATCTCGGACATCAGCGGGCAGACGAAACCCTACGTGGTTCCCGCCACGCTCAAGAGCGGGACCGCGGGCAATCCATACAGCGCCACGTTCTCGGCGGCCGGCGGCAATCCGGCGGCGCTGAGTTGGTCGATCTCTTCCGGAGCGCTGCCCCCGGGGCTGGTGCTGAACGCGCCGGCCGGGACGGTCAGCGGCCTGATTAGCGGAACGGCCACGGGCGTCTATAATTTCCAGGTCACCGCGGCCGACACCAGTTCGGGATACAGTTCGGCCGCGCAGGCGTTTTCCATCAACGTCAAGACGTTCATGGTCAGCACGCAAAACGTGGCGATCACGGTAACTTCCGTGCCGGCCGGTTTACAGGTGACGGTAGATGGCGCCTCGTACCATACGCCGCAGACATTTCCCTGGGCCCCGGGATCGATTCATACGCTGGGCGCCGCTTCGCCGCAGGGTACGGGAACGCGCAACATCTTCGGGAACTGGAGCGACGGCGGGGCGCAGTCGCACGCCATCGTCGTGCCGTCGGCGGCGGCGGCCTACACGGCTACTTTCCGCACGCAGTATCTGCTCACGCTGAGTGTATCGCCAGCGGCTTACGGGACGATCGCCGCCAGCCCCGCATCAGCCGACGGCTATTACGATGCCGGGACGCAGGTGCAAATCACCGCGACTGCCTCGGCTGGCCACGAGTTTTCGGGATTCCGCGGCAATCTGAGCGGGAGGGCCGACCCGCAGAATCTGGTTGTGTCGGCTCCAGCCTCGGTAACCGCGAATTTCGTCCCACCACCGAAATTCAGGGTCACCATCGCGCACGGCGGTCTCACCAAAGGCGAGACCAACGCCACCTACACAATCACCGTCTCCGATGTGTCTTCGACACCGACGGCGGGACCGGTGACCGTCGGCGAAACGCCCCACGCCGGCCTGACCTTGGTCTCTATGGCGGGACCGGGTTGGACGTGCGTTCCGGGAGGACACACCTGCACGCGCGGCGATTGGTTGGGCGGGGGAGCGAGCTACCCGCCGGTTACGGCCACGGTAGCCGTGGCGGGCAATGCCTCATCGCCGCTGGTGAATTCGGTGACGGTATCCGGCGGCGGCGCCGCGTCCATCACCGCGATCAGCGCGGCGGATGTCCGGAAGTGAGAATCGCCCGTTGCCGGCGAAGCGGGCGGCAGGCCGCCGGGGGCACCGTGGCCCAATTCCTTGCGGCGAGCCAATTTGATCAAGTGGGGCTTCGAGTATCGTAATCGGCGCCGGCAGCCTGCCGTCGAAAGACGCCGTTTCCTTGCTCGTGGCGAGCGCCTCCCGTGCTGGCGCTGCTAACGCACACCCCCGCAGCTCTTGTGGCCCGCGAACCCGGCTCGGTGTCCGATACGGGGTTTGCTGCCGCGCGTCTTCCTTAGTACTCTTATTCGGAAATACGGTGACGTATTATTTGAGCTGATTCGGTGACGTGATTTGGTACTCTGGTATCAGAGGTTCGTCACCGTCGATGCCTCGAAAAAGCCCATCTGATATGAATCTCTCCAGTGAGGAGCGACAATCGCTGGAATTGATGGCGCGAAAATATACGTCA
>Ga0335078_10001843_pt1 | contig 32056 bp, 28 predicted proteins | sample Lox_Sample_32_FD_206711 | JGI IMG/M metagenome (GOLD analysis project Ga0335078, IMG submission 206711) | Soil microbial communities from Loxahatchee National Wildlife Refuge, Florida, United States - Lox_Sample_3.2 | ecosystem: Environmental > Terrestrial > Soil > Wetlands | place: USA... | reverse complement strand
GGACGAAACCCGTACGATCTCGTGGGAAGACGAAAACGGCAAATGGCACGAGGAAACGGCGCGCGGCGACGACCGGCCCGACACCGACGTGGAAGGCTAATGCGCATTTTGCGGTGGATTTGAAGTTTGTATCGTCGATCCGCCAGGTCGATGGACGTTCAAAAAGCCCGAAAAACCGCACCGCATGATATTAGCCGCATTACGGCGGCATTTATGCGCTCGCGCGCGGCCGTTAGCGGCACCGCCGCGACAGCGATCGCTATCTTCAGCGCCCTCGGCAGCGCGGCGAAAGGCGTGACGTTCGGCAGCGGACGCGCCGCCAAAACTCGGCTTGTGACGAGGCTGTCGCAAAAATCCTGTTGAACGCTCTCCGGTTCGCCAGCGGTCCGATTCCAACGCATCCTGGTGCCACACACTATCATGCGAATGTCAGAATCAAGGGATCACTGGAAAATATCAATGCGGTAGTCGAGCTTGGGTTTGACATTCGCTTAGCGAATTTGCGGTCAAGTGGGTAGCGAATGTCAAGTCCGCTCCGCTAGTGTCCTTTCGATTCCGAGTTTCACAACCGAGCGTATCGCGTTGCGAACGCGGAAATCAGGGCAATAGTATCGTGTCGTCGGCTGGGATCGGAAGCATGAACAGGAAAGAGCCGCAATATGTCGAGACGGCGCTGAGCGGCTACGAGCTGCTCAACGACCCGCTGCTCAATAAAGGCACCGCGTTCACCGAGGACGAACGCGACGCGTTCGATCTGCACGGCCTGTTGCCGCCGCACGTCGCCGAGCTCGACTATCAAGTCAAACGCCGGCTCGACGCGTTCCGTGGACTTGGCAGCAACATCCAGCGCTACGTGTTTCTGCGCGGCCTGCAGGATAGCAACGAGACTTTGTTCTATGCGCTGTTGACGCGGAACATCGAAGAAATGATGCCGGTCGTCTATACGCCGACGGTCGGGCTGGGCTGCGAACTGTTCAGCCACATCTTCCGCAAGCCGCGCGGACTGTTTTTGAGCATCCCGCACAAGGAGCGCATTCGCCGTATCCTCGCCCATCCGCGATTCGACAGCATCGAGACGATCGTGGTCAGCGACGGCGAACGCATTCTCGGCCTCGGCGATCAAGGCGCCGGCGGCATGGGCATTCCGATCGGCAAGCTGTCGCTCTATACCGCCTGCGCCGGACTGCATCCCTCGACGACGCTGCCGATTTTGCTCGACGTCGGCACCGATAATGAGAAGCATCTCGCCGACCCGATCTACATCGGCTGGCAGCATGAGCGCGTGCGCGGCGCCGAATACGACGATTTCATCGAGATCTTTGTGACCGCGGTTCGCGAGCGCTGGCCGCACGTGCTGTTGCATTGGGAGGATTTTGCGCTGCGCAACGCCAATCGGCTGCTGGCCCGCTATCGCGAGCAGCTCTGCACCTTCAACGATGACATTCAAGGTACCGCCGCAATCGCCGTCGGCGCGCTATTGAGCGCCATCAATGTCACGGGCATTCCGTTACGGGATCAACGGATTGCCGTACTTGGCGCGGGATCGGCCGGTACCGGGATTTGCGCGCTGCTCATGCGCGCCATGGTGGAAGCGGGCTTAAGCGAGCGTGAGGCGCGCAGCCGGTTTTATCTCGTCGACCGGCAGGGCCTGCTGGTCGAGGGAATGGCCGACCTGCAATCGTTTCAAGCGCCGTTCGCGCAAAGCCGGGACCGCATCGCCGACTGGACACTCCAATCGCCCGGCTGGATCGGTCTTGGCGACGTTGTCACGAACACACGATCGAACGTCCTGATCGGCACCTCCGGCCAGCCGGGCGCATTTTCGCAAACCCTCGTTGGCGGCATGGCCGAGCATGTGCGTCGGCCCGTCATCTTTCCGCTCTCCAATCCGACCGACCGCGCCGAGGCGACGCCGCAGGATCTGGATAGTTGGACCCAAGGCCGCGCGGTCATTGGCACCGGCAGTCCTTTTCCGCCGCTCAAGCGTAACGGCAAGAGCATTCGCGTCGATCAAACCAATAACGCCTACGTCTATCCGGGCATCGGGCTTGGCGCGATCGCCGCCGATGCCAGGCGCATTTCGGACGGCATGTTCCTCGCCGCCGCGCGGACGGTCGCGGAGTATTCGCCAGCGGCCCGGGATGCGGCCGCCAACCTGCTGCCCTCGCTGGTGGACATTCGGATGCTGTCTTTTCAGGTTGCATTTGCCGTCGCCAAGCAGGCGCAGCGCGAAGGGCTCGCCGAGACAATGGCGGACGAAACGCTGGCGGCCGTCCTGCGCGACAAAATGTGGGAGCCGTTCTATGCCCGCTACCGACGGCTGTCCCGTGCTTGAACGATAAAGGAAAATTCCCGCAAAACCGCGCCATTGTGGATTTCAACAAAAACCAGACTGGCCCAGTTTGGAATTAGAAAAATTATCTTCGGCGGCCGAGATGCATTTTTCACTTGGCGCGCACGCTTAAGCTTGTTAGCAAACTATTGAAATATATGTACTTTTTTATGGTTCTAAACTGTGATCCAGCATTACCTCCTGCGGCCGTCGCGCATCAAAGCACGCAGCGCAATTTCGTTTATTGCACTGGCAGCGTTTGTCATTGCTTGCGCGGTTTGTCCGAGTGCCGCGGAAGACGTCCATCCCGGCGGCGCCGCTTCGGTGCCTGAGATCGTCGTTACAGCGCCGAAGCCCAAAGTCGCAGGCAAGCCGAATCGTAAACCGACGACGCCTCCAAGCGCCGCGGCTGCGCCGGCGGCGCAAACCGCTGGAACGGAAAATGGCGGCGCTGCCGCCGGAAACGGCCCGCCTTTGCAGCAAGTCCCCGCGCTCGACAAAACCGGCACCAAGCTTGAAGACCTGCCGCAGAGCGTCGTCGTCGTACCGCGGTCGGTGATCGTGCAGCAGGCTGGCGCCAGCTTGGCCGATGCGATCAAGGACGTGAGCGGCGTCAATCAAGGCGGCTCGTCGAGTTATGGATTCTTCGACCGCTTCACCATTCGCGGCATGGACGCCCGCATCTACAGCGATGGTTTTCCCGACGGCGACCAGTTCAACGGCTTCCCTCACTCGATCAACGGCGTGCAAAGCATCGAGGTTTTGAAAGGCCCCGGCTCGGCACTGTTCGGCAGCGGTCCGCCGGGCGGCACCATCAATATCGTTCATTTTCTTCCGTCACCGCTTCCTGGTTACGGCCTGAGCACGCAGCTCGATTCCTGGGGTACCTGGCTCAATACGATTTACGCCACAGGCCCAACCGGCATCGACGGATTGAACTATCGCGTCGACGGCCTATTCCAGGATGGACAAAAGGGATTTCGCGGGCTCAACAACAGCAACTATGAACTGCGCCCCGAATGGACTTGGACCAAGAACAATCACATTCTCACTTTTGCCCTCGACTTCCGCGACATCGAACGCACGCCCGACGGCTACGGCATCGTCTACGTCAACGGGCCGCCGCTCGGCACGGTGCCGAGCAATACCAAGTATTCGACACCGTTCAGCTACGGCAACCAGGATTTTGCGCGCGGCACGCTGACCGACGCGTGGTGGATCGCGGATTCTCTCACCGTGAATAACCGCCTCGCTTACACCTATCGCGACGTTTCTATCCTGCGCAATTCCGGCGGTACCGTCGCCGGCATCATGCTCACCAAACGGCAACTGCGAGAACAGACTGATCTCGACAACGATTTCGTCTATCAATTCGAGCCGGTGTGGAAATTCCGCACTGGTTCGGTCTTTCACACGCTCTTGACCGGGGCTCAGGTCGAATGGCAGAGCATCGATGACGATCGGGCGACGGCCGATCTGCCTAACATCTCCAATATCTACGCGCCGATCATACCTGAGACCTCGACCGCAAATCTCACGTTCTTGCGGAACGCCACGCATAGCGGCATGGTCGACGATCTGCGCGCGCTTTATCTGAGCGCCTACACCACCGATCAGATCGATATGACGGAGCAATGGAAGGTCCGGCTCGGGATTCGCAAGGACTACTGGGACGAGATGCTGACGCCGCAGGCTTTCGTTCCAGGCCGCATCGGTCCGAACGGTCAGCCACTCGAACCCGGCACGACCGACACGGAAATCGACACCCCGACCAGCTGGTCGGTGGGTACGCTATACAAGGTCCTTCCAGGCGTGGCGCCGTTTGCCGGAGTGTCAAAGAGCTATCTGACCAATTTCAACTCCGAATCGACGCAGAACGGCGTCTTCGCGCCCGAATCCGGTCTGGAATACGAAGCAGGCCTCAAACTTTCGACGCCCGACGGCAGATTTACGCTGACATCGGCCGCCTTCGAGATATTCCGCAACAACGTTTTCACGGAAAATACCACGACCAACACCATCGCGTTTAACGCGCAGAAGAGTTACGGCTTCGACACCGACCTGCAATGGCAGATTACGCCGCAATGGAGAGTTCTGGCCAACATGATTTCGCAGACGGCGAAGCTGACTGCGGTGCCGTTGACGCCGATCCAGGTGGGCAACTGGCCGGTCGGGGTGCCGGCTCACATCTATAATGTCTGGTCGACCTACGATTTCGCCATCGCCGGCATTGCAGGCTTTCAATTCGGCGCGGGCGTCTCCTACAACGGCCTGAGTTTTGGCAATACGGCCAATACCGCGTGGATTCCGAGCTCTGCCGTGGTCGACACCATGCTGCGCTATTCGGCAGCGCATTGGGACGTCCAGATCGGCATCAAAAACCTGACCAATATCGAGTATTTCACCACTGCCGAATCCGCCGGCGGCTATGTCGGCGAGCCGCGCACCTATTACGCCAAGGCGGACTGGCACTATTAACGGCAAGGCTGCGCCCGCAGATCGGGCGACCGCGTCGATATTTGTTGGCATTTTATGGAAGACGGCGGTCATGGTCTGGGCAATTCATCGTTAACGAAGAATTAAAATCGCCGAAAAGCGAGATCCGGCGCGCTTTTTCGCAACCAAGACGCCAAGATAATCGCGTCAGGAACACGCGCGTGCGAACGCCGGTTAGAACAAAATTTACCATGATGGGGAGACCTTGCATCAGCACGCAAATCCGCAATCGAGGACTTCCAGATGAGGCCAAATGTGGGGGCAATTGCGCCGACCGCCGCCGGCGACAAGACCATCGTCTTAGGCGACCCGGTACCGTGGTTCGGCGCGCCGCTCGTCGGCAACAACGGCGCTTTCAACCTTCAAGTCGCCGCCGGGCGCTGGATCGTGCTGAGCTTTCTCGGGTCGCCACAGAACCCGCAAGCGGAGCACGAATTGAGCCGGCTCCTCGCCGACACCCAGCTGTTCGACGAGGACAAGGTCATATTTTGCGGCATCTTCACTGCGCCGCCAGCCGATGCCGCGCCCTATGACGCGATGAGCGGCTCGGCGATTTCGTTTCTTGCCGACTACGATAGGGCGATCAGCCGCTTATTCGGCGCGGTGGCGATGCCGCGCACCATTGTGCTGGATCCGATGTTGCGCGCGGTCGCCGATATTGCCTGGGATCATCCCGGCGGCCATGCCGCCACCCTACGCGCCGTCTTGCAAGGCCTGCCGGCGGTCGAGGATTCCGCGGGTGTGCCGCTGACGGCCCCTGCCCTGATCGTGCCGCGCGTGTTCGATTTCGAGCTCTGCGATTTTCTCGCCCAGGTCTACGACAAGCTCGGCGGCAAGGAGTCCGGATTTCTGTTCGACAGCGACGGCAGCACCTCCACCGTGATCGACCACCGGCTCAAGCGCCGCAATGACCTGAGCATTCTGGTTCCCGAGGTGCGGGAACTCATTCGCGATCAGATCGTGCGCCGTCTCGTTCCGGCGATCGAGCGGTTCTTTCAATTCTCGCCGACGCGGATGGACCGCTATATCGTCGCCTGCTACGACAGCGCCATCGGCGGGCATTTCTACCGTCACCGCGACAACGTCAATATCGGCGCCCAGCACCGCCGCTTCGCCGTCACCATCAATCTCAACAAGGACTACGACGGCTGCGATCTGGTGTTTCCGGAATTCGGCCGCCGCACTTATCGTGCGCCGATGGGCGGCGCCATCGTGTTCTCGTGCGGCGCGCTGCATCAAGTGACGCCGGTGACGCGCGGCAAGCGCTACGCCTTTCTGGCTTTCCTATACGGCGAAGCCGACGCGGCGCTGCGCGAGCGAAACGACTCGAAGATCGTGCAGAACGAGTTCCGCTACGGCGGCGCAAATATCGGTTCGCTGTCGGATCGTTTGCTTCCGGAGGAGCCTGCACGCCCGCCGGAGCGCCGCGCCGGTTAGAGGCGCCGGATTTTCTCTTCCTGCGCTCGCAGCCATTTCAGAATTTCGATACGCTTGCCGCCGGTCGGACGCGCCCAACGAAAGCTTCTCATGGCCTTGGCATCCTCGCCGGCCCACCAATACTCTTTGGCCACCAGAAGCGACCAGCTCGGGCGCGGCACGCGGTTGAGCGTGTAAATTTCCACGGCAAGACCGTATTTCGGCCCGCTCGCGCTTATTCGTTCGCGCTCGAATTCCACGCCGTCATACGTCCAGCGGGATCGCTTCAGGCCGGGATTGGCCCGATCGAGCAGTAAGTCGAAAGCACGAAAGAACGACAGGTCGGCAAAGCTTTTCATAATCGATACGCCCGTCAATAAGAGACTCGGTGCGGCTGATTTCCCAACCGAACGCGCCTCGAACCTTGACAGCAGCCCGAGCTTGCCTCTATTCATAGTGCAAATGCTGAATTCGTTCAGCAAGGCGATGGAGTTCGCCTCAATTGCCCACAGGGCTGATGACTCCTTTCATCCTCGTTTGGAGGCGGAAGGAGTTGTCGTTGAAATCCCCGATAGCTCTATCAAGCTGGGCTGCCGCTGGTGTGATTCTGCGTTGCAGTAATCTCGCCTTTTCGCGGAGGTTCGCTTGATGCTTCCCGACATTGTTTTGCAGATCTGCCAAGTTCTCGCCGTCTTGCTGCTCTCGCCACTGTTGCAAGGCGTCATTCTGCAATTCGAGGAGCGGGTTCAACTCGCACAAGGGCCCGGCATTTTCCAGCCCTACCGCGATCTCTGGAAGCTTTTCCACAAGCAGATCGTCGTGCCGGAAACCGCGTCATGGATCTATTGGATCGCGCCGTTCGTCGCGTTCACCGCGATGTTGACGGTGCCGATCCTCATTCCGGTACTGACCGATTTTCCTCTGCCGCTGTCCGATATGGGCGATATTCTCGGCGGCGGCCTGATCCTCACACTCGGTTCGTTCATGGTCGTGCTCGCCGGCCTCGACACCGGCAGCGCTTACGGAGGCATCGGTTCGAGCCGCGCCGTGATGGTGGCAATCCTCGCCGAGCCGACGCTGATCTTGGTCTTTGTCGGTATCACGCTGCTTGCCAAGGCGATGCTGCCGTTCGTCGTCAATCACCTTCTGGTCGGCAATCCGGCACTCTATTTCAGTCCGGCGCACCTTTTCCTGATCCTCGCCTTCTTCACCTTGCTCATCGTCGAGACCGACCGGCTGCCGATCCATTCAAGTACGCATATCGAAGTCTACATGATCGAGGAAGGACGCATCCTCGAATATTCCGGGCCGCTACTTGCCGTTCTGCGCTGGGCCTCGATGATGAAGCAGTTCATTCTTTACACGATCTTCTGCAACGTGCTGCTGATACCGTGGGGATTGTCGCGCGAGGGCACCGCCGTCGGCATCATTGGCTCGATCGCTGCGCTTGCGGGCAAGTTCGTCCTCGTAGCGATGGCGGTCGTCGTCGTCGAAACGGCGCAGTCGCGCCTGCGTTTCTATCGCTATCAGGAACTGCTCGCGGCCTCGTTCGTCTTTGCCGTTCTGGCCATTATCGGCACGCAACTGGTGTAACATGCCTGTCGCCCAACTCGACCCCCTCGCCGCGTCGATATTCAGCTTTCTGGCGATTGCAAGCCTTTTGCTCGCCTTCGTCATGCTCGGCTCACGCTGGCTCAACAACTACCTCTATGCCTTTGCCGGGGAGTCGTGGATGATCGCAGCGCTATCCGCCATGGTCGGCTATTACGGCGGCTTTCCGGAGCTCTATCTGATCGCCTTACTGACCGCCTTGTTCCGCGGTCTGCTGCTGCCCTATCTAATCTGGCGGATCATCAAGCGTCTCGACGTCGCCCGTGAAATACACGAAATTCTCGAACCCAGCTCGACGCTGGTGGCCGGCGCGGCGAGCGTCATCTTCGCGTTGATCGTGTCCTATCACATCGGCGAATCACTCGGTGTGTCCGGCAACGTGGTCGTGCTGGCGCTGACGATCATGCTGGCGATGAAACTGATCGGCTTTTTGATGCTGACGGCGCGGCATGAGGCCTTGAGCCAGATTCTAGGGCTCCTTGTCTTGGAAAACGGCATCTTTCTCGGCGCGCAGCTTCTGGTCCCCGGCATGCCGACGCTGATCGAAATCGTCATCCTGTTCGATCTTTTGGTCGTCGTCGCCTGTTTCGGCGTTCTGGTCCGCTACCTCGTCGCCCATGTCGGCAGCACGAGCAGCCTCGATCTCAACCGGCTGGTGGGTTGACGATGCCGGGCACGCTACTTCTCATACTGCTGCTGGCTCCGGCACTCGCAGTCGTGGCATGTCTTCTCGTGCGCGCGACGCGTGCCGGAGAGATTGTCAATTTGCTCGCCAGCATCGTCGTATTTGCCGCCGCCGTCGCTCTGGTGATAGCGAGCGCCTACGGGCCTCGCCATTATCTCGCCGACTATGTCGTTGTCGACATGACCGGAGCCTGGGTGATCCTGTGCACTGGCGTCGTCTATCTGTTGGCCTCGATACACTCGATTGGGTATATGCGCCTGGTCGGTGAAGACGCCAGGCTTTGGATCTTCTACGCGCTGTTTTCCGGCTTCACCTTCACCATCCTGCTAAGCGCGGTGATGAACAATGCCGGCCTCTACTGGATCGCGATCGAGCTGACGACGCTGGTCAGTACGTTTCTGGTCGGCTTCGAGCGCGGCGCCGAGAGCATCGAAGCGGCGTGGAAATACATCATCATTATATCGGCAGGTATCAGCCTGGCGCTGCTCGGCACCATCCTTTTTTATTGGTGCGGCAGCTTCGTCCTTGGCCCGACCTATCAGATGACATGGGATACCTTGCGTGCCGCGGCGCCCAAAATGAACCCCGCGCTTGCTTCGCTGTCATTCCTTTTGATCCTGGTCGGCTATGGCACCAAAGTCGGTCTGGCCCCCATGCACACTTGGCTGCCCGACGCTCATAGCGAGAGTCCGGCGCCGATTTCGGCGATGCTGTCGGGCGCGCTCCTTAACAGCGCCATGCTCGGCATCGTGCGCTATCTACCGGTCGTGCAGGGGGCGCAGAATGAGCGCCTTGCCCGCGAGACATTGGTTGCCTTCGGCGTCGTCTCGCTCGTGGTCGGCGCGCTTTTCATCGTGCGGCAGCGCGGCATCAAGCGCCTGATGGCCTATTCCAGCGTCGAGCATATGGGCGTCGTGGCGCTCGGCTTCGGCTTCGGCGGACCGCTCGGCGTCGCCGGCGCGCTCTATCACATGCTCAATCACTCGCTGAACAAATCGCTGATGTTCTTCGGCGCCGGCAATGTGATGCGCAGCTACGGATCGAAGGAAATTCGCGACATTCGCGGCGTCTGGACGCGCTTTCCGGTCGCCGGCGCATTGTGGCTCGCCGGCGCGGTCGGCATTACCGGCGCACCGCCGTTTGGGCTGTTCCTGAGCGAACTCGTCATCCTGCGTGCCGGTTTCGAGCGCGGCTATGCGTGGTCGGTGTATGCCACGGCGCTTTTGCTGATCGTGATTTTCATCGGCTTCCTCAATCATTTCCGCAGCATGTATTTCGAAGCCGACGCAACGCCGAACGCCGCGGCTCCGGCGATCAGCCGCTGGTGCGTTGCACCGATGTGGCTCGCGCTGGCTCCGCTCGTCGTCTTCGGCCTGTGGTGGCCGGACGCGCTGTGGGATCACTTCGTGGCCGCGGCGCAGGCGTTGGGAACGGCGCCATGACTATATCCCAGCCCATGACGCTCCGGCCGGTCGAGTTGAAGGATGCCGCGGCGCGAATGCTGGCATCGGGCGGGCGAATGCAGATGGCCTACGCTTGGTATCCGCAGCCCGACCGACTCGAAATCCGGTACACGGCGAGCCCCCCGGCGAACGCACCATTCGCGATTTGGCGCTGCGAGGTCAATGAGCCGGTCCCCAGCATCGCCGCCGTGGCGCCGCTCTTGAGTTGGTACGAACGTGAAATCACCGATCTATACGGATTGGGCTTTGTCGATCATCCTCAGCCCCATCGTCTGGTTCTGCATGAAGGCGCCAGGCCGATAAAGCCGCCGTTTGCGCCGGACTATCCGCCGGATCAGCCGCTCCGCGTCGAACGGGCGCGGCAGGAGATTCTGCGGCTGGGCGGTTCCGAAGCGGATGTGCAACTTTTGCCGTTCGGCCCGGTTCGGGCCGATGTTGTCGAGTCGGGCGAGTTTGTATTCTACTATCTGGGCGAAGCAATTCTGCACTATCACCCGCGCCTGTTCTTCAAGCATCGTGGCATGGAAAAGCGCTTCGAGGGCTTATTGCCCGAGCGCGGGATCGTCCTGGCCGAGCGTGTTTCCGGCGTCGGCAGCGTGGCGCATGCGCTGGCCTATTGCGAAGCGGTGGAGGCAGCATCGAATTGTGTCGTGCCAAACCGTGCGCGCGTTCTGCGACTAGTCCTCGCCGAGATGGAGCGGCTATACAATCATCTGCATTACTTCGGCCACCTCTGCAGTACGACCACGCTCAAGGTCGGCGAGGCGGAAGGCAAGCTGCTCGAGGAACAAGCCAAGCAGCTCAACACACGACTTACCGGTAGCCGCTTTCTGCGCAGCGTGCTGACGCTTGGCGGACTGCGCCGGGATCTATCGCCGAAACGATGGCTCGGCGATGCGCTCGACGGCCTGCAGGCGCGCTTTTCCCGCTACGCGCGGCAGATGGAGAACACCGCAAGCCACCTCGATCGCCTGATCACGACCGGCCGGCTCGACCGCCGTCTGGCGTTCGATCAAGGCGCGACCGGGCCGGTCGAGCGCGCTTCCGGCGTCGACCGCGATCTGCGGCGCGATCATCCCTATGCTGCTTACGCCGAATTGACGCCAAAAGTCGCGGTGCGCGAAGCCGGCGACGCCCATGCGCGCGCGCAAGTGCGCATGGCGGAGGTCGAAGCAAGTATCGCGCTCATCAAGCAGGCGCTGCAATCGCTGCCCGACGGGCCGATCCGCAGCGACTGTAAAATCGTCCCGGACAGCGAAGGCCTCGGTTGGACGGAGTCTCCGCGCGGCACCTTGTTCTATGCCGTCCATATCGGCCGCGACGGCAAGCTCACCCGGGTCAAGATCAAATCGCCGTCGTTCTCGAACTGGCGGGTGTTTCCGTTCACCGTGCACGACAGCAATATGATGGACTACGCAATCAACGAGGCGAGTTTCGGCCTCACCATCGCCGGATGCGATCGGTAGGAGCCCTTCATGCCACTATGGACATTGATCGGCCTCCTGACCGGTAAACAGACGGCGCCGTGGCCGCTTGCCGAAGGTGACGACGGCCAGCACGGCTTTCTTGGCATGCCGCGCTATAAGCCGGAACTGTGCAGCGAGGATTGCCGCGCCTGCGCCGATGTCTGCCCGACCAGGGCGATCACCATGCGTGCCGATTCCGGCAGCGGCGGCAGGCTCGACGTCGATTACGGCCGCTGCATTGTTTGCCAGCTTTGCACCGAAGCCTGCCCGACCGGCGCGATGAGCCCATCGTCCGACTGGGCTTTTGGCGTGCGCTCGCGCCACGACCTCGTCTGGAACGAGAAGCCGCCGGCCGCGCCGACGGAAAGCACCGAACAACGGCGGCCGTTCCGGCGCAGCCTTCATGTCCGCCATGTCGACGCCGGCTCCTGCAACGGCTGCGAATCCGAGCTGCAGGCGTTGAACAACCCGTTCTACAATTTGCATCGCCTGGGCATTTTCTTTACCGCGTCGCCGCGCTTTGCCGATCTGCTGCTGGTGACCGGCCCCGTCACCAACGCGATGCTCGAGCCGTTGCGGGCCACTTACGAAGCGATGGCGGAGCCGCGCTGGGTGGTGGCGGTCGGCACGTGTGCGGTTTCGGGCGGCATCGCCGAAGGCGGTTATGCATCTGGCCATGGTCTCGATGGCGTTCTCCCGGTCGATGTCTATCTTCCCGGCTGCCCGCCCAATCCCGCGGCGATCATCGAGGCCCTCTTGATGTTTCTCGATCGTGCGCCGCAGCGCGTCCAGGGAGGCCGGCTTGGCCAATGACCTCCTGACCGCAGCTCTTTTCGTCTGGTTTGCCGGCGCGCTCGTTGCGCTGACCGGGCGCGCCTTGGGGCTCGCGCGCGCTCTTCTGTGTTTTGGTTGCTTGGTCGGCATCGCCGCGGCGATTGCGGCATTGCCGGACGGCGCGCCGGTGGTGGCGTTGCCGACCCGGATCGCCGGCAGCGCGATCACCTTCCGGCTTGCGCCGGAGGGCGCCTGGCTGCTTGGCTTCGGCCTCGCGCCGGCGGGGCTTGCCTGCGCGCTGGGTACGCCGGCCGCACAAGGCCGAGCCGGATGGCTTTTTGGCGCCGCCGCGAGTCTGCTCGGCGCGCTTGGCGTATTCGGCCTGGGCGATGGCGCGAGCTTCCTCATCGCCTGGGAGATCATGAGCTTTGGCGGGGCACTGATGATCCTCAGCGAAAGATTGTCGCCGCCCGGAAGGCCGGTGCTTTTCATGCTAGGTCTTCTCGAAGTCGGCGCCGTCGCGCTCATGTTGGCTATTTTGCTGCTGTCGGCGGCAAGTCATTCCTTCGCATTTTCAAGTTTTGCCGGGGCAAAGACAGGGTTCGGCGCATCCATTGAAATTGTCATCGCACTATTCCTGATCGTCGGGTTCGGCGCCAAGCTCGGCCTGTTGCCGTTCTACGAATGGTTTCCATCCGCCTACGGGGCCGGCAGCGGCGCTTCCGGAGCGCTGATGTCCGGCGTCGTGCTCAATGCCGCGTTCTTCGGACTTAGTCGCGCCCTTTTGCAGTGGGTGCCGGCGCATGCTGGCGGCATCGGCATTATCCTGGTCATCGCTGCGGTACTCAGCGCGGTTCTCACCGCGCTATACGCGTTCCAGCAAGACGATTGGCGCGGGCTGCTGAGCTTCTCCTCTGCACAGAACGCCGCAATCGCCGTCGCGATGCTGGGAGTGGCATTGGTCTTTCGCGGCCACGCCATGCCCGAGCTCGCAAGCCTCGCCTGGACAGTGGCGCTGTTGCATCTCGCCGGCCATGCACTCGCCAAAGGCGGGCTGTTTCTGACCGCCGACGGCGTTTATCACACGACCGGCGGCTACGGCATAATGCACACCGGCTTATTGCGCCGTAGCTCGTGGCTATTCGGTCTCGGAGCGCTATTCGCCGCCATGAGCCTTGCCGCGATGCCGCCGCAAGCCGGCTTCGTCAGCGAATGGTACGTTTTTGAAACCGTCTTCCAAGGCTTCCGTCTGGATACGCTGACCAGCCGGCTTGTCATGGCGCTTGCCGGCGCCGGTCTAGCCTTAACCGTAGCGATTGCCTTTGCGACCTACGTCAAAGTCTTTGCGATCGGACTGCTCGGTCGTTCGGCGCAAAACTTCGCGGCGGTACGGTCCGAGTATGGCGTTGTCGTCGGCTTCCTCGGCTTCGCCGTTCTCGCGCTCGCAGTCGGTATGCCGGTGTGGCTGGATGCGCTGCAAGGCGCGGTATCGGCGCAATTCGGTACCTTGGCGGCGCATCAGATGCACGACGGACCGCTGCTGGTGCCGTTGACCGCAAAATTCGCATTTATTTCGCCGACCTTGCTGGTCGTGGTGATGCCGCTATTGGCGATTGTTCCGATCACGCTGGTCCTCGCCAACCGGCGCTTTGCCGTGCGCCACGTTCCAGTGTGGTACGGGGGCTTCGATCAAGATCCCGCCCGCGCATCGACCACCGCGCTCACTTTCTCGAATGCACTGCGGACGTTTTACAGCTTCGTCTATCGTCCGACGGCGGAAACCGCACGCGAGTCCAGCGGCCAGCAGCAGTACTTCATTCATAGACTGGTATTTTCTCACGACGTCGCTCCGATCTTCGGACCTTACCTTTTCCGGCCCGTCATTCACGGCGTATTGGCCCTGGCCGACCGGTTCAGGGCGCTGCAATCGGGACGGTTAAACTTTTATTTGGCGTTGATCGGAATCCTCTTGATTGTCATCTTGGCGCTCGCACTATATTGAAATGGAAGCGCCGCAAGATCCTGGATCGAAGCCGACCCGAAACGGCAGATGAAGAAACTTGAAACATCTTCCTGTGGGAGTAACGGCCATGGAGCCACACTCAAACAAGAATACTGGAGATATTGGACTCGATGGGAATGTACATATGGGTCGCGCTTGGCGGCGCGATCGGCACGACGGGCCGTTACTGGTTGTCGGGCATTGCCGCCCGCATGTTCGGGGAAACCTTCCCTTGGGGCACGCTGATCATCAATGTCACGGGATCCTTCATCATCGGATTCTTCTTCACGCTGACCGGACCCGACGGCCGGTTCTATCTTGGCTCGAACATACGCCAATTCGTGCTGGTCGGTATTTGCGGCGGATATACCACCTTCTCTTCATTCAGCTTGCAAACGCTCAACCTGATGAACGATGGGGAATGGTTTAGGGCCGGCGGCAATATCGGCCTGTCGTTGGTGCTTTGTCTGATTGCCGTTTGGGCCGGCGCGCTGCTTGCCGGCACGGTGAACGGTCTGAAATGGACATGAATATGCAGCTTCCGCGCGACGCCGTCCTGCTTCGCATCTTCTTCGGAGAGGATGACAAGTTCGATCGATTGCCGCTGCATGAGGCGATCGTGCTCAAAGCCCGCGAAATGAAGCTTGGCGGCGCCACCGTACTGCGCGGGCATGCCGGCTTCGGTCATTCCAGCCACATCCATACCACCAAGATTTTGCGGCTGTCGCAGGATCTACCGGTGGTGGTCGAGATTGTCGATTCCCAGCAAAAGATCGATGCCTTCCTGCCCGTCTTGGACGGCATGATGACCAGCGGACTGGTCACCATGGAAAAGGTTCAGGTGCTTCAATACGGCACGGCAAAGCCGTAAACTTCGCCAAACCACGCGGTCAGGCAGCCGCGCGATCATCAGGCACAGGGAGGAGAGGCGGCAATGGATCTGGGGATGACCGGCAAGACGGCGCTCGTCACCGGCGCAAGCGAAGGCATCGGCAAGGCGATCGCCCGCGCCCTTGCCCGCGAAGGCGTCGATGTTGCGATCTGCGCCCGCCGCAGGGGCCCGCTGGAACAGACCGCCGCCGAGATCGCCAAGGAATCCGGACGCAAGATCGTCGCCATTCCGGCCGATCTCACCAAGCCCGAAGACGCGGAAAATTTCGTCCGGCAGGCGCATGCCGCCCTGGGCCGGATCGATATTCTGGTCAACAATGCCGGCTCGTCTCCAGGCGGCGTCCTCGATCACTTGAGCGAGGCGGATTGGGCGCAGTCGCTGCAGCTCAAGTTCATGGGCTATGTGCGCTGCATGAAGCACGCGCTGCCGATCATGCAGAAGCAGAAAAAGGGCCGCGTGGTGAATCTGATCGGCAACGACGGCGTCAAGGTCTCTTATTGGGAAATCGCGCCCGGCGCCGCCAACGCCGCCGGACAGAACCTGACCAAATCGCTCGCCAGCCAATACGGCAAGGACAATATCAGCTTCGTCGTCGTCAATCCCGGTCCGGTACGCACCGAACGCTGGACCGGACTGGTCAAGGCGATGGCGCGCGATATGAAGCTTTCGTTCGAAGAAGCCGACAAGCTGGCGCCATCCTCCATCCCGCTCGGCCGCATCGCCGAATGCGAGGAGGTCGCCAATCTGGTCACCTATCTTGCTTCCGACCTCGCCTTTTTCGTCAACGGTACCATGATCGAGATCGACGGCGGCCAGGACAAGGTGCTGATGGACCGCCTGCGCGACCGTTAGCACTCGCCCCCACTTCAGCAATAGGAATCCGCTCGCGCGCGACACTAAGCCCCGCGACAGCGCGCTTGGCAATGTCTCCCGCTCCATTATAGTCGGCGGCGAAAAGGCGCGGGCAGCAAGACGGTTGATCTGCGGCCAGAAGACGCTTGGGGGACTCCAACAGAGGGTGGGACATGTCTGCACGCATACTCCGATTCTGCGCCGGCAAAGGCCTGGCGCTCGCCGCGGCCGCCGCGCTCGGCGCTCTGGCATTGGCCGCTCCGGCCCGTGCCGCCGAATACGTGATGAAATTCGGCACTGCGACGATCAATGAGACGCAGCACCAGTTCATCAAATTCTACAAGGAAGAGGTCGAGAAAGCCTCAGGCGGCCGCATCGAGGTGCAGATCTATCCGGCGAGCCAGCTCGGGCCGATCCCCGCCGAAATCCAAGGCGTGCAGCTCGGCACCGTCCAAGGCTATATCGGCCCGGTCGATTTCTTCGTCGGTGTCGACCCGCGCTTCGGCGTGTTTTCGGCGCCCCTGCTGTTCAAGAGCCATGAGAACGCCATCGCCACGGTGCAGGACCCGGAGATCCAGAAAGCGATGTTTGCCATGCTGACGCCGAAACGCATGGTCGGCATCGCCACCATGGATATCGGCGCGTCCGACTACGGCGCCAAGAAACCGATCATGCGGCTGTCGGACTTCCAAGGCAAGAAGCTGCGCATCAACGGCACCGAGCTCGAGCGCGAAAAGATGGCGGCGCTCGGCGCCACCGGCATCGGCATGCCGCTGTCCGAAGTGGTGCCCGCGCTCGATCAGGGCACGATCGACGGCACGATTTCGGGACTGTCGGTGTTCGTATCCTTCAAGATGAACGATCTGCTCAAGGTGATCACCGTCACCAACGACACCTACATCATCTCGCTCGCCGTCATCAGCAAGCCGTGGTTCGATACCCTGCCGCCGGACCTGCAGAAGATCGTCATCCAAGCCGGCACGGACACTCAGGCCAAGGCCCAGCAGTGGAACATCGATTTCACCAAAAATCTGGTCGACACCTGGACCAAGCTGGGCGGCACCGTGCATACGCTGCCCGACGACGACCTTGCCAAGATGAAGATGCTGCTGGCGCCGGTCGCCGATCAGGCCACCAAGGGTCAGCCCGCCGTCCACGACATGCTGCAAACGGTGCGCGCCGTCGTCGCGAAGCACTGATGCTTCTTCCGTTTCCGGGACGCGGTGCGCCGCGAAAGCGGTGCATCGCCACCGGGACACAGATTCAGCGGGCAAGCTGATGATCAATATGCTCTTGCGCGGCGTGAAGGCGCTGATTGCCGTCCTGCGCTTTGCCGCCGGCGCCCTGCTGCTGCTCAGTGTCGCCATCAACTTCGCCAATATCATCGGCCGCTACGTCTTTTCGGTATCGCTGTATTGGGCCGAGGAAGCGATGCTGTTTTTGATGATCGGCTGCGTCTTCCTGGGCGCCAGTCAGGCCGGCTGGCTCAATCGCCACATCCGCATGGACGTCGTCGTCTCGATGTTTTCGCCGCGCCTGCGCAAGGCGTTCGATGTGTTCTCCGACCTCGTCACCATCGCGACTTGCATCGCGATCGCGGTGTTCTCCTGGCCGGTGATGACCATGCTCTATCAGCTCGACCAGCGCAGCGAGACCGCCAACATTCCGCTGGTGATTCCGCAGTCCGCCGTCCCGATTGGCCTCGTGTTGATGGCGATCCTGATTACCGTGCGGCTGATCACGGTCGGCGTGCGCCACGACGACATCATCGCAAGCCGGGACGTCGAGCATTGAAATGACGACGTTCGTCTATTTCATCCTGCCGGTGATTTTGCTGATCCTCGGCCTGCCGATCTTCGTCGTCCTCCTGCTCACCTCGACGGCCGCCATTCTGTTCGTCGCCCATGTGCCGACCGACGCGGTGCAAAATTACATGTTTGCCAGTCTCGACAATTTTCCGCTGCTGGCGGTGCCGTTTTTCGTGCTGGCCGGCGAGATCATGGGCAAAGGCGGCATCGCCGAGCGGGTGGTCAGCTGGGTCGTGTCGATCATCGGCGGCGTGCGCGGCTCACTGGCGGTGACCACGGTGGCGTCCTCGGAGCTGTTTGGCGCCATGGCCCATACCTCGGTCGGCACCGTGGTCGCCATCGGCCGGCTGTTGTTTCCCTCGCTGACCCGGCACGGCTACAGCGAACGCTTCGCCATCAGCCTGATCACCTCCTCCGGCGCGGTCGCGGTCATCATCCCGCCGTCGATCGCCATGATCCTCTATGCCATGACCGCGGAAGTCTCGGCGATCAAGCTGTTCACCGCCGGCATCCTGCCGAGCCTGCTGATCGGCCTCGTCGACGCCGTCTATGTGATGATCTATGCCAAGATCAAGATGGTGCCGCTGTCGGCGCCCGCACGCTGGAAGAACATCTGGATTTCGACCAAGGAAGCGAGCTGGGCGATCGGCACGCTCGTGGTGATTTTCGGCGGCATCTATGGCGGCGTCTTTACGCCGACCGAAGCCGCCGGCGTTGCGGTGGTCTATTCGTTGTTCGTGGTCATGTTCGTCTACCGCACCGTGGGGATTCGCGAGCTCGCGCAGATCATCGTCAACTCGGTGCTGCTGATCGGGCAAATCCTGATCATCGTCACCGCCGCCGGCGTCTATTCCTGGCTGATGACCACGAGCGGCATTCCGCAAAATCTGATCCATGCGGTAACCGCGATGCGCCTGCCGCATTGGGAGACGCTGTTATTCGTCAATGCCGGTCTGCTATTCGCCGGCAGTTTCCTCGAGCCGGCGCCGGCGATCCTGGTCCTCACCCCGCTTCTGCTGCCGATCGTGGAGACCGCCGGCATCGACGCCATTCACTTCGGCATCATCATGGCGGTCAACCTGTCGATCGGTCTCTATATGCCGCCGTTCGGATTGAACCTGTTCGCCGCGAAGGCAGTCTTCAACGTGCCGATGGGCGTCATCTACCGCGGCGTGCTGCCGTTCGTCGTGGTCAATTTCCTGGCACTGCTCGTGATCACCTACGTGCCCGCCATCTCGACCGCGCTGATCGGCGGGGGACATTGATCCGGGACGTGACGGCCTTCACACCACGTTCTTATTGAAATAGATCGAGCCCCACAGCACCAGAACCCACACCGCAGCAAGCGTAGCAAGCGCCCCGATAACGATCATTGCATTGCTCCCTCGATAAGACATTCCTCCGCGACCGAAATTTTCTTGTTGGCGCGACGGCGTTGGCGCCGCCACTTTTCGTCGGCAAGCCAAGGCAACGCGCTTCCTTCGAGAAGCCGCAACATGGACTCGCGCTATCAAGCCTTTACCTGTTGCCGCGGCTTAGCAAGCCGGCAGGGGTGCGCCGCAACATGAAACCGCCGCGACGCAGCCTCTCCGCGCACCCGGTCAGTGGGTCTGAGGATGCGTCTTCTCACCTTCCGCCTGCGCCGCTAAGGTCCGCCGGCTTTAGGAAACGCACAATGGGAGCAGACATGACAAGACCCTCTGGCCGAGTTTCGCGCCGAACCATGCTGGCCGGCCTTGCCGCGGCCCCGGCATTCGGCGCCCCGTCCATCCCCGCCGCCGCCCAGGTCCCGACACCGACGGCCTCCGCTCAGGCGAAAGCCGCGCTCAAGGACGCCAAGGGCACCAAGCTCGTGATCCTCGGCAGCGCCGCCGGTCCCGTTCCCGGCCGAACGCGCAAGATGACTTCGCATGTCATGCTGAGCAACGGCGCCGCCTATGTGCTCGATTGCGGGCTCGGCGCCACCGACCGCTACGCCGAAACCGGCATTCCGTTCCACGCTCTGCGCGGCATCTTCATCACGCACCATCATTTCGATCACAACGTCGAATACGGCCCGCTCCTATCCATCGGCTGGGTGCAAGGCATGCCGCTCACGGTGAAGGCCTATGGCCCGCCGCCGCTCAAACAGATGACCGCGGACTATATCCGCTCGATGCGCACGACGATCGATTTCTGGGCCGAGGACTTGAAGATGAAGCCGTTGGAAACCGTCGACGTCACCGAGGTGCCGGGCGCGGGAGCGGTCATGCAGGACGACAACGTCAAAGTATCCTCGGTCGTCGTCAATCATCCGCCGGTCAAGCCGGCGCTCGGCTACCGCTTCGATTTTCACGACCGCTCGATCGCGTTTTCCGGCGACACCACGCCGCTCGACGCCGTCGCGCAGATGGCCAAGGGCGCCGACGTTCTGGTGCACGAAGCGATGTACGTCCCGGCGGTCGAGACTTACGTCAAGGCGCAGGTCGCCGCCGGCCGCCCGGTCAGCGTCGAGGCGTTCATGGCGCATATGAGAGCCGACCATTCGCCGGTCGAGGATGTCGGCCGCATCGCCGCCGAGGCCGGCGTGAAGACGCTGGTACTGTCGCATCTTACGCCGGCGATCGACAGCATCAGTGACGACACCTGGCGCGCGCCGGCGGCAAAAGCCTTTAAGGGCGAGATCGTCGTCGCCAAGGATCTGATAGTCATCTAAAGGTCGTCTGATGACGATTTGACGGCGGCTCGCGCCCGCGAGCGTCACACCGGCGCAAGCGCGGGCGCGGTGACGGTCGGTGCTTGCCGCGGCGCCTGCAGCGTCGCGACGATGAAGGCGTCGACATCACGCAGCACCGGAATAAATTCGCTTAAGATCGGCGCGATGGCGGCGACGACGATGTAATGCCCGACCCGCCGGTAGGTCTTCACCGTGGCGGCGTTGCCGGCGGCGACCAGGCGTGCCGCCAGCCGCATGGAATTGCCGGGCTCCACCAGCCGGTCGCGCTCGCCGGTGAGCAGAAGCGCCGGTGGCGCGCCGGGAACGACATGGTGAATGGGCTGCGTCTCGGGCCGGTCGGCACCGCCGAAAATGACTTTCAGCGTCTCGTCGCGCAGCGGCAGATAATCGTAGGGACCGGCAAGGCCGATCAGCCCGGCGATATCGCGCCCCGGATCGAGGCCGAGGTTGCGCAGCCAGCGCGCATCGATTGCCAGCATGGCCGCGATATGCGCGCCCGCCGAATGACCTTTCAAGAAGACCTTGCGCGGATCGCCGCCGAAGCCGGCGATGTTGTCCTTGACCCAGCGCACGACCTGCGCGCCGTCTTCGAGGAATTCGGGATAACGCACTTCCGGATAGATGCGGTAGTCGGGAACAATCGCGACGTAGCCGCGGCGCGCCAACGCTTTGGCGACGTAGCGGTAGAGGCCCTTGTTGCCGCTGCGCCAGGCCCCGCCATAGAAGAAAATCACGACGGGCGCCGCGGCCGCGCCAACAGGCCGGCAGATATCGAGCCGGTGCCGCGAATGCGCGGCATAGGCGATGGAGCGTGACAATACGATGGCGTTTCCCATGCGGCGGCGGACCAAGCACGCGATGGCGACGATTTCGTGGCGCAAGATAACGCATAGGCGCCACTCGTCTTTGCCGACGATTTTATGTTAAATGCGGCGCGCACCGGGGAACAGATGGAGTGCCGGATGAGAGCGTGGCGGGTCCTCGCAGTCATCATTGTTTGCGTGACGGGGTCGATGGCGCGGGCCGAAACGATTGAAATCGCCGGCGACTACGGCGGCTTTCTGGTCGCCTATGAAGCGAAATTCACCAAGCTCGCCGCCGAGCACGCCAGCGTGCGCATTGCCGGCCCTTGCGTCTCCGCCTGCACCATCGTGGCCAAATTCATTCCACGCCAGGACATCTGCGTGACGCCCAAGGGATCGCTCGGCTTTCACCAGGCGTTTCCGCCGTTTGTGACGCCCACCCTGTGGAAGGATTATCCGCCGGACATCCAGGCGTGGATCACGCAAAAGGGCGGGCTCACCTACTCGCTGCTCTGGCTGCAAGCGCCGGAAATCTACAAATTCTTCAAGAAATGCCCGCAGGGGACGTAGAGCCTAGGCCGGAAAAAATTCCGCCGCGCTATATTCCGGCAACCGGCAATTGCACGACCTTCCGGCGCGGTAGATAATTCCCGCAACAGGCGGGGGTACATCATGCAAACCGTTGCGGCCCGGCGCGCGATGCTGGCTGCACTGTGGGTCGTCCTTGTTCTTTATGCGTCGGCTTGCCCGGCGGCTGTCGAGCGGACCGCGCAGCAAGATGCTTACGCCGACACCGCGACGCCCGAGGGCTGGGCCTGGGCGCAGATCGAACAGGGGAAAGCCGCCGACTTCAACAGCCGCTGCGGCACACCGCCGCTCGACCCGCGCGCGACCCAAGAACCGCGCTGGACCGACGGCTGCCGACAGGTTTCCGGGAGTTTTATCGTCAACCTGCTGACCCGCGATCCGTGGCGCGGCCAAGTACCCTTTTTTGGCGTGCACATCATCGGCGCGCAAATCGCCGGCGATATCAACCTCGCCAGCGCCGAGGTCACCCGGAATCTATTGATCGGCCAGAGCCGCGTCGACAGCACCATCCATTTGGCGGGAACGCGAACGACCGGGATCGTGGAAATCGACAGATCGGTCGTCTCGGGCGATTTGGACGCAGCCCAGTTCCGTTCCAGTATGTCGCTGGTGCTGGCCGGCTCCGAGTTCAAACGCGATATCTCGCTCAACGACGCCCGGATAGAGGGATACCTCAATCTCAATGCCGCCACTGTCGTCGGCGACCTCGACGGCAGAGTGATGCAGCTCGGCGCCTCCCTGCTTATGGATTCGTCAGCCGAAACCACGGCAAACTTTCAGACCGTCAATCTGGCGGAAGCGAAGATCGGCGGCGACCTGAGCATCGGCAACGGCACGATCTTCAACGAAGACGTATTGCTGACCGCCGCCAAGATAGACGGCTACCTTACCATCAGCGGCAGCACTTTCAAAAAAAGCTTCGGCGGCAGCGGGCTTCGCGTCGGAGGCTCGCTGCTGGCGGGATCAGTTGCGAACCAGAAAAACAGTTTCGATAGCGTGCAACTGTCGGACGCCAATATTGCCGGTGACATGAATCTGATCGGCGCCAGCTTCAGCGGCGACCTCCTTGCCGTCGGAATGCAGTTGGGCGGCTCGTTTTACGTAAGCTCGGCGGAGGTGCCGGCACGATTCAAGGGCCTGTCGCTGCTCAGCGCCAAAGTCGCCGGCGAGGTCGATCTGACCGATTCGACGTTCGATAACGACGTGATGCTGAGCGACACCAAGATCGGCAGCAACGTCTACATGATGGGCACCACGATCAAAGGAAGGTTGATCGCAATCGGCGCGCAGATCGGCGCCGACCTGCTCATGCGCAAGGGCGCCCACGCTCCGACATTCGGACCGGTCTCGCTCGCCTCGACGCAGATCGGAGGTAACCTGGAGGCGACCGGCGCCACCTTTACCGACGATTTCCATGCCATCTGGCTGCAAATCGGCAACGCGCTTTTGCTGTCGACGAGCTACGCCCCGGCCCATTTCAAGCGACTCGAGCTCAGCGGCGCCAAGATTACCGGCGATGCCACCATGAGCTCAGCCGATTTCAGCGGAGCGCTATCGCTCGCCGACGCGCGGATCGACGGCAATCTCGACATGGACCACGCTCGCTTCGGCAGCACGCCGGGTCCAAATGGCTCCGGCAGAATCAATCTCGGCGGAGCGAAGATCGCGGGCGACATCGACTTGACCGCCAGCACGATCGGCGTCGACGTCTATGCCGACACGCTTCAGGTCGGGCGCAGTGTGGCGCTGCAAGGCGCCGATAGTACCGACCATTCGATCGGGCTGAAATTCGCCGCGATCGGCGGCGATCTCGATTTGCGCAGCGCGATCTTGCACCGGCTCGACATATCGGGGGCGGCGATCGCCGGCGATCTGCGGCTCGGCCCGCCGATGCAAAACGCCGCGAACCCCATCGTGCAAACCAAGTGGCATGACGAACCGAAGGAGCCGGCCAGCCTCGATCTGGCCAATACGCGGATCGGCAATCTGGTCGATGCAAAGGATGTGTGGCCGCATACGCTCGCCCTCGGCGGCTTCAATTTCGCCCATCTCGGCGGCTCCGAAGGCGAAAACGCCAAAGCGATGATCGATCGCGGGCCGGCCTGGTGGGACGGCTGGATCAGGCGCGACCCGACCTACAGCCCGGCGCCCTACGAGCAACTGGCCGCGGTATTCCTGGCCACCGGCGACCGAGTGGCAGCCGACGAAATCCATTTCCTCAGCCGCGTCCGCCAGCGCGAGGCCGAGCAGCGCTGGTGGCCGTGGCTGGTGTCGCTTGTGCTGCAATACGCGGCCGGTTTCGGCATCGGCGATTACACGTTCCGCGTCGTATGGTGGGTCATCGGTATTTCCATCGCCGGCGCAATTTACCTGTGGCTGCGGGTCAAGGAAGCGCGCGGCCACGGTGTCGTCTGGTGCTTCGGCGCGAGCCTGGCGCGGCTGCTCCCGGTCATCGAGATTAACAAGGAATTCACCGATTTCTTCGACGACCCGCATCGCAAACGACTCACCGCCTGGCAGACTTTCTTATTCTCCTGCATCGGCATGCTCGGCTGGCTGCTCGGCGCGATCCTCATCGCTGCGATTTCCGGATTGACGCAAAAGCCTTAGTTCGCCCGGGCCTGTGCGACAATTCCAGATTGCGGATAATTTTACCGAAATCGACGCCGCAATTTTAGATAAGTTGGGCGACATTCGCGCCATGAGCGATTTCTGGGACAACTGGCTCGAAGCCGTGCGTTTCACCTGTGAGGCGCAAAGCGTCGTTTCTGCCCGCCTAATGCTCTTGGCCGCGGCTACGCCGGACGCCGCGGTCGAAGAAACGGCGCGCATGGTGACCGAAAAATTTCTCGCCTTCGCCAAGGCTGGACTGGCCGCCGAGCAGGCGCTGGAAGAGGGCCTCGGCCTTTATGCCGCAGCGGAGCGCGCCTATGCGCCGGTCGCCGATTGCGTGCGCGCCAACAACGACAGGCTCAACCGCGCCGCCTAAGGCAAGCCACCAAGGCGAATGGGGACGGGTTCGACCCGTCCCCACACGATCGACCGACGGTTCTTGCCGGGAGACGGCGGCGGCACCGTCACAAGCCGATCACTACTCGCTGTCCGTTTGCCGAACGCGGCCGCGATCGGATCACGCCTTGCCGAGCGGCACGGCGACGAAGCGCGTGCCGTCGCCCATTTTCACCCGCAGCAGGACGTCGCGCTTGCCTTGCGCTTTGGCCTCGATCAACGCCTGGCGCACGTCGCCGGCATTGGCGACCGCTTTGCCGCCGACATCGAGAATGACGTTGCCGGTCTGGAAGCCCTGCTCGGCCGCCGGGCCGTCGGGATCGACCCCCATGACCACGACGCCCTTGTCGCCGGCGCCGGAGACGTCTTTCGCCGGCGCCACTTGCAGGCCGAGATGCGGCACGCCGCGGGGCTCCGCATTGTCCCGATGGTCGTTGCTGGCAAGCTGCTCATTGCTCGGCATTTTCGCCAGCGTCACCGATACGGTCTGCGGCGCGCCTTGCCGGACGATGTCGAGCTTCACCGAACTGTCGGGCGGCATCATGCCGATGGCGCGGGCAAGCTCGCGGGCATCCTTCACCGGCGTGCCGTTGACCGCCGTGATGACGTCGCCGGACTTGATGCCGGCCTTGGCCGCGGGGCTGCCGCTCTGCGGCTCGTCGACCATCGCGCCTTCCGCCTTTTTCAGACCGAGGCTGTCGGCGATACCGGCGGTGACCGGTTGAATCTGCACGCCCAGCCAGCCGCGCGTGACGTGGCCGTCTTTTTTCAGGTCCGCCACCACCATCTTCGCGGTATCGGCAGGAATGTCGAAGCCGATGCCGACCGAGCCGCCGGACGGCGAATAGATAGCGGTATTGACGCCGATCACATTGCCGTTGACGTCGAACGCCGGTCCGCCGGAATTGCCCTTGTTGATCGGCGCATCGATTTGAACATAGTCGTCATAGGGCCCAGCGCCGATGTCGCGCCCTTCGGCCGAGACGATGCCGGCGGTCACGGTGCCGCCGAGCCCGAACGGGTTGCCGACCGCGACCACCCAGTCGCCGACCTTGGGCCGATGCGCGGCGAACTGCACATAGGGGAAATCGGTCTTGCCATCGACTTTGATCAAGGCCAGATCGGTCTTGGGGTCGGTGCCGACTACTTTCGCCGTATAGATCTTGCCGTCGTCGGCGGTCACCTGCACCGACTTGGCGTGATTGACGACGTGGTTGTTGGTCACCGCATAGCCGTCAGGCGAAATGAAAAAACCAGAGCCCTCGCCGATGATGGTCTCATGGCTCTGCGGCATGCGCGATTGCGGGCCGAATTGATCGCCGAACTGCTGGAAGAACTTGTAAAGCGGCGAGCCCGGCATGGCCGGAATTTGCTGCTGATCGTCGCCGCCCAACTGCTCGGCCATCGCCGGGTCGGCGGACGCGGGAATTTTGACGCGCACGGAAATCACCGCCGGTTTCACCTTGGCGACGAGATCGGCGAAGCCCTGCGGATGCTCGACCGGTCCCTGAACTGCGGGCGCCGGCTCGGCGGCATTGGCGGACGGCGAACCGAACGCACCGCTCCAGTAACCGCCCGGTCCTGCCAGCAGCAGCGCGCCGCCGACTGCGGCGACAGAGGCCAGAAGCACGAGACGGCGGACCGACAGGACCATGGCTGTTCCGGTCCGAGGGGGAGTTGTTTGATTCATGACGTGATCTCCTTTGAGCGTGCCCGGGATGCACCACTCTCGGGCCGTTTCACCTAGAACGCTTAAATGGGAGATCGCGCGTTACGACGACCTGACGACCAGATTAATTCGAGGAAAGATTTCAAACCGCGTCGGTCCGCACTGGGGCACGTTAAGAATATTCAGATCGCCTTGACCGCGCGTTTTTGCCCCGGCACCAGCCGAGCGCCGGCATCCGGCAGCGCCGGCGCCGGGGACGCGTCGGGCGTCAATTACGCTCCGACGGAGAGGTTGTGCCAAACGCCCTTTCCGGGCGCCGGCCGGGCCGCGGCGAGCCGGCGCAATTGACGCGCGGCAACAGGAGAAATAGCTTCGCGCGGCTTGCGGCTTAAGCCCCGTCAAAAGGAGGTTTATTCGATGTCGACGAACAAAATGAACGGGGCGCAGGTCATCGTCGACTATCTGATCCAGGAGAAGGTGCCTTACGTCTTCGGCCTGTGCGGCCACGGCAACATCCAGTTCATCGACGCGCTCTACGAACGCCAAAGCGACATCAAGACGATCTCCGTGCATCACGAGAGCGTCGCCGGCTTCATGGCCGACGTTTATTACCGCGTTGGCGGCAAGCCGACCGCCACGTTCACAAGCTGCGGCCCCGGCTCGGCCAATCTGCCGATTTCGCTGACGACGGCCTATCTCGATTCGGTGCCCTTTCTCGCGGTGACCGGCAACGTGCCGACCAGCCAATTCAATCGCGGCGCGTTCCAGGAAATGTATCGCCAATATCAGGCCGACTTTCCGTCGATGGTGCGCGCCTGCTGCAAGAAGGTCTATCAGCCGACGCGCGGCGAGATGGTGCCGCTCGCCGTGCGCCAAGCGTGGAAGACCATGGTGACCGGCCGGCCCGGCCCGGTCGTGCTCGACGTGCCGTTCGACGTGTTTCTCGAAGCGGCCGCGGAACAAACGCCCAACCCGCAAGAGTGGAGCGCCAATATCTCCAGCCGCTGTGGCGCCGATCCGGATGGCGTGGTGAAAGCCGTCGACATGCTGCTTGACGCCGAACGGCCCTGCATCATCGTCGGACAGGGCGTGCGCTATGGTGGAGCCAGCGAGGAGCTGGTGAAGCTCGCCGAACGCCTGCAAATCCCGGTCGCGGCGTCGATGAGCGGGCTCGGCGCGATCGATACCCATCATCCGCTCGCACTGGGGCTGGTCGCGCGCGGCGGTCACTATCAGGCCAACCACGCAACACGCCAAGCCGACGTCTTGCTGGCGCTCGGTATCCGCTTCGACGACCGCACCTCGAGTTCGTGGATCCCGGGCTATTCCTTCACCATCCCGCCGACCAAACTCATCCACGTCGACATCGATCCCGAGGAGATCGGCCGCAACTATCCGGTCGCGCTCGGTCTGATGGCGGACGTGCGTACCTTTTTGCGGCAGGTGCATGCCGAGCTCGACCGCCGCAAGGATGCCGGGAAGAAGCGCGACGCGCGCAAGCAATGGCTCGGCATGATCGACGGCTACCGCAAGGAGTGGGACAGGCTGGTCGCGCCCGGCTTTTCCGACGACAGCCGCCCGATCAATCCGCAGCGCGCCGCGGCCGAGATCGACAAGGGCTTGCCGGCCGACGCCATTCTCGTCAGCGACATCGGCGTGCATCACAATTGGCTGCTCGGCTATTGCAAGCCGCGACGTCCGGACTCGCTGATCGGCTGCATGGGCTTCGGCGCCATGGGCTTCGGGGTGGCCGGCGTGCTCGGCGCCAAATTCGCCGCCCCCGACCGCGCTTGCGTCTCGGTGTGCGGCGACGGCGCGTTTTTCATGCATGCCAATGTGCTCGGTACCGCGGTCGAATACGATCTGCCGGTGGTCTGGGTGGTGTGGAACAATTACGCCTATGCCTCGATCCGCGGCCTGCAGCGCGGCTACCTGCAGGGGCGCGAGCTCGCAACCGACTTCCACCATCCCAAAACCGGAGAACGCTACAATCCGGACTTCGCGGCAATGGCGCGCGCCGCCGGCGTCGAGGGGGTGCGCATCGATCGCGCAGGCGATCTCGCCGAGGCGGTGCGCAAGGCCATCGCGGCCAACAAGCCCTATCTGATCGACGTCGATATCGCCGCCGACATCAATCCGGCCGGCGCCGGAATCTGGGAACTGCCCGGACTGGGCCAGAGCAAGCCCTCGATCGGCACGCGCTATCAGCCGGGGTGAGCGAGCGGCAGGCCAAGGCGAGCGGATGTCGGATCGATGACCTAATCGGGTTTGCGCTCGGCATTCTGCGGCCTGGAGGCGGCCAATTCGCTCGGGAGCTTCCGTACGGCGCTCTATCCGCCGCTCCGCGCCGTCGCCAACGCGTGGAATGAACGCATGGGCATCGCCAGGCGATATCCGCAAACGCATGCGGACTTCGTACGGCAATGCCATGAGCACGGCCAGGTCCGGCCGACGCCGCTGCTTTTGCAATACGTGCCGGGCGACTTCAACTGCCTGCATCAAGACCTCTATGGCGATCTCGCCTTTCCGCTTCAGGTCACGATTCTTCTGTCCGAGCCAGGACGCGATTTCACCGGAGGAGAATTCGTCATCACCGAGCAGCGCCCGCGCATGCAAAGCAGGGCCGAGGTCGTGCCGTTACGGCGGGGCGACGCGGTGGCATTCGCCGTGCACAACCGTCCGGTGAAAGGAACGAGAGGCGAGTATCGCGTCAATCTTCGGCACGGCGTGAGCCGCATCCGCAGCGGAATGCGTCATACGCTCGGCATTATCTTTCACGACGCGAAGTAACGATCTTATCCTGACGCGAGCGATGCTCCAGCACGTCACCCCGCAAGCTTCTGCCTGCGCGAGCGGCGGACTGGCGATGCGGCGCAATGGACGGACCGTCCTCACCCCCGAGCGGCGAGCGTCCACCAGAACATCAGCGCATAGACCACGTAAGGGATCGCCAGGATGGGCAACAGCCACACCAGCCAAAGCGGAATCTTTTTGGTGATGCGCTCGGGAACGATCGTGGCGACAAGACCGAGCGCCGAGGCGATGAGGACGGTCGTTATGGTCCATCCGTACCACAGCATGTTGGGGCCGTCGGTTGTGTTGGCCGCTCCGGATCCCCAGGCAAAGCGGCCATCGGCCGGCCAATAGGTGAAAAGCGCAACGTTGAAATAGACGGTCAAGCAGTAAACGACCGGTCCGGAAATGGAAAACGTGGTGGCGAACGCCTTGAATCGGCGCGACGAGGCCGGTGCCGACGCAGGTTGTGTTGCGATGGTGCTCACGATCCAAAACCCCGCGTGTTGTTGAGGACATGGCCGACGATGAAAAGGAACCACACCGTCACGGCGAGGACGATGGTCACGCCCTTGCGAGCGTTGTCGTATTCCGGCTGTTGAGCGTTCTTCCAGAAAAACCAATAAGCCGGCAGCAAGACCAGCCCCAACGTCGAGACATGTTCCTTGAAGTCGAAAAACCCGCCGGTCTTGTAGTAATGGCCGACTTCCAGCGGGATGCGGACGGCGATGCGGTAGTGGGTATAGATAAACGAGCCCAAGAAGAAGGTGAGCACGTAGAGCACACAGACTGCCGTCGCGTATCCGGCGGCAGGCACGGAGCGAAAGCGGGTCACGATGCCTGCTGCGGGCTTGCGGGCCGGCAGCGCCACGGCCATCGCCTGGTGAGTGATTGCGCCCAGCAGCCCCAGCGCCAGGATGAGGTGCACGAACAGCCACAATGTCCAGAACGTATACGTGGAAATAATTCCACCCATTGGCACTCCCTCCCCGCGCGCGGCCTTTTTCGTTTTTGCGAGCAACGCGCAGCTTACTGCCCGCGCCGGCGCGCGGCAATTTGCAATCTCGCGCATATTTGCGGCCAAGCGATCCCACCCGCTTGACGAGCGGCTAGCCGACGTCGCGGAATTCCCGGATACCTCGTCTTCTTGAGCCGAATTTTTTCGAATGCGAATTTATCGCATCGCGCGCTCTCACGTCCGCGGCGAACGCGCGCGGCGTAGCGCCCGCGCGCCGCGATCGAGTGATGCGCTCACTTAGTCAGGCGCTCTCGTCCCGCAACCCCGCCTGCTTGACGAGCGGATAGGTGACGTCACGGAATTCGCGCATGCCTTCGATGTAGCGCGGCCAGGACAGCAGCACGCCGTCGAGCCCGATCTTCGACAAGCTCGCCAGTCCCTCGACGATCTGCTCCTTGGTGCCGATCAGCGGGAAGCCGCCCCAACCGGAAATCATCATTTCGGCCATGGCGTTGCGCCGGGCTTGCGGATAGTCGCGCTGGTTGATCTCGGCCGCCATCGTGTCGATGACGTTGCGCGCCGCGACCCAGTCGCCCTTCTCGTGCACGTAATAGCGATAGAAATCTTTCGCCTCCCGCTCGGTCTCGGCCTGGACGATGGTGGCGTTGCTCCACACCTTGACCTCGCGGCCGTAAGTCTCGCGCGCCAGCGTGTGGTAGGCGGCGACGTGGGCGGTATTGGTGGCGATGTCGTGGGTGCGGATATTGGTGAAGACGAGATCGCAGTGCCGGCAGGCGAAGTGGCGGCCGCGCTCCGAGGAGCCGGCATTCATGATCGCCGGATAAGGCTTCTGGATCGGCTTCGGCTGCAGATAACCGCCCTTGATGCGGTAGAACTTGCCGTCGAAGTCGAACGGGTCGTCCTCGGTCCACAGCCGCTTGACGATCGTCACCCATTCCTCGGCGCAGGCATAGCGCGCCTCGTGTTCGAGCAGCGACACGCCGAACATTTCCATTTCCGGAAAATTCCAGCCGTTGACGATGTTGAGCGTGTAGCGGCCGCCCGAGATGTGATCGATGACGGTGGATTGCTTGGCGGCGATAATCGGATGATTGAGCGCGACGTGCGAGGTCGAGATCACGCCGGCGTTTGCGGTGGCGCCGGCGATGCCGGCGGCCCAGGTGAAGGTCTCGAAGCCGGGGCCTTGCGGATCGGTTGCGCCGCCAAAGCCGCGCCAGCGCGCCACCGGCACCAGCGCCTCGAAATCCATGGCGTCGGCGAGCTTGGCGAGGGTGACGGTGTTCGGCCAGGTCAATTCCAGCCGGCCGTCGAGGTCCGACATCACGCAGCCGGAATCGAGATTGGTCTGGAAGGTGCCAAGCTTGAGCTTGCGGCGGCCCAAGGCTGGATTGCACTCGCGCCGGTCTTTTCGATGCGTCTTGTCTACCATCGCTCCAACCCCGGACACGCGCCTTTCGCATTCAAAACAGGATGTTGCTTTTCGGCTCGATGTGCTTGAGGTCCGCCTCTTCGCCGAGCAGGTTTCGCATCTCGATCTCGATCCGCCGGGCGATCGCCGAGATCGGGACGTCGTTGGGTCCGCCTTCGAACGGGTTGGAGGAATTCTCTCCGACCTTTTCCAGCGTAACGAAGACCCAGCCGATCATCACGCTGAATACGACGTTCAGCCAGGCCGTCCAATGCTCCAGGCCGAACGGCTTGC
>Ga0335078_10001842_pt1 | contig 32069 bp, 27 predicted proteins | sample Lox_Sample_32_FD_206711 | JGI IMG/M metagenome (GOLD analysis project Ga0335078, IMG submission 206711) | Soil microbial communities from Loxahatchee National Wildlife Refuge, Florida, United States - Lox_Sample_3.2 | ecosystem: Environmental > Terrestrial > Soil > Wetlands | place: USA... | reverse complement strand
CGTCCGTGTCACCGGCGCTTTGCGCGGCGCTCTCCCGCGGGGCCTCCAGCGGGGCCTCCAGCGGCGCCTCCAGCGGCGCCTCCAGCGGCGCCTCCAGCGGGGCCTCCAGCGGGGCCTCCAGCGGCGCCTCCAGCGGCGCCTCCTGTGCCGGCTCCCGCGCCGGCTCCCGCGCCGGCTCCTCCGTGTGCGCGCCCTTGGCCGGGCGCCGCCGCCTTGGCGGCGCGGTCACCCCGCCGGCCAGCCGCCTGGCGGTGACGAGGAACCCGGTGTGCGCGATCATCCGGTGGTCCGGCCGCACGGCGAGGCCGTCCACGTGCCATCCCCGGTACAGCGTCTCCCAGGCGGCGGGCTCGAAGAAGCCGCCGTGCGCGCGCAGTTCCTCGACCACGCGGGACAGCTGCGTGGTGGTCGCCACGTAGCAGCAGATCAGCCCGCCGGGAATGAGCACGCGCGCCGCGGCGGCGACGTTCTCCCACGGGGCGAGCATGTCGAGGACCACCCGGTCGAATGCGGCGGCGTCGGTTGCGGTGACGTCCCCGGCTACCGTCTCGGGCGGTGCCGCCTCGCCGGCCTCGCCCGCCTGCTCGGCGACGCGGCGAAGCCTGGCGTAGGCCGCACTCGTTCGGGCTGCCGGGTCGAGGGCGACCGCCGCGGACATTTCGCCGGTCACCAGCCGCCACCAGGAGGGGACCTCGCCGAAGTACTTCCTGACGTTCTCCCTGGCGATCTCGGCGAAGTCGGGGCGGGCCTCGAAGGACACCAGCTCGCCGTCCGGTCCGATCGCGCGCAGCAGCCAGCAGGACAGCGCCCCGGAGCCTGCGCCCGCCTCGAGGACCCGGGCGCCGGGGAAGACGTCGGCGTAGGCGAGGATCTGCGCCGCGTCCTTGGGGTAGACGATCGTGGCGCCGCGCTTCATGGCGAGGGTGTAGTCGGCGAGCAGCGGGCGGAGGGCGACGTACGCGGTGCCGCTTGACGCGGTCACCACGGAGCCTTCCTGGCTGCCGATCAGGTCGTCGTGGCTCAGCGAGCCCCGGTGCGTGTGGAACGTGCCGCCGGCGCTGAGGACTATCTGGTGCATGCGCCCCTTGGGATCGGTGAGCTGCACCTGGTCACCGGCCGCGAACGGGCCCCGCTGTGTTCTCGCCTTCACGGCGCTTAGGTTACTGGCTAAACGCCCGCGAATACCTGGTCCAGGTCGCGGGCGGCAAGGACGCCGACCACCTGGCCGGACGGCTCGACGAGCAGGTACTCGGTGGCCGGCGCGCGGCGGATCGCGTCGAGCAGCGCCATGCCCTGCAGGTCGGCGCTGAGCACCATGGCCGGCTCGATGGTCCGCGCCATCGACCCGGTGTCCACCCATGGCCTGCGCTGCGGCGGCGTGGCCATGACGGCGGCCTCGTTGACGATCCCGAGCGGGGCGTTGTCATGGTCGACGACGACGATGGCGCGGGCGCCCGTCTCGTCCGCCTGCCGCACCGCCTCGGCCAGCGGGGTGCTCGCCGAGACAGAGATGGCCCGGCGCGCCAGGCGGCGCGCCTGCAGCGCGGGCAGCCGCTCGCGGAACCTGGTGGCCTTGATGGACTGGCCCGCGCCAAGCCACATGAACCCGGCGATGGCGATCACCCACAGCGAGCTCACGAGGTCGCCGCCGGCCAGGCTGCCGGAGAAGAACGGTATGGCGAGCAGCGCGAGCGCGAGAACCCGGCCCACCCAGGCGGCGGCGATGGTGGCCGAGCCCGGCCGCCCGGTGACCTTCCAGATGACCGCGCGCAGCATCCGCCCGCCGTCCAGCGGCAGGCCTGGTAGCAGGTTGAACGCGGCGACCACGAAGTTGGCGAACATCAGCTGCCTGACAAGCGCGCCGGTCACGCCGTACGGCGCGACCTGGGCGAGGCCCCAGCCGACGAAGCCGAGTACCAGCGAGAGCGCGGGCCCCGCGGCCGCGACGGCGAACTCGCGGCCGGGAGTCGGCGCCTCCCGTTCGATCTCGGAGAAGCCACCAAGCGGGTGCAGCAGGATGCGGCGCACCGGCAGGCCGAAGCCCCTGGCCACCACGCAGTGGGCCAGCTCGTGCACGAGCACGGAGAGGTAGAGCAGCACCACGAACGCGGCGGCCACCGCGTACCGCAGGTCGCCGCTCAGCGCACCGGACAGGTCACTGGCGTACCAGAGGGCGATGAAGACGCAGGCGATGATGAACCAGTACGGCGATACGTAAACGGGTATACCGAACGGCCGCGCCACGACGAAGCCGTGCTGATGCGGGCCGCGCCGGTCCGGCTGATCCTCCTGGCCACTTGCCACACCACCGATGCTACGTGCATCTGGCGGCAGCGTGAGTCCGCGGCGGACGACGGACGGCCTTTGGCAGCAAGTCCACAGCCGCCGCTGAGGATTCCGGCACGAATGTCGGCGTGCTGCCCTACGGTTGCGGTTGTGGACATCGAAAACGTGGTTGACGACCTGGACGCGGGCGAAGGGCCCGGCGTGGCGGGCGGCTTGCCGTCACTGTCGCCCTCGCGGGCGTCGGACTTCATGACCTGCCCGCTGCTGTACCGGTTCCGGGTCATCGACCGCATCCCCGAGCCGCCGACCCCGGCGACGGCGCGGGGCACGCTGGTGCACGCGGTGCTTGAGCGGCTGTTCGACCGGCCCGCCGCGGAGCGGGTGCCGGCCGTCGCGGCGGAGATGGTAGAGCCGGAGTGGGCGCGGCTGTGCGACGAGGACGGCGGCCTGGCCGCGCTCCTCGCCGGGGAAGAGGAACGCATCCGGTTCATCGCGGACGCGCACGCGGCCCTGACGGGCTACTTCAGGCTCGAGGACCCGCGGCGGCTCGAGCCCGCGGAGCGCGAGTGGTACGTGGAGGCGGAGCTGCCGTCCGGGCTGCGGCTGCGCGGCTACGTCGACCGGCTTGACGTCTCGCCGGCCGGCGACATCCGGGTCGTCGACTACAAGACGGGCAAGGTGCCGCTCGAGGCGTACGAGGCGAGCGCCCTGTTCCAGATGAAGTTCTACGCGCTGGTGATCTGGCGACTGCGCGGGGTGATCCCCCGGATGCTGCAGCTCATGTACCTGTCCGGCGACGGCGAGGTGCTGCGCTACTCACCGGACGAGGCTGACCTGCGGGCAACGGAGCGCAAGCTGGACGCGCTGTGGGCCGCGATATCCCGGGCACGGGAGACCGGTGACTGGCGGCCGCGCCCGTCACGGCTGTGCGACTGGTGCAGGCACAAGGCGCTGTGCCCGGAGTTCGGCGGGACGCTCCCGCCCCTGCCCGAGCGCGTTCCTGCCGTGGCGGCCGCCGCCAAGGCCGCCGTGTCGCTCCCCGAGGCAGCACCGCGGCCCCCCGAGGCAGCACCGCGGCCCCCCGAGGCAGCACCGCGGCAGACGTGAGGGCAACTTCTCGCTTTTTGCTGTTATCAGCGATCAGCGGGGCGCGGGCGGCGGGTAATTCCACGGGCGGCGGGGCGACGAGGACGCGAGGGGACCGAAGACGCCATCCAACGAGCACCTCAAGCACCACCGGCCCCAAAGGCACCAGCGCCGCTGCCCGTCCCCCTCGCCCGTGAACACCTCCATCACCACTGGCCCCAGAAGCACCAACGCCGCAGGCCGCGACCCATGATCATGAAGAGTTATTGGTATGATAACGCCTAAAACACTCCATAACACCACAATCTTTCATGAAAATCGCGTGTCGGAGCCGAGGAGCGGACACCAGGCGTCTCGTTAGCCCCGGTGACCCCTCCCTGAACGCCGCCGACGCGTAAGCGACCGCTACGGGGCACCGGGCACCGGGCACCGGAGGGACGGGCACCCGGAGGGACGGCTGCGCCTGCGCGCTTCTTGCTGTTATTTTTGGATGAGAGCGGTTCAGCGGGAAAATTCGTTTGACAGCTTGAGATTACTCTCACGATACTAATCTCATGAATCTGACGCGGCTGATGGCCCTGGGGGTCCTGGCGCGCAGCGGGCCGTCGCACGGGCATCACATCCGGCGGGTCGCCGACGTGACCAACGTGGGCGAGTGGGGCGGGGTGTCCGTCGGCGCCCTGTACCGGGAGCTGCGCGCCATGGAGCGCGAGGGCCTGGTCGAGGCCGCGCGGACGGAGAAGGTGGGCAACAGGCCCGAGCGGACCGTGTACGCGATCACCGCGGAGGGGCAGCTCGAGCTGACCACGCTGCGCGAGCAGGCGATCAGGCCGCTCGGGTCCGGTCCCGATCCGCTCGGCGTGGCACTGCTGTTCGCGGCGGACGGGATGGACCCCGAGGAGCTGCGCAGGAACCTGCGCGCGCGGCGGGAGATGCTGGCGATCGCGGTCGGGCAGATCATGGCCGACCGGGAGCAGCTGCTCGCCAAGGGGTTCCTTGACACGCTCTCGGCGGCCGTCATGCGGCGCGGGATCATGACCGCCGAGGCGGAGATCGCGTGGCACGACGAGCTCGACACGGCACTCGCGGCGGCGAGCGCCGACGACGCCACGGCCGGGCTCGGCGCGGGGCAGGCCATGGCGCTCACGGGGGGCTCGTTCGAGGTCGCGCCGCTACGCCGCCCGGCCTCCTGTGTCACGGCGGGCGAGAGCACGGTGGGGGGACGGGACGCGGTGCCTGCAGGCGCGAACACGTTCGGCCCAGGCACGATCGGCGCGGACGGGCGGCCGCACGGCGGCAAAAATCGCGATAGTACTTGAAATTATTTGAGATATTACTCGATAATGATGGGATGTCCGACGGTCTTAGATGGTGGCGACGGGCGGCATTCAGAGGGGACGGCATTCATGGCAATCATCGAGGCGAGGGGCCTCGCGCGTGACTTCACCAGCCGCAAGCGCACCGTGCACGCGGTGCGCGGGGTGGACCTCACCGTCGAGGAGGGGGAGATCGTCGGCTTCCTCGGGCCGAACGGCGCGGGCAAGACCACGACCCTGCGCATGCTGACCACGCTGCTGCGGCCGACCGCGGGCACGGCCACGGTCGCCGGCGCCGACCTGCTGCGCGACCCGCTCGGCGTGCGCAAGCGGATCGGCTTCGTGCCGCAGGCGATCGGCCAGACCATGGGCGGGACGAGCGATAACAGCCTGGTCATCGAGGAACTGCTTGACCAGGGCGGCGCCTACCGTGTCGGCCGTGAGGAGACCAGGCGGCGGGCCGCCGCGCTGATCGAGCAGCTCGATCTCGGCGGGCTCGGCCAGCGGTTCGTGAAGACCCTGTCCGGCGGGCAGCGGCGGCGGCTTGAGATCGCGCTCGGCCTGGTGCACCAGCCGCAGGTCGTGTTCCTCGACGAGCCGACCACCGGGCTCGACCCGCAGTCGCGGTCCAATATGTGGGAGCACATCAGGCGGCTGCGTTCCGACCTCGGCACCACGGTCTTCCTCACCACGCACTACCTGGACGAGGCGGACGCGCTGTGCGACCGGCTGTTCGTCATCGACCACGGGGTCATCGTGGCCGTCGGCACGCCGGACGAGCTGAAGCGGCGCGTCTCCGGTGACGTCGTGACGTTGTCGGTGAGCGGGGCCGCTAACCACGGGGCCGCGAACCACGGGGCCGCGAACCACGGGGCCGCGAACCACGGGGCCACGAACCACGGGGCCACGCAGGCGGCCAGGTCGCTGCTTGGCGAATCGCCGGTGGTCCGTGACGTCACGGTGGCGGACGGCGCGCTGCGGCTGACCGTGGACCACGGCGAGGAGGCGCTGCCCGTGCTGCTGCGCGCGCTGGACGGCGCGGGCATCACGATGAGCGCGATCAGCGTGTCCCGGCCGACGCTCGACGACGTGTTCCTCACGCTCACCGGGCGCTCGCTGCGGGACGACTCGCCCGGCGGCACGGGGCATGACAGCACGGGGCACGAGGATACGACGGACGGCGAGCCCGCGCTCGCCGGCGCGCACAGGGAGTAACGGGGACATGTCATTCATCAAGGACACGCTGTTCGTCTTCCGCCGCCAGCAGCGGCTGATCCTGCGGGTGCCCGCGTTCCTCATCGTCGGGGTGCTGCAGCCGATCCTCTACCTGGCGCTGTTCGGCCCGCTGCTCACCAGGCTACCTGCGGGCACGCTGTCCGGCGGGTCGGGGTCCGGCGGTACCGCCGAGGCGTACCGGTTCTTCGTGCCCGGGCTGCTGATCCAGCTGGCCCTGTTCGGCTCCACGTTCGTCGGGTTCGCGATCATCTCCGAGTGGCGGGGAGGGATCATCGAGCGGTACCGGGTGACGCCGGTTTCCCGGGTCGCGCTGCTGACCGGGCGGGTGATGCGCGACGTGGTGACGCTGATCGTGCAGTCGACCGTGCTGATCCTGGCGGGCGTCGCGTTCGGGCTGCGCGCGCCGGCCGGCGCGATCCTGCTGTCCTACGTGTTCATCGTGCTCGTCGCGATCGGGCTGTCATCGCTGTCCTACGCCACCGCGCTGCGGATCAAGAGCGAGGACGCGTTCGCGCCGCTGGTCAACTCGGTGGTGGTGCCGCTGATCCTGCTGTCAGGCATCATGCTGCCGATGACGCTCGGGCCCGGCTGGCTGCAGGGGGTCGCCCGGGTCAGCCCGTTCCGCTACATGATCGACGCGATGCGGGAGGCGTACGCGGGGCAGTACTGGAACGGGATCATGATCGAGGGGCTGTGCGTGGCGGTCGGCACGGCCGCGGTGCTGCTGTGGCTCGGCTCCCGCGTGTTCGTCGCCGAGAACGCCTGACCGGCAGAAAACGCCTGAACGCGCCGGTTCGGGGACATCGTTTCGTGGACCGGCGCGTCTCCGTGTGGGGTTGGCCGGCTATAGATGGTGCCGTTGGCTGCCGGGCAGGTACTCGCTCGCTGCCTGAATGGCTGCCAGGGCCGGATCATGGTTGCGGCTGAAAGCTTCGAAGGTGGGCGGGGCATAGAGTTGCGGGGCGATCCACTGGCGGCGGTCCATCGGGTATCCGGTTTGCCAGTACAGATCGGCTACGTTGACGACGAGCTTGCTTACCGGCAGTTCGAACGGCATGTCCTCGAAGGTGTCGCCGCCGCCGTTGAAGCGCATGTCGATGACCGGCATGCCGCCGGGTAACGTCGCATCCCCCCGCTCTGCCGGCCGCACGCCAAGTTCTAGCACCCGCTGGTAGGCCTCGACCGCGGCAGGGAAATCACCGGACTCGAACTGGGCCGCCGCCAGAGCGGCCCAGTAGCTCCCGTTGACCGGGTTGGCCGCCACAACCTGCCGCCACAGCCGAGCCGCCACAGCCGAGCCGCCACAGCCGAGCCGCCACAGCCGAGCCGCCACAGCCGAGCCGCCACAGCCGAGCCGCCACAGCCGAGCCGCCACAGCCCAGTCACCCGCGCCGGACCTGGCCTGTGCCTCCGCCAAACCCCGCTGGAAGCCAGCAACATCCCTTGTTATCAGCTGGGCACTCCTCCTGCCATTTATCCAGTCGGGATTCCGTCACGCCGAGGGCCGATGAACCAGGCGTAACTGAGCAAATCGCAAACGGCCAGAGTGCAGTGGCTGAGAGGGCCACCCTGTCTGTGCGCGCGGCCGGGTGGCAGGCGGGGCCGGGGCCGGACGTGAAAGGGGCCGGCGGTCACGTCACCGCGTCCCGTTGGGCGCGTCCGTGGCGCAAAATGCCGTCAACTTAAGCGCTCACTCACGCGGCAAAGTCTGATTTCTAATGATTTGCCGGATATATTCCTCGCATTGCCAAAGGCCAGAGCATGATCATGAAGCTTTTTTCGTGTTATCACACCTAAAAGTCTACATAACAACAAAATCTTTCACGATCATGGCATCGGCGGGAAACATACGGGACGAGCCGGGCGGACGGGCGTTGATGTCGGGTGCCGTGCGTGGTTGTGCGCGCTGGGCGGAGCGAGCGCAGGCCACCGGGAGCGTGGTCCTGAGGGCCTGTGGTTGCCTGTGTGGCGGCGGGGGCGGGCCGGGCGGAGCATGCTCCCGTTCTGGATCCTGGTGATGATCAGGCGCCGGGCTCGGGGAAGTGGCAGGCGGCCTTGTGCCCGGGCGCGAGCTCCGCGAGCGGCGGCTCTGTCGTCTTGCATACGGCCTGCGCCTTCCAGCAGCGGGTGTGGAAACGGCAGCCTGACGGCGGGTTCAGCGGGCTCGGCACGTCGCCGGCCAGCCTGATCCGTTCCCTGCGCAGCCGGCGGCCCTCGGCGGCCGTCACCGGCTCTGGGACGGGAACCGCGGAGAGCAGCGCCACCGTGTACGGGTGCCGCGGGCTGGCGTACAGGTCGTCGCGGCTGGCCAGCTCCACGATCTTGCCCAGGTACATGACCGCCACCTGGTCGCTGATGTGGCGGACCACCGCGAGGTCGTGTGCGATGATCACGTAGCTGAGGCCTAGCTCCCCCTGCAGGTCGTCGAGCAGGTTGATGACCTGCGCCTGGATGGAGACGTCGAGGGCGGAGACCGGCTCGTCGGCCACGATCAGCTTGGGCCGCAGCGCCAGCGTCCGCGCCACCCCGATGCGCTGCCGCTGCCCGCCGGAGAACTCGTGCGGGTAGCGGTTGTAGTGCTCGGGGTTGAGCCCGACAAGCTCGAGCAGGTCCTGGACGGCCCGCTTCACGCCGTGCTCGGTCTGCACGCCCTGCACGTGCAGCGGGGCGCCGATGATCGTGCCGACCGTGTGCCGCGGGTTAAGCGACGAGTACGGGTCCTGGAAGATCATGCCGATCTCGCGGCGCAGCGGCCGCATCCGGCTGGTGCTCAGGTGCGTGATGTCTTGCCCGTCGAAGGCGATGTTGCCGCTCGTCGGCTCGTCGAGCCGGGCGACCATCCGCCCGGTGGTGGTCTTGCCGCAGCCGGACTCGCCCACGATGCCGAGGGTCTGGCCCTTGGCGACCGTGAAGTCGATGCCGTCCACGGCCCGGACATGCCCCACGGCCCGCCGGAAGACAGCGCCGCGCGTGACCGGGAAATACCTGGTCAGCCCGGTGACGGTGAGCAGGTCGTCGGTCACGGTGCCTCCACCTCGGTCACGGTCGCCGCGGTCGACTCCGTATCGTCTTGCTCCTGCGGCAGGCCTGGCACCTGCGGGGCCGCCTCCGGGGCGAGCTGCGCCCAGATCTCCTGCCGCTTGCCCGCCGTCAGGTGGCATGCCGTCCGATGGCCGGGACTGATGTCGAGCAGGGCGGGGACGTCGGTGCGGCACCGGTCCCCCGGCACCTGCGCCGGGTAGGCGCAGCGCGGGTGGAACGGGCACCCGGGCGGTACGTTGATGAGGCTCGGCGGCGTGCCGGGGATCGGCCGCAGCCGGTCGACACGCTCCACGTCAAGCCGCGGCATCGAGCCGAGCAGTCCCCAGGTGTAGGGGTGCCCCGGCTCGCGGAACACGTGACCGGCCGTGCCGGCCTCCGCCGCGCGGCCCGCGTACATGACGAGGACCTGGTCGGCGATCTCGGCGACGACGCCGAGGTCGTGCGTGATGATGATGACCGCGGAGCCGAACTCGTGCTGCAGGTCCACGATCAGGTCGAGGATCTGCGCCTGGACGGTGACGTCGAGCGCGGTGGTCGGCTCGTCGGCGATCAGCAGTCCCGGGTCGCAGGACAGCGCCATGGCGATCATCGCCCGCTGCCGCATGCCGCCGGAGAACTGGTGCGGGTAGTCGTCGACCCGGACGTTCGGCTGCGGGATGCCGACCCGGCCGAGCAGCTCGATGGCGCGCGTGCGCGCCACCTGCTTCGAGACCTTGTTGTGCACCCGGTACGCCTCGATGATCTGCGTGCCGACCGTGTAGTAGGGGTGCAGGGAGCTCAGCGGGTCCTGGAAGATCATCGCCATCTTGCTGCCGCGCAGCTGCCGCACCCGCTCGTCGCTGGCGCTGACGAGGTCCTCGCCCTCCAGCTTGACCGTGCCGGTGATCTCGGTGTCCTTGCCCCGGTGCAGCCCCATGATGGCGAGGCTGGTCACGCTCTTGCCCGAGCCAGACTCGCCGACGATGCCGAGCGTGCGGCCGCGCTCCAGCTGGAAGGTGAGGCCGTCCACCGCCTTGACGATGCCGTCGTCCGTCTTGAACCTGACCCGCAGGTCGGTTACCTCTAGCAGGGCCATCAGGCAGTCCTCACTCGCGGGTCGACGACGGCGTACAAGATGTCCACCAGCATGTTGGCCACGACGATGAAGAAGGCGGCGAGCAGCACCACGCCCATGATCTCGGGGAAGTCCTGGTTCTGGATGGCGAGGATGGTGAACTGCCCGAGGCCGGGCAGCGAGAACGTGGACTCGGTAAGCACGGCGCCGCCGAGCAGCAGCCCGAGGTCCATGCCGAAGATGGTGAGGATCGGGGTGAGGGCCGCGCGCAGCCCGTGGCGGACAACCACGGTCCGTTCCCGCAGGCCTTTCGCCCTGGCCGTCCTGATGTAGTCCTCGTTCATCGTCTCGAGCATGCCCGCCCGCGTCAGCCGCGCGTACAGGGCGGCGTAGAGGAAGGCGAGGGTGACCCAGGGCAGCACCAGGTTGCGCGCCCACAGCGCCGGGTTGCTGGTGATCGGCACCCACTGGACGTTGGGGAAGATCGGCCACTTGTAGCTGAACAGCTCAAGGGAGATCAGGCCGGTGAAGAAGATCGGCAGCGACACGCCCGCCAGCGCGACGGCCATCGAGAACCGGTCGAAGATGCTGCCGCGGCGCAGCGCGGAGAGCACGCCGATGGCGACGCCGCCGAGCAGCCACAGGATCGCCGCGCCGATGGCCAGCGACACCGTCACCGGCATGGCGGAGACCATCTGCGGCCAGACGGGCTGCTGGCTGCGGAACGAGTAGCCGAAGCACGGCGGGGGGCAGTAGGTCACGCTCGGGCCGTCGTTGTAGTGCGCCCCGGCCACGATCCCGGACAGGAAGTGCCAGTACTGGACGGGAAGCGACTCGTTCAGGCCGAGCTTCGCCTCCATCTGCAGGATCGCCGCCCGCGTCGGGTTACGGCCGACGTACTGGGTGGCGAGCTCGTAGGCGTTCTGCCCGGCGAGCCGGGGGATCAGGAAGAAGATCCCGAACGTGATCATGCTGACCACGATGAGCAGGAAGATCGCCGTGAGCAGGCGGCGGATGATGAAGGTGATCATGGGGGGGCGTGGGCGTGCGCCCGGCCGGGCGAACCGCGGGTTAACCGCGGCACCCGGCCGGGCGCTAGCCTTCTCCTCGCTGCTAGCGGGTGTTAGGACTTACCGAGGACGGCGTAGTTGTACATGCCGAACGGCGCGTACGCGTACACGTTGGTCAGGTCGGAGCCCCGGTAAAGCAGGCCCTTGCCGTAGACCTCGGGCAGGATGACCGCGTCGCCCATCACCAGCTTGTCGATCTGGCCGTAGTCGGCGGCCTGCTGAGCGGGGCTCGTCGTCGGCTTGGCCGCGTCGGTGAACAGGGCGTTGATCTGCGGGTTGTTCTCCTCGCTGATGTTGGTGTTGCCCGCGGGAACGATGGTGTTCCCGTTCACCAGCTCGTCGAGCATGCCGTAGCCGTCCGGCCAGTCTGGCGACCAGCCGCCGAAGTCAATGCCGAGGTCGTGCGTGTGCACGTAGTTCGGCGACCCGGCGAAGTCGCTGTAGTAGCTGCCCGACGGGTAGCCGTGCAGCTGCGTGGTGATGCCCACCTTGGCGAGGGCCGCCTGCAGCGCCTGCGCCTCCGCGACCTCCTTGGGACGGTCGCTGCGGTAGGCTACGCCGACCGTGAAGCCGTTCGGCTGGCCGCACTTGGCGAGCGCCGCCTTCGCGTCGGTGATGTCGCCGGTCGGCTGGGACAGCGCCTTGTAGTCGTCGAACGACGTGTAGCCGGGCATGCCGGGCAGCAGCGTCGTGCTGGCGATGGAGCCGCCCGCGTACGGGCCGCCGAGCGCGGTCTGCAGGTCGGTCTTGTTCGCCGCGTACTCGATCGCCTGACGGCAGGCGAGGTTGGTCAGCGGCGCCACCTTGGTGTTCAGGTAGACGAACCACAGGCGGTTGCCCGGCGCGACGTCCGCGGACTTCATCAGCGTCGGGCTGGACAGGATCTTCGCCCGCGCCGCCGCCTGGACGCCGGTGCCTGCCGCGTCGACGTCGAGGTCGCCGGCAAGCAGCCGGTTGTCGATGTCATCGGCGTTCACGTTCAGGGTGAGCGTGATCTTGCTGACCAGCTGCTCGGCCTGCGGGTCCTCGGTCGGCACCCAGTTCGGGTTGTCGACGAGGACGGCTTCCTTGTTCAGCGTGTAGCTCTGGAACATGTAGGGGCCGCTCGAGACCGGGTCGAGCTGGTAGTTGGCGCCGGTGTCCTTGTCCTGCGGCACCGGGGCGGTCTGCGGGATCGCGGCCACGTAGTTGAAGTCCGGGAACGGCGAGACCAGGTGGAACACGATCGTGGTCGCGTCCGGCGTGGTGATCGAGGTCAGGTCGCCCTTCGGGTCCTTGTAAGGGCCGGGGTACTTCGGGTCGCCGAGCAGGGTCTGGAAGTAGTTCGGGCCGTTCTCGAGTACGGACCTGTCGTAGGTCCGCTCGATCGCGTACTTCACGTCGGCGGAGGTGATGGGCTCGCCGTCGGAGAACTTCAGGCCCGACTTGATGTGGTAGGTCCACGTCAGGCCGTCGGCGCTCTGCGTGCCGGGGGCGGTCGCCAGGCCGGGCACGAGCGTGTTGCCGCAGGCGCCGGGGCAGGACTTGTACGTCATCAGCGGCGTCGCGTACAGCCGGCTGAAGTTCCAGGTCCAGGCGTAGTACGTGTTGCCGGGGTCAAGCGAGTCCGGCGTGCTGCTCATCGCGTAGTTCAGCGTGGCGTCGGTCTTGGTGCTTGACGGGTTAACGACGCCCGTGTTGCCCGCGTTGAACGCAGCGGCGCCGCCAGCGGCAGCCGAGCTCGACGGGCTGCTGCCGCCGCCGCCGGTGCCCGTGCTGCTGCTCGAGCAGGCGGCGAGTGCCAGCACGGCGAGCATGGAGGCGGCAGAGGCCGAGACGGCAAGGGTTTTGCGTCTTTTCATAAGCGGCGCAGTTTCCTTTCTTGACGTGCGGTGCGGGTCAGCGGCCACGCGGGTCAAGCGCGTCCCGCAGCCCGTCACCGAACAGGTTGAAGGCCATGACCGTGATGAAGATGGCCACGCCCGGAATCACCATGTACATCGGGTCTATGTAGTAGAACCCGTTGGTCACGGCATTGGAGAGCATCTGTCCCCAGCTGGGTGTCGGCGGGATGAGGCCGACGCCGAGGTAGTCGAGCGCCGCCTCGAACAGGATGTTCGTGGGGATCAGCAGCGTCGAGTAGACGAGGATCGGTGCCACCAGGTTCGGCAGCAGCTCACGGAAGAGGATGTAGGGGCCGCGGGCGCCGATGCTGCGCGCCGCGTCGACGAACTCGCGCTCCCGCAGCGAGATCACCTGGCCGCGGATGATCCGGCCCATGTAGGGCCATGCGAAGAACCCGATGATGAAGACGAGCAGCGCCACGCGCAGGGTGTTGCCCGACATGCCCCAGGCAGCGTTCGGGATGACGCCGACGAGCGCGATGGCGAACACAAGCAGCGGGAACGCGAGGAACACGTCCATCGCCCGCGCGATCACCGCGTCGACCCAGCCGCCGAAGTAGCCGGCGATGATACCGAAGAACACCCCGATGACGACCGCGAGCACCGTGGCGAGGAAGCCGATGAGCAGCGAGTACTGCGCGCCCACCACGACCCGCGACAGCATGTCCCGTCCGGTCACCGGCTCGACGCCGAGCGGGTGCGCGAGGCTGATGCCGCCCCAGGAGCCGATCGGGCGGCTGAACGTGGGGTCGACCAGGTTCGAGTTGTAGGTGTTCGGGTTCTGCACCAGGTGCGGGCCGATGACGGCGAGGAGGAGCAGGAAGACGATGACGATACCGCCCGCCATCGCGACCCGGTCGCGGCGCAGCCGTCGCCAGGCGATCTGCCCGAGAGACCGGCCCTCGATGGGCACGCCCCCACCCACCACCGCCACTGCCGAGGGGTCACTCGGACCCGGTGACGGCTCGAGCGAAACGGCCACGTATGTACCACCTATCCGTGCTGGTAGAACCCTGAGGACAAGGTTCCTCATATCGGACACGGATACTACCCGGCAGTCGCCATCGTGGCCCTATTGTGATGTAACGCCCATCTAACCGTGAGGTTTGTTACAAACGGGGCAACTTGCAGAAACTTTTGCTGTCCGCGGCCGACGATATGCGTTAGATGCCGCGCTTGCGCAGGATGTCCTCGATGTCTTTCATGTCGTCATCGGCGGGCGTGGTGGCCCGGCGCGCGGGCTTCGCGGGTGTCGCCGCTCGGGCGCGCTCGGCCGGGACCTGCGTCTTCTCCTGGCGGGTGGCGAGGGCCCGCGTCTGGTCGGGCGCGCCGAGCCCGGCCCGGTCGGCCCGGCCGCCCGCCGCGGTCCGCTCCTGCGCCCTGGCGGTCTTGCGCGCCTCACGCGCGGCCCTGCGCCGCTGCCGGCCGCCCGCGGCAAGGAAGAGCGCGATGGCGAGGCCGGTGACTCCGATGCCTGCCCACTTCTCCGGCGAGAACACGAAGCCGGTGGCGAACTGCCCGATCGCCACGCCGACCTTCCAGAGCATCTCGATCGCTCCGGTCAGGTAGGCGGCGATCGGCAGCAGCGAGAACGCGACGCCGAGCAGCGCGGGGCGCAGGCCGCGTCGGTGGTAGGTGAGGTAGCTCAGCACGAGGCCGAGTAGGGTGAGTCCCGCGGCTAGCGGGAGCCAGATGAAACTGTCGTAGCTCATGTCCGCGCCTCCCAGGTACTCCTCTATCGTGACATATCTTGAGTGGTGTTCGGAACGCTGGGACCCGTCGGGCCAGGTGAACGGACGAGCAAAGTCAAGATCAAGGGCTGGGCTTGCTGGATCGGGCCGACAGGGCCCGCAGGGTAGCTAGCGAGATGACGCTGAGGGATGGCACTACGAGGCGTCCACGTGCCTCGGGGATGGGGATCAGGGAGGGGACGGCGATGACCTGGCAGCCCGCCGCGGTGGCGGCGGTTACGCCGTTGGGGGAATCCTCGAGGGCCACGCAGTTTTCCGGTACGGCGTCTAGGAGCTTGGCCGCCAGCAGGTAAGGCTCGGGGTCCGGCTTTGGCCTTGTTACGTCGTCGCCGGTTACGGTGACCGTGAAGGTGAGGCCGGTGCTTGCCACTACCGCTTCGGTGAACTCGCGCTGGGACCCCGTCACCAGGGCGTGCGGGATCCCGGCGACGGCCACCTCGGTGAGGAGCTCGCGGGCACCGGGGCGGATGACGACCCGGCCCGCGGCGGCGCGGCGGAGCATGCCCTCCATCATCCAGCGGGCAACCTCGGCCGGGGTGGCGGGCCTGGTGGCCTTCGCAAGCAGGTAGCCGACGGTGTGCCGCATCGAGCCGCCGAGCAGCCGCTCCTGGTCCGCCTTGGACCACGGGGCGCCGAGGCGGGCCATGACCTCGGTCTCGGTCTCGAACCACAGCGGCTCGGTGTCCACCAGCAGGCCGTCCATGTCGAACAGCACGGCTTCGAGCCGATCCGTCACGTCATACTCTCCCAACCAGGCGATCACTGCCTGCCCGGCCGCTGCGCGACCCCTCATATGATCGCCCACGGCGCACGCGGGATTGTCCCGTGCCCGCCGTGCCCGCCGTGCCCGCCGTGCCGGGCCCGCCGCGACCAGGCGCTAGACGCTGAAGTAGCGGGCTGCGGGGTGATGGATGACGATGGCGTCGGTGGACTGCTCGGGGTGTAGCTGCATCTCCTCCGACAGCTCGACGCCGATGCGCTCGGGCATCAGCAGCCGGGCGATCTTGGCGCGGTCGGCCAGGTCCGGGCAGGCGGGGTAGCCGATCGAGTAGCGCGCGCCCTGGTACTTGACGCTGAAGAAGCCGTCGAGGTCGGCCGGGTCCGCACTCGCGATGCCGAGTTCCTTGCGCACCCGGGCGTGCCAGTACTCCGCGAGGGCCTCGGTCAGCTGGACAGACAGGCCGTGCAGCTCCAGGTACTCGCGGTAGGCGTTGCCCGCGAACAGCTCGGCGGTGGCACCCGACACGGCGGAGCCCATGGTTGCGAGCTGGAAGGCCACCACGTCTGTCTCGCCCGCCGACGCGGGCCGGAAGAAGTCGGCCAGGCACAGCCGCTCGTCGCGTTCCTGCCGCGGGAAGGTGAACCGCTCGAGCTCGCCCCCGTCCTCGCCGAGCACGACCAGGTCGTCGCCCTCGCTCACGCAGCGGAAGTACCCGTAGACCACGGCGGCCTGGAGCAGTCCCTCGGTCTGCGCCCGCTCCAGCCACATCCGCAGCCGCGGCCGCCCCTCGGACTCGACGAGCTCCTCGTAGCCGGGGCCTCCTTCACCCCGCCCGCCCCCCCCGCGGGACGGCTTGAGGCCCCACTGCCCCATGAACGTGGCCCGCTCGTCCAGGTAGGCCGCGTACTCGGCGAGCGGTATGCCCTTGACGATCCGCGTCCCCCAGAACGGCGGCTCGGGAACGGGGTTGTCCGCGCGCACCGTCCGCCGCGCGGGCGTGCCGGGCGTGCCGGGCATGCCGGGCGCGTCCGGGTGGCCCGCGGGAGAGCCTGGTGACGTGGTGACGGCCGGAGCGGCCGCGGTGCCCGAGGAGGCGCCGGCCGCCGCGGTGCGGGGCTTGACGCGGCGCTGGCGCAGGGCGGGCAGCGCGGCGCCGGGTACGCCGCGCTTGACGGCTATCGCCGCGTCCATCAGCCGCAGTCCCTCGAAGGCGTCGCGGGCGTAGCGGACCTCGCCGGCGAACAGCTCGGCCAGGTCCTGCTCGACGTAGGCGCGGGTGAGCGCGGCGCCGCCGAGCAGCACGGGCCAGCGCTCCGCCAGGCCGCGGTCGTTCAGCTCGGCGAGGTTGTCGCGCATCACCACCGTCGACTTGACGAGCAGCCCCGACATGCCGATCACGTCGGCACTGTGCTCTTCCGCCGCGGCGACGATCGCGGAGATCGGCTGCTTGATGCCGATGTTCACCACGTCGTAGCCGTTGTTGGACAAGATGATATCGACGAGGTTCTTGCCGATGTCGTGCACGTCGCCCTTGACGGTGGCAAGCACGATCGTGCCGCGGCCGCCGTCCGCCGTCTTCTCCATGTGCGGTTCAAGGTAGCCGACCGCCGCCTTCATGACCTCCGCGGACTGCAGCACGAACGGCAGCTGCATCTGCCCGGAGCCGAACAGCTCGCCGACCGTCTTCATGCCGTCGAGCAGGGTCTCGTTGACGATGTCAAGCGCGGGCCTCTTCTCAAGGGCAAGCGCGAGGTCGGGCTCGAGGCCGTTCCGCTCGCCGTCGATGATCCGCCGCTTGAGCCGCTCCGCCAGGGGCAGCGCGGCCAGCTCGGCGGCCCGTGACGCCTTCGCGGAGACCGCGTCCACGCCCTCGAACAGCTCGAGCATCCGGGCGAGCGGGTCGTAGCCGGGCCGCCGCCTGTCGTAGACCAGGTCCAGGGCCACGTCACGCTGCTCGTCGGGTATCCGCGCCAGCGGGACGATCTTCGACGGGGACACGATGGCCGAGTCGAGCCCGGCGCGCACGCACTCGGCGAGGAACACCGAGTTGAGCACCTGGCGGGCAGCCGGCTTGAGCCCGAACGAGACGTTCGAGATGCCCAGGGTCGTCTGCACGTCGGGGTGGCGGCGCTTGAGCTCGGCGATCGCCTCGATGGTCTCGATCGCGTCCCGCCTTGTCTCCTCCTGGCCGGTGGCGATCGGGAAGGTGAGGCAGTCGACGATGATGTCGTGGGTGCTCATACCGTAGTTCACGGTGAGGTCGCGGATCAGCCGCTCGGCCACCTCGACCTTCCACGCGGCGGTGCGGGCCTGGCCGTTCTCGTCGATGGTCAGCGCGACCACGGCCGCGCCGTGCTCGCGCACCGTCGGCATCAGCCGCGCGATCCGCGAGCCTGGGCCGTCGCCGTCCTCGTAGTTGACCGAGTTGACCACCGACCGGCCGCCGATCAGCTCAAGGCCCGCCTCGATGACCGGGGGCTCGGTCGAGTCGAGTACGAGCGGCAGCGTCGCCGCGGTCGCGAGCCGCCCGGCGATCTCGCGCATGTCCGCGACGCCGTCCCTGCCGACGTAGTCGACGCACAGGTCGAGCAGGTGGGCGCCGTCGCGGGTCTGCGAGCGTGCGATGTCCACGCAGCCGTCCGCGTCGCCGGCCAGCAGCGCATCGCGGAACGCCTTGGACCCGTTGGCGTTGGTGCGCTCCCCGATCGCGAGGAACGCGGTGTCCTGGCGGAACGGCACGTGGCTGTACAGCGACGCGACACCGGGCTCCGGCCGCGGCGACCGGGGTGCCGGGGGGAGCCCGTGCGGCCGGGAGGGGGTGACGCCGAGCCGCTCGACGAGCAGCGCGACGTGCTCTGGCGTGGTGCCGCAGCAGCCGCCGACCAGGGAGAGGCCGAACTCGGTCGCGAACCGCTCGTGCGCGTCGGCGAGCTCGGCGGGGGTGAGCGGGTAGTACGCGCCGTCGGCGGTGAGCAGTGGCAGCCCGGCGTTCGGCTCGCAGGAGATCGGGATCGGCGAGTTGGCGGACAGGTAGCGCAGGTGCTCGCTCATCAGGTCGGGGCCGGTGGCGCAGTTGAGGCCGATCACGTCGATGCCGAGCGGCGCGAGTGCGGTGAGCGCCGCGCCGATCTCGGTGCCGAGCAGCATGGTGCCTGTCGTCTCGATGGTCAGCGACGCGATGACGACCGCCCGCGGCGCCAGGTCAGAGAGCGCGCGCTTGGTCCCGATGATCGCCGCCTTCGCCTGGAGCAGGTCCGGGCAGGTCTCGATGATCAGCGCGTCGGCGCCGCCGCGCAGCAGGCCGGCCGCGTTCTCGTAGTAGGAGTCGCGCAGCTCGCGGAACGTAACGTGGCCGAGGGTGGGCAGCTTGGTGCCTGGCCCGATCGAGCCGAGCACCCAGCGGGGGCGGCCGTCGGCGGCGGTGAAGCCGTCCGCGACCTCGCGGGCGAGCGCCGCGCCCGCCTGCGACAGCTCGCCGATGCGCTCGGGTATCCCGTACTCGCTGAGGTTGCCGAGGTTCGCGCCGAACGTGTTGGTGGTGACGCAGTCCGCCCCCGCCGTAAGGTAGGCGTGGTGGATGGCGCGCACCACGTCCGGCCGGGTGACGTTCAGCACCTCGTTGCAGCCTTCGTGGCCGTCGAAGTCCGCGGCCGCCAGGTCGGCGGCCTGCAGCTCCGTCCCCATGGCGCCGTCGGCGATCACGATACGCTCGGCAAGCGCGCCCCTCAGGGCGACGGAACGCTCAGTTGCTTCATCGATTACAAGCCCGCTCATAGGCTTCCCGAGTGTAGACCTTTAGTGACCAGAAAACAAAAGAGTCGATGCGAAACTGTGCCTGCCACAGGTCACACGCCCGGTCCGCGTGGAGACGTAGGCTGTAGTCACGGGCGACAGCCCGCGGCAATAGCGGAGGTGAAGTCATCAAGTTCAGCGACGTCGATGGCCCGCTCGTCAACCCGGTGGCGATCGCCGCGTTCGAGGGGTGGAACGACGCGGCGGAAGCCGCGAGCGGTGTCGTCAACCACCTGGGCATCGCGTGGGAGTCCACCCCGATCGCCGCGATCGACCCTGATGACTTTTACGACTTCCAGGTCAACCGGCCAGTGATCGAGGTAGTCGGGGGGAAGACCGAGCGGCTCGTCTGGCCGACCACGCGGCTGTCCCTGGCTCGCGCGGCGGACACCGGGCTCGCCCGCGACATCGTGCTCGTGCACGGCGTGGAGCCGAACATGCGCTGGCGCGGCTTCACCGACGAGCTCATCGGCGGCCTGACCGAGCTCGGCGTCGAGATGGTGATCCTCATCGGTGCGCTGCTCGCCGACTCCCCGCACACCCGGCCGGTGCCAGTCCAGGTCAGCGGGTCGGAGCCGACCCTGCTGCGCAACGTGAGCTCGGAGCCCAACGAGTACAAGGGATCCGCGGGCATCGTCGGGGTGCTCGCCTACATGTGCGCGACGGCGAACATACCCACGATCTCGCTGTGGGCGTCGGTGCCGCACTACGTCGCGCAGTCACCCTCGCCCAAGGTGACCCTGGCGCTGCTGCGGTCCGTGGAGGACGTGCTCGACGTCTCGCTGCCGCTGGCGGACCTGCCCGAGGAGGCCCGCGCGTGGGAGCGCGGCGTGGACGAGCTCGCACAGCAGGACTCGGACGTGGCCGAGTACGTGCGGACCCTGGAAGAGGCTAAGGACGCCACCGACCTGCCCGAGGCGTCAGGCGACGCGATCGCTCGCGAGTTCGAGCGGTACCTGCGCCGCCGCGGCGACCAGGACGGCGGGGGCTTTTAGGTGTAATGGGAGGAACGGAGCAGGCCGCTCCCGTTCGGTACCGCGATTTTTAGTAGGGCGGCCAGGGGACGGCGGGCCAGTCTTCTGGCGGCAGGGGGTGCGCGCGGCTGGCGACGAGCAGGCCGATGCGGGTCCTGGTGGCCTTGACCTCGGCGCGCGTCAGGTGGGAGCCGAGTTCCTCGGCCAGCCAGCCGTCCGCCAGGCCCGCCGACAGCCGCCGCAGCGCCTCGACGGAGCGCTCGGGCAGCGGCTCACCGCGCCACTGCCACAGCACCGTGCGCAGCTTGTACTCCTCGGCGAAGCAGATCCCGTGGTCGCAGCCGTACAGGTGGCCGTCGGCGACGGGCAGCAGGTGGCCGATCTTCCTGTCGGCGTTGTTGATCACCGCGTCGAAGACCGCCATCTCCCGCAGCGGCTGGTAGTCCGTGCGGCGGGCAAGCGCGATCAGGTCGACGCTCTCGTCGGTGTCGATCCACAGCTGGCACATGCCGGGACCGAACGGCCCGTCGCGCATGACCGTCGGCGGTACGAAGTTCCAGCCGGCCGCCCTGCTGACGGCGTAGGCGGCGACCTCGCGGCCGGCCAGGGTGCCGCGCGGGAAGTCCCACAGCGGGCGCTCGCCCGCGACCGGCTTGTACACGCAGTTCGCTACCGCGCCGTGGGACCTGACCGTGCAGAACAGCGTCGCGTTCGAGGCGTCGACCAGGCGGCCCTCCACGGTGAGCACGCCGCGCGTCAGCAGCTCGAGCGCCTCACGTTCCCCCTCGGGCAGGTCATCGGCATCGCAGGCCACTGTGTTGTCAGGCATCGGCGTTGTCAGGCATCGGCGTTGTCAGGCACGGGGGGCCCGGTGACCGTTCTGCCGCGGGCAGACGTGGCCGCTCGCGTCAAGCGGCAGGCCGCACAGCGGGCACGGCGGGCGGCCCGCCGCCACGAGGTTGAGCGCGCGCTGCGCGAACGCCCGGGCCGCGCTCGGGCTGATCCTGACCCGCAGCACGCCAGGGCCATCGGCGGGTATGTCGTCCGACAGCGGCTCGACCGGGGCGTCGCTCTCCTCTTGCGCCTCGATGACCACCCGGTCGCCGTCGCTGTCCCAGGCGAGCGCGATGGCGCCGACCCGGAAGTCCTCGGTCAGCGGCAGGTCGAGCGGGCCGTCGTCGCGCAGCGCCGCCGGCGCGCTCTGCGGAATGTCCGTCGAGTCGCCGGTGCGCCGCAGCACCTCGTCAAGTAGCTCATCGATGCGCTCGGCGAGCAGGCTCACCTGGAATTTCTCCAAGACGACGCTTGTCACCCGGCCGGCCGAGGTCGCCTGCAGGTAGAACGTCCGGTCACCCGGCTGCCCAACAGAGCCGGCCACGAACCTGTCCGGCGGGTCATAGTAAAAGACCGGCATGAGTCCTATCCTTCCGCGCCGTGGGCGGTGTCCGCGACCTGGGCCGGGCCCGCGGTGTCAGCTCTTGCGGTGTCAGCTCTCGCCGGGGCAACTGCTCCTGTACTACCCGCGCGGCCGCCGATCACGGCATCGCTCTCGCTGCTCAGGGTGCCGCCCGGCGGGGATGCGCCCGGCTGGCCCGCGTCGGCCTGGCCGGCGTTGGCCTCGGCGGGCTGTGCCTCAGCGGACTGTGCCTCAGCGGGCTGTGCCTCAGCGGGCTGGGGCGGGGGCGGCAGCAGGTCGTCGGTGCCGCCGCCCGTGTCGTTCAGCCGGAGCAGGAACGGCCGCAGCGGCGTGTAGCGGATCACGGTCAGCGAGCAGGGGTCGGCGACGATGCGCTGGCACTGGTCCAGGTGCAGCCCCAGGCTGTCGGCCACGATCGCCTTGATAACGTCGCCGTGCGAGCAGATCAGGTACGTCGCGGCCTTGCCGAGCCGCTCGTTCCACTCCCTGACGGCGGACACGGCCCGGTGCTGCATGTCAAGCATGGTCTCACCCGCGGCGCCTGGGAAGCGGACGGCGCTCGGGTGCGCCTGCACCACCGGCCAGAGCGGGTCCTTTACCAGGTCGTCAAGTGGCTGGCCGGTCCAGTCGCCGTACTTGCACTCCCCGACCCGCTCCTCGACGACGGGGCCGGCCGCGTGGCCGGGCTCACCCGGTCGGACATGGCCGCCGCGCGCGGCGACGATCTCCTCGACCGTCTGACGGCAGCGGTCAAGCGGGCTGGTGACGATCGCGTCAAGCGGCACGGCGGCAAGCCGCTCACCCAGCGCCTTCGCCTGGGCCCTGCCGCGCTCGTCAAGCCCGACACCTGGCGTCCAGCCCGTCAGCAGCTGCCCCGTCGTCGCGGTCAGGCCGTGGCGGACGAGCAGAACTGTGGTCACCCTAAGACTCTAGCGAATCGCCGGGCCAGCGAACTCCCGCCGCCGACGGTCGTGCGGGCGTTACACGGGGGTGAGGCCGCCGCCATGGCCGGAGGGCGCCGACGGGTCGCCCCCCTGGAGCGGTACGGGGTCGTCACCCCGCAGGAAGACCGTCTCCAGGTTGCCGAAGCTCACCACGTCGCCGGCCCGGACCGGCACCTTGCCGCGCACCCGCCAGCCGTTCACCCGGGTGCCGTTGGTCGACTCCAGGTCCGTGATCAGCCAGCCGTCCTTGGTCCGTTCCAGCTGGGCATGCCGCCGGGAGACGGTCATGTCGGGGATCGCCAGGTCGCAGCTCGCGTCCCTGCCGATGCTGAACTGGTCGCCGCCGCCGCGCGGGAACTGCAGCGGGATCGGCTGCTCCCGGTCGGACGCGGGGCCGCGCATGCTCGTGGTCAGCGCCCGGCCGGGCGCGCGGGACGCTGCGGCGGTCCGGGTGCCTGCCCGGCGCCCTTGTGCCTTCGCTGCCGCCCGCGGGCCCGTCGGGTACGCACCGGTCACCCGCGACCAGGCGCCGCGCAGCCAGCCGGCCAGGGAGCGGGGCGCGGGCTGTACGGGGAGGTCGGCAAGCACGGGCGGCAGGTCCGCCTGGCGCCTGGATTCGAGCACCACGTGCACCCGGTGCAGGAACGTCTCGTGCGACAGCCGGCCCGCGACGAACTCATCCCTGAGCCTGGACACCACCTGCTCCCGCTCGGCGTCAGAGGCGCGCAGGCCGGCGGCCGGCTGTTCACCGGGCGAGGCAGGCGTCTCGGCCGCAGAACCTCCCATGAAATGCAGTATCGGGACCAACAGGCGGCTTCGCAAGGAAAACGCGGATGGCGGTCAGACGCCTACCGCGTGCACGCCGCCGTCGACGTGCACGATCTCCCCGGTGGTGGCGGGGAACCAGTCGGAAAGCAGCGCCACGCAGGCGCGCGCAGCGGCCTCCGGGTTGGCGTTGTCCCAGCCGAGCGGCGCGCGCTGCGACCACACGTCCTCGAACTTGTCGAAGCCGGGTATGGACTTGGCCGCCATCGTCTTGAGCGGCCCGGCCGCCACCAGGTTGACCCGCACCCGTCGCGGTCCGAGGTCACGGGCCAGGTAACGGGCGCAGGACTCGAGCCCCGCCTTGGCCACGCCCATCCAGTCATAGCCAGGCCAGGCGACGGAGGCGTCGAAGTCGAGGCCGACCACGCTGCCGCCGTACGGCATCAGCGGCAGCGCCGCCATGGCGAGGGACTTGAGGCTGAACGTCGAGACGTGCACGGCCTTGGCGACGTCCTCCCACGCGGTGGCGAGGAAGTTGCCGCCAAGAGCGCTCTGCGGCGCGTTCCCGATCGAGTGCACGACGCCGTCGAGGCCGTCCACGTGCTCCTTGATCCGGTCCTTGAGCGCGTCAAGCTGCGCTGTGCTCGTGACGTCGAGCTCGATCACCGGCGCAGGCTGCGGCAGCCGCTTGGCGATCCGCTCCACCAGCGTCGGCCGGGGGAACGCGGTGAGCACCACGGTCGCACCCTGCTCCTGCGCCACGCGCGCCACGTGGAAGGCGATCGAGGCGTCGGTGAGCACGCCGGTCACCAGGATCCGCTTGCCATCGAGAATGCCCATGGTTGTCTCTCCCTAATGACCCATGCCGAGTCCGCCGTCGACCGGGATCACCGCGCCGGTGACGTATCCCGCGTCCGGGCCCGCGAGGTAGGCGACCGCGCCGGCCACCTCGTCGGCCGACGCGTACCTGCCGAGCGGCACCGCGCCGATGATCTGTGCCTTGCGTTCCTCCGACAGGACCGCGGTCATGTCGCTTTCCACGAACCCGGGCGCCACCACGTTGGCGGTGATACCGCGCGATCCGAGCTCGCGTGCCAGCGACCTGGCGAGCCCGACCATGCCGGACTTGGACGCGGCGTAGTTGGCCTGGCCAGCGGAGCCGTACAGCCCCACCACCGAGGAGATGAAGATCATCCGGCCGCGGCGCATCTTCATCATGCCGCGCACGGCGCGCCTGGCCACCCGGTAGGCCCCGGTCAGGTTCGTGTCGAGTACATCGGTGAAGGCGTCCTCCTTCATCAGCGCGAGCAGCTGGTCCTTGGTGATGCCCGCGTTGGCGACGAGCACCTCCACCGGCCCCTTGTCCTGCTCGACGGCGGTAAACGCGGCGTCAACGGAGGCGGCATCGCGGACGTCGCACTGGACGACGGACAGCCCGTCAACCGGTTCGCCGGACCGCGAGGTGACGGTGACGCTGTCCCCGTCCGCGGCAAGCCGCCGCGCGATCGCCAGCCCGATCCCCCGGTTCCCCCCGGTCACCAGCACGGAACGCCCCACGCTTACCCTCCAGCCAGTCCGTCAGCCCGACAGCCGAGCGTACCGCGCTGCCTTCTGGCACTCACTGGCAGCACTTCACCCTCCCGCAACCCGCCCGCCGCTTCGATGCCGCCCAGCACGAAGATCTTGCTTCACGGTTGTAGGAACCCTCCATAAAGCGGCGGCTTCGAGCCGCTGGACCGCGTGATCACGCAGGTCTCTTAGTGCTATCACGCCAAAAACCCTTCGTGCACCGGGGGCCTTGGGCTGCTTCGTGGCCGGCTTGGGGTTGGGGGTTCCTTGGTGACCACGCGAACACGGGTGGGATAGGTTCTGGAAGCGTGGGAGATCATGACGGGCGTATAGACGCCGAGTTCGCGGCACTGCCGCTGCGGAACCTCGCCGATGCCGCGCTTGACGCCGCGCGCACACTCGGCGCGGACCATGCCGACTTCCGGCTCGAGCGGGTGCGCGGGCAGCGGATCGCGCTGTCCGACGGGAGGCTCGAGTCGCTGTCCGACGCCGACGACAGCGGGCTCGCGGTCCGCGTGATCGTGGACGGGACGTGGGGATTCGCCGCCTCGGTCGACCTGACGCCGGAGGCGGCCCGTGACGCGGCGCGGCACGCGGTCGAGGTCGCCAAGGTGGCCGCCGCGATGAACACCGAGCGGATCGACCTCGCGTCCGAGCCCGCCTACGGCGACGTGACCTGGGTGTCCGGCTACGAGACCGACCCGTTCAGCGTCTCGCCGCGAGAGAAGACCGAGCTGCTCGCCGGCTGGTCGGCCGGGCTGCTCGCGCACCCGGCGGTCAGCCACGCCGACGCGTCGGTGTACCAGGTCAAGGAGTGCAAGTTCTACACCGACGGGTCGACCACCACGACGCAGCAGCGGGTGCGGCTGCACCCGGAGCTGACCGCGACGGCGGTCACCGAGACCGGGTTCGACGACATGCGCACCCTCGCGCCGCCGGCCGGCCGGGGCTGGGAGTACCTGACGGGGACGGGGTGGGACTTCCCCGGTGAGCTCGCCGAGCTGCCCGAGCTGCTCGCCGCCAAGCTCAAGGCACCGTCGGTCGAGGCCGGCCGCTACGACCTGGTGATCGACCCGTCCAACCTGTGGCTGACGATCCACGAGTCGATCGGGCACGCCACCGAGCTTGACCGGGCGCTCGGCTACGAGGCCGCCTACGCCGGCACCTCGTTCGCCACCATCGACAAGCTCGGCTCGCTGCGGTACGGGTCCCCGGTGATGAACGTGACCGCCGACCGCACGGCGGTGCACGGGCTCGCCACCGTCGGTTACGACGACGAGGGGGTGGCCGGCCAGTCCTGGCGGCTGATCTCCGGCGGCGTCCTCGTCGGATACCAGCTCGACCGGCGGATGGCGCGGCTCAAGGGCTTCGGCAGGTCCAACGGCTGCGCGTTCGCCGACTCACCCGGGCACATGCCGCTGCAGCGCATGGCCAACGTTTCGCTTGAGGCGGCGGCGGGCGGGCCGAACACCGCGGAGCTCATCGCCGGCGTGGACGACGGGATCTACATACTCGGCGACAAGTCCTGGTCGATCGACATGCAGCGGTACAACTTCCAGTTCACCGGCCAGCGGTTCTTCCGCGTCAAGCGCGGCCGCCTGGCCGGCCAGCTGCGGGACGTCGCCTACCAGGCGACGACGACGGACTTCTGGAACTCGATGGAGGCGGTCGGCGGCCCGCAGACTTACGTGCTCGGCGGCGCCTTCAACTGCGGCAAGGGCCAGCCCGGGCAGGTCGCCCCGGTGAGCCACGGCGCGCCTGCGGCACTGTTCAGGCAGGTGCGGGTACTCAACACGGCCGAGGAAGGAAAGTAAGTGAGCGCGAACGACCCCTGGGCCGTAGGCGAGCCGGCAAGCAGCACGCCGCAGGAGACCGTCGAGCGGGCGCTCGCGGCCGCGCGGCGCGGCGGCGAGACCATCGTGATCGCCGACGAGTCGTCGACGGCCAACCTGCGCTGGGCGGGCAACACCCTGACGACTAACGGAGTCGCCGCGACGCGCTCGCTGACCGTGATCTCGGTCGACCGGCGGGCCGACGGCACCGCGGGTGTCGGCATGGTCGCCCGCTCAGGCGTCACCCCCGGGCAGGTGGAGGACCTCGTGCGGGAGGCGGAGAAGGCGGCCGCCGAGGCGTCGGCCGCCGAGGACGCGGCGGACCTGGTGACCGGGGACGCAAGCTACCGTTCCGATGAGGCGTCCTGGTCGGCGCCGGCCAGCGGCACCGACTTCAGTGTCTTCCGTTCCTTCGCCGCGCGGCTCGGCGAGACGCTGCGCGGCGCGCAGGCCGCGGGACGCAAGCTGTACGGGTTCGCGGAGCACGGGGTGACCGCGACGTTCGTGGGCACGTCCGCGGGGGTGCGGGCGCGCTACGACCAGCCAACCGGGCGGCTCGAGCTGAACGCGAAGTCGGCCGACCTGTCCCGCTCCGCCTGGGACGGCGCGGCAACGCGCGACTTCAGCGACGTGGACGTGGCGGCACTCGACGCCGGGCTCGCGGAGCGGCTTGACTGGCAGTCCCGGCGGCTCGAGCTGCCCGCCGGGCGCTACGAGGCGCTGCTTCCGCCGACCGCCGTCTCCGACATGCTGACCTATATGTACTGGTCTGCGGGGGCGCGGGACGCCGCGGAGGGGCGGACGGTGTTCTCGAAGCAGGGCGGCGGTACGCGGGTCGGCGAGCGGCTGTCCGCCATGCCGCTCGACCTGTTCAGCGACCCGGGGTACCCGGGGCTCGAGTGCGCGCCGTTCGCGGTGGCGCACGCCTCAGGCAGGGACTCCTCCGTCTTCGACAACGGCCTGCCGTCACCGCGCGCTTCATGGCTGTCCGCTGGCGTGCTGTCCGCGCTGCACAGCAGCCGCTACTCGGCCCGGCTTGCCGGGCTGCCTGCCGCGCCCGCGGTCGACAACCTGATCCTGTCCGCGCCCGGCGCGTCGGCGCCGCTCGAGGAGATGATCGCGTCGACCAAGCGCGGCCTGCTGCTCACCTGCCTGTGGTACATCAGGCTCGTCGACCCGCAGACGCTGCTGCTTACCGGCCTCACCAGGGACGGCGTGTACCTGATAGAGGAGGGCGAGGTCGCCGGCGTGGTGAACAACTTCCGCTTCAACGAGTCCCCCGTCGGCATGCTGTCGCGCGTGCTCGAGGCGGGCGCCACGGAGCGGACCCTGCCGCGGGAGTGGGGCGACTACTTCAACCGCGCGGCCATGCCGCCGCTGCGGGTGGAGGGGTTCAACATGTCGTCGGTCAGCCAGGCGAGTTGACTAAGGTGTAGGAAGGCTGGCGGAACCGAGCTAGATTTGAAGGATGAGGATGGGCCATTCACGCGGGCAGCAGGTGCACCTGGTCACCCAGGCGCGCAGGCCGCTGTCCGAGGACATCAGGTACCGGCAGCAGCGGTACCTGATCATGATGGCCATCAGGACGCTCTGCTTCGTCATCGCCATCGTCATGTTCGTCAACCACCTGCGGTGGCTGGTGCTGATCCCGGCGGTCGGCGCGATCTTCATCCCGTACATCGCGGTGATCTTCGCGAACGGAGGCAGGGAACCCAATAACGTGCGCGGGTTCCTCGAGCACCGGGTGGACCTTCCCGCCCGGCGCGACCCCTCAGACGACGACCGCTAGCGGCCGCGGAAGGCGTACTGACGTGTGCCCCGGTTGATAGCCGCGGCCCGGCAGTCACGGCCCGGCAGCCGCGGCGAAACCGCCGGTCAGGGGCGTCCGACCTGGTTGCAGTTGAAGTGCAGCGAGGCGGTAGGCGTGTTGCAAGAATGGCGTTACGAGATTTGTTCTCATTAGGTCTTGACACGTACAGGGGGTCGGCCGTGTACCATTCATATCGGTGCTCTGGTCCCCCGTCGGGGCACCACTGCCGGCGCTCCGGGCCCCCGTCGGGGCGCCGATGATAGCGACGCCGGGTGGTTTGCCCCCGTAGCCACCCGGCGTCGCCCTTTTCATCTGGCGTCATTGTGTAGATTGATGGAGACGCTGCGTATCCATCCTTACTCGGAGCGTTGAAACTCCACGATCGCCATCCCGAGCATGACCGCGCCCATCACCCCGACGATGCCGAGCGACAGGCCAACGGGGACCGCCCACCCCGCCCAGGTGAGCGCCGGGGACAGCGCCGCGTTCGCGGCCGGCGAGATGTTCAGGTGACTGAAGACCGCGTGCCGCATGGGGTATACCGCGTAGGTGATCGGGTCGAACCGGGTGACCACCGCCAGCCAGGCGGGCAGCGCGCGCAGCGGGTAGAGCGCGCCCGACAGGAAGAACAGCGGCATAACCAGCATCTGCGTCAGCGCCATGAATGCCTGTATCTGCGTTATCCGGGCCGCCATCATTACGCCGAACGCGGTGAGCGTGAAGGAGAGCAGGAGAAGCTCACCGATTACCGTGAGGATAAGAACGGGATCGTACGGTACACGCGCCAGCCCGGCCAGCGCCAGAATGATGATTCCCTGAAACGTGGAAACCGTCGCGCCGCCGAGGCATTTCCCGATAACGATCGCTGACCTGCTGACCGGCGCGACCAGCATCTCCCGCAGGAACCCGAACTCCCGGTCCCACACGATCGACGCCGCCGAGAAAATGGCCGTAAACAGCACGGACATCGACAGGACGCCCGGATAGATGAAGGTCCGAAAGTCGATGCCCGGCGGCATGCCGCGGCTGGCGAGCGCGGAGAGCCCGGTGCCGAGCACGAACAGGAAAAGGACCGGCTGCACGAGCGACGTGACCGCCCGCAGGCGGTCGCTCTTGAACCGGATGATCTCCCGGCGCCAGACGATGCCGACCGCGCGCAGGTTCTGCCGCAGGCCGCTGCCCGGGACGGACACCCGGATCGCGTCGGTGATCGCGGCACTGTCGGGGTCAGTGACGGAAACCGCCATGATGACTGGCTACCTTCCTCTCCTGAAGGCCATGACGTGCGCGCGGTTGCGGTCGCTCGCCGTCGACTCGGTGTCCCTGATGGTCCGGCCGGTGTAGGACATGAACACGTCGTCAAGCGACGGCCTTGCCACGCTCACCGAGCGGATCGCCACGGTCAGCTCGGCGAACAGCCGCGGCACGAACTGCTCGCCGGACGCCACGCTGAACGTCACCTGGCCCTCGTGAACGGCGGCGTCGAGGTCGAACCTGTCCCTGAGCTCCTTGATGGCGCCGGCGTCGGCGGCCGTGGTGATCTGCACCCGGTCCTTGCCGATGCTGGCCTTGAGGTTCTCCGGCGTGTCGACCGCCACGATCTGCCCGTGGTCGATGATGGCGATGCGGTCACAGTTCTCCGCCTCGTCCATGTAGTGCGTGGTGAGGAAGATGGTGATGTCCTCACGCTGCTTGAGGTCGTTGATGTACTCCCAGATGGACGTCCTGGTCTGCGGGTCGAGTCCCACGGTCGGCTCGTCGAGGAAGAGCACGCGGGGCGCGTGCAGCAGTCCGCGGGCGATCTCCAGCCGGCGTTTCATGCCGCCCGAGTAGGTGGCCACCTCGGACTTCCTGCGGTCCCACAGGTTCACCATGTCGAGTACGAGCTTCATCCTGGCGTCTAGCTGTGAGCGGGGCACGCCGTACAGGTCGGCATGGAAGCGCAGGTTCTGCTCCCCGGTGAGGTAGCTGTCCAGCGTCGGGTCCTGGAACACCAGGCCGATGTTGCGCCGCACCGTGTCCCGCTGCCGTACCACGTCGTACCCGGCCACCCTCGCGCCCCCCGAGGTGGGGTTCGCGAGGGTGCACAGGATCTTGATCGTGGTCGACTTGCCCGCGCCGTTCGGCCCGAGGAAGCCGAAGGTCTCCCCCGGCTGGACCTCGAGGCTGATGCCGCGGACTGCCTCGGTCTCTCCGTAGCGCTTGACCAGGTCGGTGACCTGGACGGCGGGCTCAGGCACTGGCCCTCACCGCCGCCCGGCCGGCCTCCAGACGGCCCGGCAGGCCGGCGCCGCCTGGCAGGCCGCGGTTCACTCGCCGGCCTCCGGCGTGTCCTGCGGCCCCGTGTCGGTTGCCGCGTCGGTTACCGTGCCGGTCGACGTGTCGGTGGACGTGTCGGTGGACGTGTCGGTGGACGTGTCGGTGGACGTGTCGGTGGACGTGTCGGTGGACGTGTCGGTGGACGTGTCGGTGGACGTGTCGGTGACGGGCTCGTCCTCGGCCAGGATCAGGTAGAGCGACTTGCGCGCCTGCGCGAGCACCGCTCGCGCCTGGGCGACCTGCTCCGTGGAGCCCGCCCGCCTCACCTCCATGACCGCCATCATGACCTGGCGGATCAGGTTCCTGAACTCGATGGCGTCGTCGTCGGTCATCCCCGCGGCGGCGTCCCACGAGGAACGAAGCTCATCCGCGTGCGCCTCGGTGTAACCGCGGCCCTTGTCGGTGAGCGTGTAGACGCGCCGGCGGCCGGCGCCCTGCGGCGCGATCAGGCCCTCGTCCTCGAGCTGCTGCAGCGCCGGGTACACCGACCCCGCGCTTGGCCGCCACGCGCCGTCTGTGCGCGCGGGGATCTCCTGGATCAGCTGGTAGCCGTTCCACGCCCGGTCCTCTTCCTCGGCGAACAGGTCGAGGATGGCCGCACGGACGTCGCCCTTGCGTGCTCGCATGCCCCGGCCGAAGCCGTGTCGCCCGAACGGGTGGTCGCCCGGCCCGAAGTGAGCGCCGGGAGGCCCGAACGGCGGCATGTCCATGCCCGCACGGCCCCAGCCGCGGCCGCCGGGGCCGCCCGGGCGTCCCGGCCCGCCGGGACCCCAGCCTGGGCCGCCGCGCTCGCCACGGAACTCGCGCTCACCGCGCTCACCGCGCTCACCGCGCTCGCCGCCGAACCTGCCCGAGCCTCGCCCGGACCGCGGCCCCCACTCGGGGCCGCCCGGCCGGGGCGACGGACCCCAGCCTTCGTCTCGCATTCCGCGCCTGTGCTCTTCGCGCATGACGCGTCACCTCTTTCAATGATCGTTGATCGTCTTTGACATCTCAACGATATATCGCTGTGGATCGTTACGCAACTCCCGGCGGAAAAGGCCCTGGCTCAGCTAACCGTGCCGGTAGCCGGAGGCCGCGGTGACGCACGGTGCTGCCGGGCGGGGCGCCACGGCGAAGCGGGGCCTGCGGGCCCGGGCGCGACGCTGCGGGCGCTGGGCTGCGGGGCCGGGCGGCGCGCGACGCTGCGGGCGCTGGGCTGC
>Ga0335078_10001841_pt1 | contig 32077 bp, 36 predicted proteins | sample Lox_Sample_32_FD_206711 | JGI IMG/M metagenome (GOLD analysis project Ga0335078, IMG submission 206711) | Soil microbial communities from Loxahatchee National Wildlife Refuge, Florida, United States - Lox_Sample_3.2 | ecosystem: Environmental > Terrestrial > Soil > Wetlands | place: USA... | reverse complement strand
GCGTCCGTGTCTTCGATCTTGTCGACGCACGCGCCGAGATCGGCGAGCACGAGCGACGCGAACGGCCCGGGAAGCAGACGACTGAGATCGAGGACCTTCAAGCCCTCGAGCGCGCCGGTCACTTGTACGAGAAGAGCTTCTGAAGCTTCATCGCGAGCGTCGGATTTCCGCTCACCTTCAGCTTGCCCGCGAAGAAGAGGGGCATGCCGTTCGCCTGCGGGTTCTCCACGAGCTTTTGGAAGTCGTCGGCCGCGATCGTGATGGTGCAGTCGGCTTGGCCGGTGCCCGGCTTGCACGACGGACCCGTCGCGGACACGTCGATGAACCACTCGCCCTCACCGGTGATGTTCATCTGGTACTTCGCGCCGATCGTCTTCGCGTCTTCGGCGTTGTTGGCGAGTCCCTTGGGGAGTTGCTCGTTGAACAGCTGCTTCACGTCGACGGCCATCCGGATTCTCCTTTTGAGGCAAAAAGCGCTAACACCCCGGCTCGTTGCACGTCAAGGCGCGCTCGATCGACGACGCGCTTCCGCTACAATGGTCGGGTGAGACGCTTCTTGGCTTTGCTCGTGATCTTGGGGTGCTCGAATGAATCGTTCGTTTCCGACGACGCGTCGACGGACGCAATCGCGAACGACGTGACGTCGGACGTGCTCGACGCGAGCGAAGCGGGCGATGGGTGCGCGCCGCCTCCCATTTGCTCCCAGCTGGAAGACTGCGCGTCGTTCGACGACGGCACCTACGGCCCGTTCGCGAGCAGCGCGTCGTCGGGCGCGATGGTGAGCATCACGTCGGCCGAGCGCGTGTCGTGTCCGAACGGTCTCATGGCGACGATCGCGTCGAACGGCGCATCGAACGCGACCCTCTACGACGACCACAAGCTCGGCACCTCGCCGACGACCGCACACCCGATACTCGAGCTCGACGTGTTCTTGCCGAGCAGCCCGCCGGCGGGATTGAGCTTCTTCTCGCTCTACGCCTCGGTCAACACGACGAGCGCGAGCGAGGCCGTGACCGTGCTGCTCGCGAGCGCCAGCGACGGATGGTACCTGTCGCTCGTGTCGAGCGGCTCGACGAAGCTCACGCCCCCGCCGCGCGTCGGTGCTTGGAATCACATGAAGCTCGACGTGACGTTCAATGCGAGCACTTCGGCCACGCTCACCTACGATCGCCAAGACGGTTTGCAAGGAACGGCGATGCTCAACGAGGACCTGAACTTCTCGAGCATCACCGCGACGGGCGCCACGGTCGGTGTCGCAACGGCGGCGGCGGCCGCGGCGACGACGGCGTATTACGACAACATCGTCTTCACGCCGCCGTGATCCGTGATCACGTCGCGCAGACGCGGTTTCGCCCTTCGCGCTTCGCGCGGTAAAGGCGCTCGTCGGCGAGCGCGACGAGCAAATCGCCGGTCGCGTGCTCGTCGCACTCTTCGAGCGCCGCGACGCCGACGCTGACGCTCACCGGAATCGGAAGGTTCTGATACTGCGCGGACGTCGCGCACACCGCGGTGCGCACGCGCTCGGCGAGCGCGACGAGACCTTGCATCGGAATCCCGCGCGCGATGATCGCGAGCTCTTCGCCGCCGTACCGCGCGAGCACGTCCTCGACGCGGATCAAATTCTGAACGCGCTTCGCGATCGTCTTGAGCACGGCGTCGCCCGCGAGGTGCCCGTGCGTGTCGTTGACCTTCTTGAAGTGGTCGATGTCGAACAGGATGAACCCGAGCTCGCCTTTGTGGCGGTGCGCGTACGAAATCTCGGACGCGAGGCGCTCGTCGAGGTAGCGGCGATTGAAGACCTCCGTGAGCGCGTCGCGCTTCGACGCTTCGAAGAGCTTCTCGGCGACGTGTTGATCGACCGCGTCGAACAAATTGAATCGGAACACGACCGTCGCTGACAGGACGACGCGCGATCCTTCACGGAGCTCGGTGCGCTCGATCACGCGCTCGCCGTCGACGTACGTTCCGTTGCGCGAGCCGCAGTCTTCGATGAAGTAGCGCGTCCCTTCGCGCGCGGGAACCGCGACGATGCGCGCGTGCTTTCGCGAGAGCCCGCGGTCGTCGTAGCGAACGTGCGCGTCGCGATCGCGGCCGATCGAAGTCTCGCCGTTCTCGAGGACGAACATGCGCCCGGTCTCGAGCCCGCGGAGCACGACGAGCGCGCCCTTGCGCACGACTTCCTTCGCGGGCGTGACCTCGCTGTCGCGCGCGCCTTGGTTCACGTCCGTGACTTCGTCTTCTTCGAAATCGAGATCGTGCACCGCCGGCATCTCCGGGACGGTGATCGCGTTCGGCGCGCCGCGCTTCACTGACACTGCACCGTCGGAGTCGCGTACGCCGGGAGCGCGTCGATCTGCGCCTGCGTCACTTGGCTCGCGCCGAGGATCGATTCGTACGTCTGGGCGCTCGCTCTCACCGTCCGCGCCTTCGTCGTCACGTCGTACGACGCCAGACCGAAATGCGGGCAGAACCCGCTCGCCCACTCGAAATTGTCGACCAGAGCCCAATGGAAATAACCTCGCAAATCGACGCCGCGCTGGATCGCCCAGCCGGCCTGAAACAAGTGCTCCGCGATGAAGCGCGCGCGATTGACGTCGCCCGCGTCCGCGATCCCGTTTTCAGTGATTACGACCGGTAGATCGTACGGCTTAACCTCGTCGAGGACGGTTCCGAGACCTTCGGGGTAAATGTCCCAGCCGAAGTCGGTCTTGGGCCGCGTCGTCGGCATGTACGCTTCGTAAACGGCGGCGCTCACCGGAGCCGGCAGGAGAATCCCGCGCGACGCGCTGATGAGCGTGTCGGAGTAGTAGTTGACGCCGATGAAGTCGGCGCGGCCGATGAGCGTGGGATCGCCGACGACGTCGTTCGGCGAGCTCGTGTACGTGCCGTCGAGATCGTCGTCCCAATTTCCGAGGACGACCGCGTTGATGAACCAATCGTTGAAGATGTAGCGAACGCGGTTCGCGGCGGTCGTGTCGTCGGGATCGGTGTCGTCGTACGGATGGAACGTGCGCATGTGCTCGGCCCACGAGACCCACGAATTTTTTCCGTCGCCGTCGGCGTCGATCGTGTCGCTCTGTTTGATCGCGTCGAAGCACGCGGCGTGCGCGCGCGCCTCGACCTTCGCGACGGCGATCCCACGATCGAGATTCAAGATCTGTCCCGGCGGAAAGCTCCCCTGCACGTAACCGCCGAGCACGAGGTTCAGCGGCTCGTTGATCGTGATCCAATCGTCGACGCGATCGCCGAAGTACGCGGCCATGCGCGAGCAGTACGTCGCGAATTGTTGGATGACGCCCGTGCGCTCCCAACCCTGCGGATCGGCGCCGTCGGTCACGTCGGAGAGCCAGTCGGGGAACGCGAAGTGTTGCAACGTGACCATCGGCGTGATGTTCGCGGCCTTCAATTTCGCGAGCACGTTCGAGTACGCGTCGAGCGCCGTTTGATCGGGCGTGTCGTTGTTGAAATCGTCGAGCGTCGGATAGATGCGTCCCCATTCGATCGAGAAGCGGTACGCGTTCTGGTGCATCTGCGTGAGCGCGGCGACGTCGTCGTCGACGTGGTTGAGCGCGTCGGGCCCGTTCGGATCGGGCGTATCGCCGTTCTTGATTTTTCCCGGCGTGTTCGCCCAGTGGTACCAGTCGGTGTGCTCGTCGTCGGACTCGACTTGGAACGCGGCCGTCGCGGCGCCCCAGAGAAACGTCGACGGGAACGTCACGCTCGCGGGCGGTGGAGGCCCCGCGTCCGCGTCGGCGTCGGTGCCAGCGTCCGACGACGTCGACGGACTCGACGAGCACGCGAGGAGCAAGCAAGCGAGGAGCACGCGGCGCATGCCACGAGTCTAGATGGATCTTGAGCGCGCGCGGGCGTGCTAAATCGTCCGCGCATGCCCCTCCTCGAGAACAAAGTCGCCATCATCACGGGCGCCGGAAACGGCATCGGACGCGCGCACGCGCTGCGCTTCGCGCGCGAAGGCGCGAAGGTGCTCGTCAACGATCTCGGCGGGCCGCGCGACGGGACTTCGAGCGACGGAACCGCGGCGGAAAAAGTCGTCGCGGAAATTCGTGCGGCCGGCGGCGCGGCGAGCGCGAACCACGACAACGTCGCGACCGCGGAGGGCGCGCAGTCGATCGTGAAGAGCGCGATGGACGCGTTCGGACGCGTCGACATCGTCGTGAACAACGCCGGCATCCTGCGCGACAAAACATTTTTGAAGCTCGAAGAGGCGAACTTCGACGCCGTGATCGCGGTGCACCTGAAGGGGACGTTCCTCGTGAGCCAAGCCGCCGTGAAACAGATGGTCGCTCAAGGAGACGGCGGGCGCGTCGTCAACACGACGAGCGTGAGCGGCATGATGGGAAACTTCGGCCAAGCGAACTACGCGGCGGCGAAGGCGGGGATTTACGGGCTCACGCGCACGATGAGCATCGAGCTGCAGAAGCACCGCATCACGGTGAACGCGCTCGCGCCGATCGCGAAGACGCGCATGACCGAGGATCTGCCGATGTTCCAGCACGGACGCGACGCGCTCACGCCCGATCACATCGCGCCCGCCGCGCTCTTTTTGGCGAGCCCACTTTGCGGCGATCGCACGGGCTACGTGCTCGCCGTCGCCGGCGCGCGCATGTACGCGTTCAAGGTCGTCGAGACGGCGGGAAAATTCAAAGACGACGCGCCGAACAGCGAAGGCAGCGTGTGGTCGCCGGAGGAAATCGCGGAAAACTGGGATGCGATCGTGAAGTGACGAGGTTGGTGTTACCGTTTGCGAGATGGTTCGAGATCTCTTGTCTGCAGCGACGACTTACTTGCGGCGCAACCCCGACGAGATCGTGCGCGCGACGTTGAACGCGGGGCGCTTGCGCTTCGGCGTGCCGATCGCGGCGCTGCGTTGGCTCGCGGGACAAGCGAAGGGCAAGAAGGCGCCGAAGGACATCGAGCTCGGCGCGGTGCCGCCCGCGCTTCGGCTCTCCGCGACCGTCGACGCGATGGGGACGCAGCTCCGCGCCGGCGCGAACGTCGAGATCGACGAAGTCGAAATTTCGTCCGAGTCGGTGCGCGTGACGCTCCGCGTGCGCGACGTGAAGCTCAAAGTGCTCGACGACTCCGAGACGCCGATCGCGACGCTCGTGCGATCCGGCGCGCTCGATTTGTCGAAGCCGGGAAACCTCGTGAAGTTCATTCCGAAGCGTCCGAAGGCGATCGTCGACGCGCACGACGATCGCATCGTGCTCGATTTGCTGCAGATCCCCGCGCTCGCGGAGAACAAGCGACTTCGACGCGCGCTGCAGATCGTCTCGCCGCTCGTCGGCATTCGCGCGATCGAGACCGAAGGCGATCATCTCTACATCGCGTTGCGCGCGACGCCCGCTGGGTTTCGCGACGCGCTCGTCGCGCTGCGCGACGTCTGAGCGTCATCGCAGCGCGTTGAGATCCACGATGACGTAATCGGAGTCCGAGAAGACGGGCTTCGCGCCGGCCGTCAGCGTGTCGAGCTCCTTGATCCCCGGAACGATCGCGTCCGCCCAATCCGCTTGCGGCCAAAGCGTCGCGTTCGACGAGTCGCCCTTTCCGAAACGCACGCCCCACACCCTGAGATCGATCGGATCGGCTTTCTCCGATCCGACGGCGACGTAGCGCACGCCGTGTTGCAGGAAGTACGCGGCGGCGACGTCGGCGGGTTGATTCGACGGAAAACCGGGCGGCGGCGCTTCGAGCGCGACGTGATCGACCGTGTAGATCGGGTTGCGCGCGCTGTCGAAGAGGTATCCGTCGACCGCCGCCACGAGGATCCCCGCGCCGGGGACGGTCATGGCTTGCATGCGATCGTACTTCGCGCGTCGGTCCATGAACGCGGCGGTCTTGTCGTGCGCGTCGTGAAGCGCGTTCGCTCCTTCGGTGACGATCTGTCCGATCACGTCGCGCGTTTCGTGAAGGTTCAGCAAGAGTCCGAACGCTGCCACGACGGGAGGGGCCAGGCGCTCGCCGGTGATGGGCGCGTCCTTCGACAACAGCGCCATCGCCTCGGCCGCGAGCGCGAACGCCATCGCCGCGAACACCGGCGCGAGATACCGCGTCGTGTGCGGATTCCAATCGCCGGGAAGCATGCGCACCAACACGACGACGCTCCCCAACGCGCCCACGATCAACGCCGTCCGAAGCGCCGCGTGTTGCCGCGCGCGAATGCACAAACCCGCGAGCGCGAGAATGAGCGCCGTCCTCACCCAAAGGTCGTTGTTCAGCGCCCACACCGCCTGCTGCGCGTCGTAGCGCCACTCGTGGACGCGACGCGGAACTGCGGTCACGTATCCTTGAAAGAGCGGAAAGAGCGGCGTGCCATCGGATCGATATGCGGCGACGCACCACGGAATCAGCAGAGCGATGGTGAAGACGCCGATCCCGAAGAACGCAGCCGCTCGACGCCGATAGGGCTCTCCACTCCGAAGACGAAGGAGCGGCAATGCGTACGAAGCCGCGAGGAGGATCGCCAACATCGGTGCGTACATCGGCCTGAGCGTGAAGGTCGCGGCCGTCGGCAGCGCGACGGTGAGGAGCGGACGCCACCCGATCGGCAACGTCTCCGCACGGCGCAGCGACGCGTACACGGTGAGGAGCAGCGCGATTCCGGTGAAGTGGCTCGTCAGGTTCAGCGGCGCGCCGAGCCGAGTGTTTTCGTAGAGACCGTTCGAAGGAAGGAGCGCCAAACCGAGCTCGGGAAGCAGCTCCAAGGGCGACCGCTCGAGCCAACGGCGATTCGAGATGCTCGAGAGAACGAGGACGGCGACGGCGACGAACAAACCGCTGTCCACGCCGAACGCGCGTTGAATGGGCAAGACGGTGACCGCCGCGGCCTGCAAGAAGGATTGCCCGTTCAGCGCAGTGGCGTGGCGATGCGAGAACGGTTCAACCGATGCCCCCATCTCCACCATCTGTTTCGGGTAGTAGAGGTAGGCGACGGCGTCGTCGTCGGTTCGAAAAGTCGCCGAGAGAATGAACGGCGCGGTCGTCATCCTGCCGAGCACGATGACGGCCACGAGCGCCACCATCAGAGCCATGACAGGTCGTTCTCGCGCGAGCCGCAGCGCGGACAATGCACCCGTGAGGTACTCGCGCCGCCGTCGAACGAGGTCGTACACGACCGCGAGCTGACCCACGATCAAGACGGCGATGACGACCCCCCGATACGCGACGTGAACGGCGAGGAGCACACCGCCCACTCCAAGGAAGACGGCGACCCCCCAACCGACCTTCAACCCGAGGCCAACCGCTTCGTCCTTGGCGACGACGCGCGCAAGAAGGAGTCCCCATCCCACGAAGGAAATGAGGATTCCGAGATGCCAACTGAGGTCCGAGAGTGCAAACATCCGGTGGAGTTGGTTCACCGAGGCGATATTGCGCTACTCCTATCCGTTCACTCAGCCAACCACGATGAAAGCTTACCTCCGCATTGCGCGTTTCGACCACTGGATCAAGCAACTCTTCGTCTTGCCGGGTGCGTTCTTCGCGCTGCCGCTGACGGACGCTTCGACTCAGCTCCGAGGGGCCGCGCTCGTCAAAGCCATCCTGCTCGGCCTCGCCGCCACGTGCCTCGTGGCGTCCGCAAACTACGTGATCAACGAATGGCTCGACGCAGAGTTCGACAGGTTCCATCCGACGAAGAAACACCGCGCGGTCGTGTCCGAGGATCTGAAACCAGCGTTCATTCTGCTTTGGTATTTGCTGTTCGTCGCGCTCGGACTCGGACTCGGCGCGCTCGCAGGGCGCCCGGTCTTCTTCATGGAGGCGCTTCTGCTCGTGATGGGGCTCCTCTACAACGTGAAACCGATCCGGCTGAAAGACGTCCCTTATGCAGACGTCCTCTCGGAATCCGTCAACAACGCGATACGCCTCATCATCGGATGGGTGTGCGTTTCACCGACGCTCTTGCCGCCATCGAGCGTCATCCTCGGATATTGGATGGGCGGCGCGTACCTCATGGGGATCAAACGGTTCGCCGAATACCGCATGATCGGCGACAGCCAGCTGGCCGGGCAGTACCGCAAGTCGTTCAAATATTATCATGAGGTCTCGCTCCTCACGTCGTCGTTCTTTTACGCGATGCTGTCGGTATTTTGCATGGGCGTCTTCATGATCAAATACCGCATCGAGTTTCTCATCCTCATCCCGTTCCTTTGCGGCCTCTTCTGTTTGTATCTCCAGATCAGCTACAAGCCGGACTCTGCGGTGCAGAAGCCGGAGAAGCTGTATCGAGAGCGTGGGCTCTTGCTTTATGCGGCGTTCATCGTCGCGCTGTTCGTCGTCTTGATGTACGTCCGTATTCCTGCGCTCGATGCGTTCGCGGAAAATCGGTTCATCGCGTTCCCGGGCAAATGAAACACCTCAGCGAATACGCGCTGATCGTCGTCGACATGGACGGCACGCTGTACGCTCAGCCGCCGCTTCGACTTTGCATGGCGTTCGAGCTCGGTGCGCATCATCTCCTCAACCCTCGGCGCATCGGCGATCTAAGCTTGCTGCGCGAGTATCGAGCGCTGCTCGGGGAGCGCGAGCACGCGAAGATCGACAAGCTCGCGGCGCGATTCAAACGACATCCGGACGACGTGCGCGAGATCGTGCGCCTTTGGATGGAAGAGCGGCCGCTCAAGTGGATCCCGCGTTTTCGCAACCGAAGTCTCATCGCGCGCCTCGAACGTCTCAAGGCTGCCGGCGCGAGAGTCGTCGTCTTCTCCGACTATCCCGCGGAGCACAAAACGAAGGTGATCGGTCTGCGAGTCGACGGCGTCTACTGCGCGACGGACGCGCGCATCGACGCGCCCAAGCCGGATCCAAAAGGCCTCGAGATCATCGCGACGGATTTCGGTGCAGGTCCCGAAGAGATGCTCGTGATCGGAGATCGTCCCGAAAAAGACGGCGCGTGCGCGGCGCGCTTCGGTGCAGATTTTCTCCTGCACCGATGATCGCCATCAGCGATCCAACCACTGCGTCATGTTGCACTTGCGCAGACCCTGCGGTCCGACGTCGGCGACGTAATAACAAGTGTCGACCTCGACCGAATGCCATCGACACACGATGAGCCATAGTACGAGCGGCAGCCATTTGCGGTTCATCACGGCGCCGATGGCCATGAACAAGGGGAACGCGAGCAACGCATACCGTGAGGTCATCTCGAGGTGGCGCGAGACGGAGCCGACGTACGCGATGCCGAGCGTCGCAGCGACGACCGTATAGAGGAGAACCTGCTCGCTGATCGGAAACTTTCGAAACGCGAGCCGGTGCCCGAGCGCGAACAAGAGAAGGAGCGCGCCGACCCACACGCCGTCGTGCAGAGGGTCGTCGAGCGAGTGGACGAGCCACTCCGTCTTGGGATGCAGCAACGACTCGAGCTTCGTCGAATCGCCGTACATGACCTCATGAGCGTGCTGATACAGACGCGGGTCGTCGAAGCGGTACCAAAAGTAAGCCATGATCGCGAGAATGCCCCACGCCGAGAGCGCCATGAGCACGAGGCGCCACGCGATGACGTGCACGCGCGGTCGACGACGGAGCGTCTCGAACGCGAGCGCGAAGGTGAACGCGATCGACGCGGCGACGCCCGTGATGCGCATCGCGCTCGCCGCGCCCGCGAGCAGCGCGCTCAACAAGAATCTGCGTCGCGCGAACGCGACATAGCTTCCGAAGGTGAAGAAGAAGCTGCACGGCTCCGTCATGATGAAGACGAAGTAACAAGCCTCCGGAAAAGCATTGAGCGCTGCCAGCGCTATCCAAGTCGGAGCCAGCCCGAGACGCTTCGTGATGGTCGGAGACGTCCAGAAAAAGAACGCCAGGAAACTCGCCAGAAGCGACACGTACCAAAGCGCATAGTCCATGGGCGCTTTCGTCAACCACACGACCATTCGCCCGATCATCGAGTAGCCGGGAAAGAAACCGAGCGTGCAGTGTGGATCGGAGCGCCGGATCACGTCGGGTGTCATCGGCGGCGTCGGACATTGCGTGTAACCGCGCAGGGCGATCGAGATGTAGTGCTCGCCGTCCCAACGCGACACGATGAGGCGCTTTGCGAACGGAGCCTTGGGCTGATGCAGCGGATCTTGAAAGGCGGGTGGATGGTCCGGCGCGGAGTCGAAAGGTTCGTTGTCGAAGTGCTCGCTCGCGAACGACTTCACCGAATGCACCTGCCACGCGACGAGGAACGCTGCGACGAGCAGACGGAACCACGTGCGAGACAAAAGCCGTTGGAGCGCGACCGTCATGCGCGCGCGAGCCTACAAGAAATCGTCACTTCGAGACGAAGTACGTGTCGTAGTTTCCGCTCGCGTCGTCCGACAAATACAAGCGGCATCCGTCCGGCGAAATCCACGACGGGATCACGTCGGTCGCGGCGGTCGCGAGCTCGGTGACGAGCGTCGGCGTTTCCCATGGCGCGCTCGAGACGGCGCGCGTCGCCGTGTAGACTTGGTAGCCGCCCGCGTCGCCGCGCGTCGACGCGAAATAAATCCTGAGCTCGTCGGTCGACACGACGGGAAACGCGTCGGACGCGGGCGACGCGAGCTCGGTCACGAGGAGCGGCGCCGCGAAGCCACCGGATTGTTCCTCCGCGCGGTAGATGTCGAGCCCGCCCGATCCGCGATTGGACGCGAAGTAGAGCGCGCCGGGCACGTAATACGTCGTCGAGTCGCTGCTCGTCGAGCTCACGTTCGCGGTCGGCGCGATCAAACCGAACGGCGCGGCGCTCGCGTCGCGCGACGCTTGCCAAATGTCGTAGCCGCCGAGCCCTCCAGGGCGATCGGACGCGAAGTACGCGCGCAGCCCGTCGGTCGTCACGAAGAGATCGGCGTCGTTGGAGGTCGTGTTGAGCTCGGTGATCGGGGCCGGCGCGCCGAATGGATCCGAAGTCGACGCGCGCGTCGCGGTGAAGAGATCGAAGCCGTCGTTCGTCACGATGCGCTGAAAAAAGACGGTGAGCTCGCCGGGCAGAAGGCGCGGGTGATTTTCATCGGCGCTCGTGTTGAGCGTCGTCAGCGCGACGGGCGCACCGAACGACGCGTCGAGATCGCACGCGGGCGCCGCGGCGTCCGCGTCGGCGCCCGCGTCCCCCGCCGCGTCGAGCGCGACGACGTCCGCGCCGCCGTCCCCGCGCGGGATCCCGTCGTCGATGCCGAGGATCGCTGCGCACGACGCGACCGATGCGCCCGCGAAGGCGATCAGAACGCTTCGAACGACGCGCATCCGATCATGATGCCGTGCTCACACACGATTGGCGAGTCGCCTCTCGATCGCGTCGCGCGCGTCGTCGCTCACGCGAGACAGCACGACGCGCGTTCCGCGGATGTCGGTCGCGGCGATGAACCGATCACGAAGCCGCGCGACGATCGCGACGAACACCGCGACGCCCATCGCGACGCCGCCGACGACGTATCCGAACACGTCGCGCGCGAGAAACCCGTACGCGAACGCAGCGAACGCCGCGCACAAGATCGCGAGCATGATCCGCCGCGCGCTCACGCCGTTCGTCCACCGCTCGTTGCACGCGCGGCACAAAGGCAGCGCGAGATCGACCTTGGGCGCTTGGCGATGCACGACGTATCCGACGACGAGCGATCCCGCGAGCGATGCTGCGAGCGCGAACGCGCCGGCCACGGGGTCCTCCCGCATCGCGCGCGCGACCATCACGCCGCACACGCCGCCCACCGCACCGAGACCTTGCGCTGCCGTCGCCGCGACGAGCCGCTCGTTGCGCCGCACGATGTGCTTGTGCGCGCCGCACTTGAGACAAATCGCGGGGAGCCGCTTGTCGGCGTCGACGACGAGCGTGGACCACTGCATGGCTGCTTCCATGATACGTCCTACGCGCGTACCCTGCCGCGCATGCCTCACACGATCGAAATCGCGAAGAGCGGTCGCGCGACGTGCCGCGGGTGCCGCCAGAAGATCGAGAAGAACGTGGTTCGCTTCGGCGAGGAAGTCCCGAACATGTTTTCGGAAGAGGGCGGCACCACGTTTCGCTGGTGGCACCTCGAGTGCGCCGCGACGAAAGGCAAGCTCGCCAACGAAGTGCGCGACGCGCTGAAGTCGTGGACGGGCGAGGTCCCCGATCGCGACAACCTCGAGAAGACGATCGCCGAAAACCTCCACGCGGATTACCCGTACGCCGAGCGCGCTCCGAACGGACGAGCGCACTGCCGCGTGTGCGACGAGACGATCGCGAAGGGCGATCTGCGCGTCGCGTTCGAGCGCGTCGTCGAGACGGGCATGGGTCTTCAACGCGGCGCTGGCTACCTGCACTCGACGTGCACGCTCGGCTACGAAGACGCGGCGAAGATGGGCAAGGACGCTTTGCAAAAGGCGCTGCGCGAGCACTCGACGAAGCTCTCCGCCGCCGACAAAGACACGCTCGCAGCGGACGTCGAGAAGAGCGTGAGCAAAATGGCGGAGGTCTCTCATGGCGAAGAAGAAGAAAACGGCGAAGAAGGCGACGGCGAAGAAGAGCCCGAGGAAGGCGAAGACGAGTAAGGCGGCGCCGAAGAAGAAGGCGATCGCGAAGAAGGCTGCGCCGAAGAAGGCTGCGCCGAAGAAGGCTGCGCCGAAGAAGGCTGCGCCGAAGAAGGCTGCGCCGAAGAAGGCTGCGCCGAAGAAGAGCAACGGGCACGCCTACGAGCTCCCTGCAGTCCTCGCCGCGCTCCACGAAATGCCGTTCGACTACGACGAAGGATTCGACTTCGAACCCTTCGACAAATTCCTTTCGGCCGACGAGAGCACGTCGTGGATTCGCGCGTGGACCGGAAACCAAGAGCTCACCGGCGACGAGTTCCGCGTCTTCGGACAAGACGGAACCGGCGGGTACGCGACGTTCTGGCTCGTGCGACCCGACGCGGACATCCTCGAGCAACCCATCGTGTTCTTCGGTTCCGAAGGCGAGCTCGGCGTGGTCGCGAAGAACTTCGACGACTACCTCTGGGTGCTCGCGCACGGCGCAGGTCCCTACGAGGCCGCGTCGTACGGCGGCGAGACGAGCAAACCGCACGAAGGCTTCACGAGCTTCGCCGAAAAACACGCGCCTCACGCGAAGAAGACCGCGAAGCACGCGATCGACGCCGCGAAATCGGAGTTCCCGGACTTCGAAGCGCGCATTCGCGCGCGCGTGCGACACTGACCGTCGCGCGTCAGCGCGTGCGCGCCGTGCGCGTCTGAAACGACATGAAGGGCATCACGACCACGACCTACGGCGACGCGATCGCCGATTTCTACGACGAGCTCCACGCGATCCCCGCCGACGACGCCGTCGCGACGATCGCGGAGCTCGCGGGCCCGAACGGCAAGGTGCTCGAGCTCGGCGTCGGAACGGGGCGGGTCGCGATTCCGCTCGCGGCGCGTGGGCTCGCGGTCGTCGGCGTCGACGTCGCGGAGTCCATGCTCGCGAAGATGCGCGCGAAGCCGGGCGCAGAGCGCGTGCGCGTCGTCGTCGGAGATTTTTCGGAGACGATCGCGGGGAGCGATTTTTCCGCCGCGTTCGTCGCGTTCAACACGTTCTTCGCGCTGACGACGCAGGACGCGCAAAAAAAATGTTTCGCGAACGTCGCGCGACAACTCGCGCGCGGCGGGACCTTCGCGCTCGAGTGCTTCGTGCCCGACGCGGCGCGCTTCGCGAGCGGTCAAGCGCTGCGCACCGGGCGCATCGCGGTCGATCGCGTCGTGCTCGAAGCGACGCGCTACGATCGCAACGCGCAGACGCTCGACGCGCAGCTCGTCGTGATCGACACGCGCGGCACGCGCCTCGTTCCGCTTCATTTGCGATGGGCGTACCCGAGCGAGCTCGACTTGATGGCGGAGCTCGCCGGCCTGCGACTGCGCGCGCGCCACGCGAGCTGGGCGAAGTCGCCATTTTCGAACGAGAGCGCGACGCACGTCTCGATCTACGAGAAGCTCTGAGCTAAAACGACGAGCGTTACGGGGAGTCGCACAGTCCGGTAGTGCACGAGCTTTGGGTGCTCGTCGTCGGGGGTTCAAATCCCCCCTCCCCGACTTCTTTCGCTGAGCTGCGACGCGCCGCGCGCGTGATTACGGTTTTTTTGCGATGGACGCGATCAGAAAGTGCGCGAGCTGCGGCGCGGAGAATCGAATCCCGACACGTCACCTCGCGGATGCAGGCAAGTGCGGCGCGTGCAAAGCGACGCTTCCGCCGACGGCCGTACCGCTCGATGTCGGCGCAGGAGAATTCGATCGCATCGTCGCCGAGTCTCGCGTGCCCGTGCTCGTCGACTTCTGGGCGGGTTGGTGCGCGCCGTGCCGCATGGCAGCGCCCGAGGTGAAGAAGGTCGCGGCGGACATGGCGGGGCGCGCGCTCGTGCTCAAAGTCGACACCGACAAGAACCCCGACCTCGCGACGCGCTTCAACGTGCGCGGGATTCCGAACTTCGCGGTGTTGCACGGCGGACGCGTCGTCCACCAACAAGCTGGGCTCGTCGATCGCAACGTGATGTGCGGCTGGCTCGAGCGCGCAGCGCGTTGACGCGGCGCGTTACATGGTTAGGTTTTTTGTCGTGTTCGACAACCTCTTCACGGCGTGGGGACTCGCGACGACCGCGTTCACCATCGGTGGACTGCTCGTCGTCGGCGCGACGCTCACGTTCATGATCACGCGCACGACTCACTGATCCGTGCGCGCGGTGGTAGAACCTCCGCATGGAGCTCAAACGAATTCTCGTCGCCACCGATTTCAGCGACACGTCCGAAGCCGCGCTCGAGTACGCGATTGATCTCGCGCGCACGCTCGGCGCGAAGATCACGCTCGTCCACCTCTACGAGCTCCCCGTCTACACCTTCCCGAGCGGCGCGATGGTCGCCACCGCCGAGTTCGCGACGCAGCTCATGACCGGCGCACAAGAGGCGACGGAAGCCGAGTGCGCGAAGCACGCGAAAGACGGAGTCGACATCACGCCGCTCGTCCGCGAAGGAACCGCTTGGGAAGAGATTCACAAAATCGCGGACGAGCTCGGCTCGGATCTCATCGTCATCGGGACGCACGGACGTCGCGGAATCACACACGCACTGCTCGGGAGCGTCGCCGAGAAGATCATCCGCACGGCGACGCGTCCCGTTCTCACCATCCGCAAACGCTAGCGACGCCAGCCGTAGTGCCAGCGGCCTGCGGGGTAGCGATAACGCCAGTCATGGAAGTACGCAGGCTCCGAGCGGTAGTAACGCCACGCGGCGCCTTCGCGGTACATCCAATAGCCGTTGTAATAGTAGTGCGGACGGCCGTTCCAATAGACCGGCTCCGTCCCCGCGACGTACGTGGGCGGAACGACGCCGACATACACTTCTTGTGCGTGCGCCGTGCTCGGCGTGAAGGTGATCGCCGTCGCCGCGCCGGCCATGACGATCCCAGCCAATGCCATCTTCATCTTCTGCATGGAACGCTCCTCTAGTTGGTGGACGGAAGCTCGGGGCCTTTATTCTGATGCTTGCGAAAATGATCGGCGAGCTTGGTGCGCTGATCAGGTGTGAGGATGGGCGCGATGGTCACATAGAAGCGGGCCATTCGCCCCGCTCCGGCGCCCGCGAGGTGCGCGTTGACGTCTTCACCGCCCATTTTCGCAGAGTCGAATCCGTCCGTCACGAACGCCTCTCCCCACTTCTTGATGTGGGCGTCGACCTCGGCCGGATCGAGCTTCGCGACGTTCACCATCGCGGTCTTCAGCGCAGCCTTCATTTTGTCGACTTGATCCGGTTGCAGCGCGAGGACCTTCGTCATCGCGCTGAGGCGGTGCTCGTCGGCGTCGCTCAAACCGTTGTTGTCTTTGTCGTCGGCGGAGTTGGCCGAGCGCCAGACTTCCCACTGCGCTTGGACTTTGTCGACGAGCGTCTGACGCTGTGCTGCATCGAGCACGGCGTGGAGTTGGTTCATCGCCTGCGCGGCCGCGGCGTGCGCCGCGGAAGCCGCAGTCGCGAGCTGTTGCACGGCCGCGTCCACTTTCGCGCTCTCGTCGGGCGTCGTGTTGCCGTCGGCGACGACGTCCGCCAGCACCGTGATGAGGTTCTTGTTCGCCTCGTGCACCGGCGCGGTCTTCGCGATCAGATCCTTTCGAATCGCCTCGATCTTGTCCTTCTGCTCGGGCGTTCCGCCGATCGTCTCGACGCTCAGGATGACGAGGTGCGTGAAGCCGCCGTGATGGTGACCGTGGTGCTCCATCATGTCGGCGGTGAGCGCGGCGTCGTCGGTCGCTTGACCCTGCGCCGAGTTCGTCGCGGTGTTCGGCTCGGTGTTGGCGCTTCCGCCTCCACACGCGAGCATCGCGACGAGCGATCCCATTCCAATCCATCCAACGAAGCGCATGATGATGTCTCCTCTCGGGGTTGCGTTCTGGGCTAGCAGCCGTTTGCAACGCTGCGCAAGTCAGAAGAACGAACCCTCGAATCCCGAAGGAGTGGCCGCAGGGCTCTTCGCGTCGAAGCGCGCGACGAGATGACCGGGCGATCCCGACGCGAGGTTCGGCGCGAGGTACAGATAACGACCGTCGAACGTCGCCGTCGAAAAACCAGTCGCGCCGGGGTTGAGCGTCGTGAGATCGAGCGTTTGCCACGCGCTCGCGTCCGAGAACGATCCCGACGTGTCGTAGCGCGCGACGATGCCCGACGTGCCCTGCGTGCCGCCGTACGGCACGTAATAAATGTAGCGACCGTCGAACGCGCCGCCGACGAACCCGCCCGCTTTCGAATCGAGCGCCGCGATGTCGAACGTCGACCACGACGAGCCCTGCGCGAACGCGCCTTGCGTGTCGTAACGAAGCGCGAAACCCGACGTGAAGCTCGCGCCCGACGGAACGAAGTAGAGGTAGCGGCCGTCGAACACGGTGCCTTCGAACGCCACCGCGCGCGCGTCGACGCTCGACGCGTCGAACGTCGTCCACGCGCTCGACGAGGTGAAGAGCGCGGTCGTGTCGTAACGCAACACGAGACCCGACGCGCCCGCGGAGCCCGCGAAAGGTGCATAGTACACGTACTTTCCGTCGGTCCCCGCGCTGCACGCGTCGAACGGCGAGCCGAGGAGCGACGTCGCGTCGAACGAAGACCACGAGGTCGCCGCGCCGAATGGCGCGGTCGTGTCGTACGCGATCATCGTCGGCGTCCCGTACGGCGCGAAGTACACGTGCTTCGCCGCGAGCACGCCGCCGACCATCGTGCCGGGCGCGCCTGCGACGACCGTGCTCACGTCGAGCGTCGACCATGACGCGCCGCTCGCGTACACGCCCTGCGTGTCGTAGCGCGCGACGATCGGCGCGCTCTGCGCGAAGGCTGGATAATACAAGTATCGTCCGTCGAAGATCGCGCCGACGAATTTGTTCGCGCCGCCCGCGTCGTTTCCGAGGTCGAACGCCGACCATGATTTCGCCGTCGTGAAATCGTTCTGGGTGTCGAGCTCGATCGCGACGCCTTGCGTGTCTTCGAGCGGCGTGAGGTAGACGTAGCGACCGTCGAACGCACTTCCGAAGTATCCCGACGCGTTCGGATCGATCGCCGTCGTGTCGAAGAACGTCCAATTGGTCGCGGCGGCGAGATCGCGATAAACCGTCGCGCCGGAGTCGCCGTCGGGCGACGCTTCGAGCGCGGCGTCTTCGGGTCCCGCGTCGTCGTCGTGAAAGCCGGGTTTCGCGCACGCGACGGCCGCGACGGCGAACGCGAGCGCGGTGCGTCTCATGCGTCACGATGCTAGCGAAACCACCGCGGCCCGTCGCGCGTAACCCTCTCAAACGTGATGAAACGAACGATTCGGATCGCATCTTTGGTGATGGTGGTGGGTTGCCGCACCGAGCCCGCGCAGACGATCGCGCCGGTCGCTTCGGCGGCGAGCGCGCCCATCGCGAGCGGCGCGCCGCGCGCGTACACGAAGCCTTCGGACGACGAGCTCCGAAAGACGCTCACGCCCCTCCAATACGAGGTCACGCAGCACGAAGCGACCGAGCCGCCCTTCAACAACGCGTACTGGAACAACCACGAGCCCGGCATCTACGTCGACGTCGTCACCGGAGAGCCGCTCTTCAGCTCGACGGACAAATTCGAATCGGGCACCGGATGGCCGAGCTTCGTGCGCCCGATCGATCGCGCGGCCGTCACGACCAAGAGCGACACGACGTTCGGCATGGATCGCACCGAGGTGCGCTCGCACGCGGGCAACTCGCACCTCGGTCACGTGTTCGACGACGGGCCGGAGCCGACGGGTCTTCGTTATTGCATCAACTCGGCGTCGCTGCGCTTCGTGCCGCTCGCCGAGCTCGATGCGCAGGGGTACGGCGCGTACAAGTCGCTCTTCGAAAAAGGTCACGAGCACGATCACGCGGTGGAAGCGACGAACAACGCGTGCACCGCGCCGCCTCCGGGCGAGCGCGCCGGATGCAACACGACGCTCGACACGGTGATCCTCGCGGCCGACGCGCGCGTGACGAGCGCGCTCGCGAAGACGCCCGGCGTGCTCCAGATCGATCGAGGAGCTGCCGATGGATCGAGCGCGGCGCGCGTCGTCTACGACCCGAAGGTGACCACGCTGACGCAGTTGCTCGGCGCGTGGTCGACCGCGATCGGCAGCGACGCGTCGCCGAAACACGCGGTCATCGCGCTCACCGACGCGCAGAAGAAAGAGGCCGACGCGTGGAAGATGCGTGCATCCGCTCACGAAGGCGGCGCGCCGCGCGGCGTCGCGATCGAGTCCGGCGACGAGCGCGCGTTCTCGGCCGCGCGCTAGTTGACCGCGGCACCGCCGCGCGCGGCGCGCTCGCGCTATCATCGAACCTTCGTGCACCTGACGCAGATCGCCGGAAGGTTCGACGTCGAAGGAGTCGCCGGGAGCGGCGGGCTCGGCGTCGTCTATCGATGCCGCGATCGCGCGCGCGGCGGAGCGCTCGTCGCGGTGAAGGTCGCGCCGCGCGCGTCGGCGAAGCACCGCGAACGCTTCCTGCGCGAAGCGGAGATGCTCTCGACGATCGCGCACCCGAACGTCGTGCAGTACGTCGCGCACGGGCTCCTCGAAACGGACGAACCGTACCTCGCGATGGAGTGGCTCGACGGCGAGGATCTGCACGCGCGTTTGGAGCGCGCGCCGCTGACGCTCGCCGAGTCCATCGCGCTCGCGCGTCAGGTCGCGAGCGCGCTCGCCGCGTCGCACGCGGTCGGCATCGTGCACCGCGACGTGAAGCCGGGAAACGTGTTCCTCGTGAACGGAGATCCCGCGACGCCCAAGCTCATCGACTTCGGCATCGCGCGCGCCGGAACGCAGCTCCTCACGCAGCCCGGCGGCGTCCTCGGAACGCCCGGTTACATGGCGCCGGAGCAAGCGCGCGGCGAGCCGATGATCGACGCGCGCGCGGACGTGTTCTCGCTCGGGTGCGTGCTCTACGAGTGCGTCAGCGGGCGACGCGCGTTCGAGGGCGATTCGCCGATGGCGATCCTCGCGAAGGTCCTCCTCGAAGAGCCTCCCGCGCTGCGCACGCTGCGTCCGGACATTCCCGCTGCGCTCGATCACGTCGTCGCGCGCATGCTCTCGAAGTCGAAAGAAGCGCGCTACGCGTCGGCGCAAGACGTCGCGCGCGATCTCGATCGACTCGACGCGTCGACCGAAGAAAACGTGCTCCACGAGGTTCCCGCGGCCGGCGCGCTCACGACGCGTGAACGCAAGCTCCTTTGTCTGCTCCTCGCGCGCCCGGGAGCTGCGCCGGAGAAGGACGCGACGCTCGTCGATGATCCGGTCGACGGCGAATCGCTCGATCCGCGCGCGCCCGATCGCGCGCTCCGCGAGCTCGCGGCGTCGCTCGGAACGAACGCGGAGATCCTCGTCGACGGATCGCTCGTCGTCGTCATCGAAGGATTCGCGGCGGTGGATCAAGCGGTGCGCGCGGCGCGCGCGGCGCTTCGACTTCGTGCGCGGAGCGCGCGTGGGATGCGCATCGCGATCGCGACCGGGCGCGGCGAGATCAGCGGCACGATGCCGTTCGGCGAGGTCGTCGATCGCGCGTGCGCGCTCCTCGACGCGCCGAGCCCGCAAGAGGAGAGCGGCGTGCGCATCGACGCGCTCACGTCGAACCTCGTCGAAGGCCGCTTTCGTCAAGTGCTCGACGGGTACAGCGCGGTGCTCACCGCGGAGCTCGAATCGGAGAGCGTGCGATCGATGCTCGGCAAAGCGACGTCGTGCGTGGGACGCGAGCGCGAGCTCGGCACGCTCACCGCGCTCTTCGCGGAGGTCACCGAAGAGCGCGCGCCTCGGCTCGCGGTCGTGACGGGCGACGCGGGGATCGGAAAATCGCGCCTTCGCGCGGAGCTCGCGGCGCGCCTCGCGGAACATCGCGCGCTCTGGCTCGTCGGCGGCGGAGACGTCGCGCAACCCGGCGCGCCGTTCGGCGCGCTTCAAAGCGCGCTGCGACGCGAGCTCAAATTGCGGCCCGAGCAGTCGAGCGAAGAACGCGAGGCGCTCGTCGTCGATCGCGTCGCGCGCGCGACGAGCCGCGAGAGCGCGCTGAAGCTCGCGCCGTTCCTCGCGCAGCTCGCGGGCGCTCCGCTCGACGACGCGCCGGACTCGGCGCTCCGCACCGCGCGCGCCGACGCGACCGTGATGGGCGACGCGTTGCGCGCCGCGTGGCAGGACTTCGTCGAAGCCGAAGGAAAACAGAGACCCGTCGTGCTCGTGCTCGAGGACATGCAGTGGGGCGACCGTCCGAGCATGACGCTCGCGACCGCCGCGATCCGCGCGTTGAAATCGACACCGCTCTTCGTGCTCGTCACGGGGCGCTCGGAGATTTTTTCGGTGTTTCCCGATTTGCTCGCGCGCGGCGTGACGCACGTCGAGCTCGGTCCGCTCGGCGCGAAGGCGAGCGCGCGCTTGCTCAAGGACTTGCTCGACGACGAATCCGAACAGACGATCGATCGCGTCGCGCAGCTCGCGGGCGGCAATCCGTTCTTGCTCGAGGAGCTCGCGCGCGCGGTGGCGCAGGGTCGCGGCGCGGAGCTTCCCGAGACGGTGCTCGCGACGGCCCAGGCGCGCCTCGCGACGCTGTCGCCCGCGCATCGCCGCGTGCTGCGCGCGGCCGCCGTGCTCGGCGACGCGCTCACCGACGCGGGGCTCGCGGCGCTCCTCGTCGATCTCACCGAGCAAGAGCGTCGCATGCGCACGATCGAGCTCGTCAGCGAGGACATCCTCGAAGCGGATCCCACCGACGCGAACCGCTGGCGCTTTCGACACGCCGTGCAGCGCGACGCGTCTTACGCGTCGCTCACCGCGCAGGACAAGAAGCTCGCGCACGCGCTCGCCGCGAAATTCCTCGAAGCGCGCGGCGGCGCGGATCCGGTGACGCTCGCGACGCACATGGAGCGCGCGGGCAAGCCCGCGGAGGCCGCGAAGCACCTCGTCGACGCGGCGGAGCAATCACTCGAAGGATCGGACATCGACGGCGCGATGCGCCTGCTCGATCGCGCGACGTCGTCGGGCGCGTCCGGCGAGACGCTCGGCCGACTCCTCTTGCTCCGCGCCGAAGCGCAGCGCTGGCGCGGACAACAGCGCGAAGCACGCGACTGCGCCGCGCGCGCGACGAAGCTCTTGCCCGAAGGCGGCGGCGTGTGGCTCAAGGCGAAGGTCTTCGAAGCGACGTGCGCGGGACGGCTCGGCGATCTCAAGCCCATCGAGACGCTCGCGGTGCTCCTCTGCGTGCTCCTCGAGGGCGGAGACACGTCGGGCAATTTGCTCGCCGCGGGCGGCGCGGTGGTCGCGATGCTCGCGCAGTACCGAATCGCGGCGCCCGCACGCGAGCGCCTCGTGCGCGCGCTCAAGAGCGCGATGACGACGTGCAAAGACGAACGCGCCGTCGGCATGGTGCAGAGCGGACTGTCGACCGAAGCCGAGAGTCGCGACGAAATCGAAGAGGGCCTCGAGCTCGGCATCGCCGGCGCGGCGGCGCTCCGGCGCGGCGGGGACCTGCGCGGCGCGTGCAACACGCACATCAACGTCGGCTACGCGCTGATGCAGCTCGGTCAGTATCGACGCGCGGAAGAAGCGTTGCGCGAAGGTCTCGCGATCGCCGAGCGCGTCGACTTGCGTCCTCAAGTCGCGCTCGCGAAGCACAACCTCGGCTCGGTGCTCGCGCACCTCGGCGATCGCGAAGGCGGCGAGAAGCACGAGCGCGACGCGATCCGCGCGTACACCGAGCAAGGCGATCTGCGCCTCGCGGCGGCCTCGCACTTGTACCTCGGACGCATCCTCTTGAAGAGCGAGCGCGCCGCGGAGGCGGAGGCGGAGATGCGCGCCGCGTGCGAAGCGGTCGCGAACGTCGAAGCGATCCTTCCGCTCACGATGTCGGGTCTCGCGATCGCGGAGCTCGCGCTCGGAAAGAAGGATCGCGCGCTCGCGACCGCGCGCGAAGCGATGGCGAAGCTCACCGCGCGCGACGGCGCAGTCGAAGGACCAATCGACGTGAAGCTCGCGCTCGTCGAGGCGCTCATCGCGAACGGGCTCGAGGGCGAGGGCCGCGCGTTGCTCGCGGGCCTCGCCGTCGCGCTCCTCGAACGCGCGTCTCACGTTCGAAGCCCCGAGCTCCGCCACACGTTCCTGCACGAAGTCGAAGAGCACGCGCGCATCTTCGAAATCCAAAAAGGCCTCGCCGGCACGGAGTGATATCATCGAGCCGTGAACATCGATGATCTCGCCGGCTCCACGCTCGATCGCGTCACGGTCGATTGGCGCAACGGCATCGTGCTCGCGACGTTCCTCAACGTGACCGAGCGCGACGAGGCGTGCACCGTGCGCGCCGCGGATTTCTCGCGCGTCGAAGTCCCGCGCGGCGCGTCGTCGTCCAAGCGCGTGAAGTCCGCTTCGCGAAGCGGCGACGTGCTCACGATCGTGATGGACAGCGGCGAGACGCTCCGCGTCGAATCGAAGCGCTGCGACGTCGACGTGACGAGCGGCTAGGCCACCGGCATCGTCGCTTTCATCGACGGGCGCTCGCTGAAGCGCGCGTACCACGTCGCGAGGTGCGGACGCTTCGCGCGCACGTCACCGAGCACGTTGCGGAACTCGAGCCACCCGACCGTGACGCCCGCGCAGATCTGTCCGAGATCGATCGCGTCGCCGAAGTTCTTCGCGTCTTCGTCGAGTCGATCGAGCGCCTGCTCCGCTTTCTGCGTTTGTCCGTCGATCCACGCGCTCCAATGGAGCTCGCTCGGGCGCTGCGTGCGCTCGTAAAAGACGAGAATCGCAGCTTCGAGAATTCCGTCGCACAGCGCTTCGACGCGCAGCGCGCGAAAGCGCGCCGGGCCGCTGCTCGGGATCATCTTCGGCCCGTCGTGGAGCGAATCGAGGTACTCGCAGATGACGTGCGAGTCGTAGAGCGGCCCGTCGTCGGTGACGAGGACCGGGATTTTCGAAAGAGGATTCTCCTTCGACAAAACGGGATCGGCTTTCATCGGCATCGGGCGCAGGTGCGTCGGCTCGATGCGCGAAGCCAATCCCGTCTCGTGCGCGAGCACCATCACCTTGCGAACGAAGGGCGACGTCTGCGTGTGATAGAGGCGCATCGCGATCACGTTCGCGGGAAGGGTTCGACCTCGGCGTCCTCGGGATTCGATTCGTCGGTTCCTTCGGCGAACTCTTGGCGCCCCGTCGTCACGACGAACGGACCGCCGCGCTCCTCTTCTTCGACGCGATTCTCGACGTCTTCTTTTTCGTCCTCGCCCGACGTCGCCTCACCGACGAACTCTTCGCCCATCTCCTCGGCGAACCCGTCGCGCTTCACGGTGAACGCGCCGCGCTTCGAGTCGCCGCGCGTGCTCTTGCCGCTCTCGGCGAGGAGCTTCTTCGCGTAACCCCGAGCGAGATGGCCGGCGCGATCCTGACGGCGCACCGGCTTCGAAATTTTCTTCGCTTTCTTCTTCGCGAGCACCTTTTTTTTCTTCGGCGCGGCGGCGACTTTCTTCTTCTTTTTCGGAGCAGCGGCTTTCGCCTTCTTTTTCTTCTTCGCGGGCATGGGGTCTAGAACATACGCTATTCGCGATGCTCTGGTACCTCCTCGCTTCCGAGCAGCTCTCGACGTGGGAGCATCGCGTCGGATCGTATCCGTTCGTGTGTGCGTCGTGCCGCCAGCAGTCGTGGCAGCTCGTGTTTCGGATTTATCAAACGAAGGGCACGCCCGCGTCGCCGGGAACGCCCTACAGCCTCGTCGCGAGCGAGCGGTTTCAGGCGCGCTGCTCGGTGTGCGCCGCCGCGACGCCCGTCGGTCACCCGTCGACGTGGGTGCACACGGTGCAAGGCTGGGTTCAGGAGTGGGGACCCGTCGCGCCGGGCACGCCCCAATACGTCGCGCTCGCGTTCCCTCCGCGTTAAGACGCTCTGATTTCGATGAGCGCGCCCGCGACCCACGTCGGCGACTCCGCGCCGAGCGCGCTCGCGTAATCGACGAGCTCGAGATCGATCACGCGGCGCGAAAATCCGCGGCCCATCGCGCGCGCGAGCACCGGGCCCGATCTTCGAAAATCGGATCGCGCGCGTTCGCACTCCGCGGCGAACGCGTCGAAGTCGTGCGCGGCGAGCGCGCGGAGCTGCGCGTCGATCGCGCCGCGCGCGTAGGCGTCCGCGTCGCGCGCGGCGAGCGAGTCGTCTTTCGCGCGACCGTATCCCACGCCGTGATGAATCATGTCCGCGGTCGCGACGATCGCGCAATCGACGCGACCGAGATCCACGTCGCGCGACTCGGGAAAGACGCGCCGCACGCGCGGCGGCGCGCGACCCGCGTCGCGCGCGGCGAGCGCGAGCATCGCGTCGAACGCGTCGAGCGAGAACTCTTCGTCGACGGATTTTCCGTGGAGGACCCCGATCGCGAGCACGTCTTCGACGCGCGACGCGACGATCGCCTTCACCACCGCGCCGATTTGCGTTCCCGTGATTTCGAGCCGCGTGTGCGGAAAAATCAGCGCGCGCTTCGGCGCGATCTCGACGCGCGGTGCGCGCGCGATCATCGCGCGCATCGCGTCCTCGCCGAGGCGAGCGCGCTCGTCGCGATAAAAGATTTTCCACTCGGCCGCGGTGAGCGTCATCCCGTCGCGCGCTGCACGGCTTTCGCGAGCGCCTCGCAACACGAGTCGTAGCGCAGGTCCCCGTCGCCCGACGCGCTCACGTGCAGGCGCACGTTCGTCGGCGGCTCGTCGTGCGTCGGGCACTTCACGCCGTCGAGCTTCTTTCCGATCTCGCGTCCCATCTGCGTGAGCGCCGCGCTCACCTTCTTGTCCGCGACGTCCGCTGCCGCGACGTCTTTTCCGCGCACCGAGAGCGTCACGTCGACCTTCATGAGCGCGATGTTAAACCGGCACGCGCCCGCCGAAAAATCCTTCTTCGCGGAGCGCCCACAAAGCGAAGAGCGCGACGTACGCGAACGCGGTCGCGACGACCGCCGCGCGCCCGAATCGCTCGCGGAAGAAATGCCACGGGACGCCGTCGCGCCACGTCGCGCGAACGGTGAGGAGCGCGATCCAAATCCAGCACGCGATGAGCGGGAGCGCGAGCGGGTGCATCGCGAGCGACGCGCGAAGCTCGCCGTGCAAGAAGAGCAGCGTCGCGCGCGTGAGCCCGCATCCCGGGCACGGGCGGTGAAACGTGGCGGCGATCGCGCACGGTTGATTCGTTCCGAAAATCGTCGCGGGCGTGAGCGCCCAAACGAGCGCGACGAGCGCCGTGCGCACCGCGCGCGTTCGCTTCGGAAGGTTGCTCACCCGCGCACCGTAGCACTGGGGTACCCTCCGATCCCTCACCTCATGAACAACCCGCCGCCGCCGCCCGGTTTCTCTCCCCCGCCCTTCGGTTACGGACCTCCGCCCGGCGCGCCGCCCGGCCCGCCCGGGATGGGAGGGATGCCCGGCATGCCGCCGCCGAACCCGATGAACCCGATGGGGTACGGACAGCCGCCGAAGCCGAACGGGCTCGCGGTCGCGGCGCTCGTCTGCGGAATCCTCGCGATCGTTCCGGGATGTTGCTGCGGCTTCTTCGGCATCCCGCTCTCGATCGCCGCGGTCGCGATGGGCATCGTCTCGATGCAGCAGATCAACGCGAGCATGACGACGCCGATGCCTCAAGGCGGAAAGAACATGGCGATCGCGGGCACCGTGTGCGGCGGAATCGCGATCGCGCTCGACATCGTCGGCGTGATCTTCAACGTCGGCACGCAGATGATGAACGCGGCCGGCTCCGGGCACGTTTAGATATCTTCAAAGCCCGAGCGCGGTGCGCGCGTCGTCGATCGGGTTCTCGTGTTGCACGAGATCGATCCCCGCGCGCGCGAAGATGCGCGCGGCGGCCGCGAAGGTTCCGTCCTTCTCGTTTTCGAGCGCCCACTCGGCGTGCTCGCACAAGAGCGCGAGCTCGACGGCGCGACCGAGCGTGAGCGCGAACCGCCGCGCGCCCTGCTCGACCACCGCGAGATTTCCCGCGTGCGCCGCGATCCACTCGCCCGCGTGCGCGAACGCACGCTGCGCGCTCTCTGCAGCGGATTTCAGCGACGGATCGCGTGTATTCCGCACACATCTCGCGATCTCCTTCGCGAGCGGCTCGAGCGATCCACCTCGCGCGAGCACGCGGAGCACGTCGAGCGAGAGCACGTTGGTCGTGCCTTCCCAAATCGGGAGCACCTGCGCGTCGCGGAGCATGCGCGGAAGTCCCGTGTCTTCGACGTAGCCCGCGCCGCCGAACGCTTCGAGCGCTTCGCTCGTGACGCCCACCGCCTGCTTGCCCGTCGTGAGCTTCGCGAGCGGCACGATCAAACGAAGGAGCTGCGTCTCTTCGTCGGTGATCGTGCGCGCCTCTTCGCGCCCCATGAGCTCGACGCATCGATACGCGAGCATGAACGCGGCCCACGACTCGGCTTGGAGAAATCCGAGCGTGTCGACGTGGAGCGTCTTTTGCGCGAGCGGCGCGCCGAACGCGACGCGCTTCTTCGCGTAGTCGATCGCGAGCGTCACCGCGCGCCGCATGCCGGCGGCGGCGCACACCGCGTTCCACGTGCGCGTCGTCGTGAGCATCGGCGTGATGTGCTTGATGCCGTCGCGCGTTCCCATGACGGGCACGGCGAGCGCGCCGTCGAGCGTGAGCTCCGCCGTGGGCACCATGCGCGTGCCGAGCTTGTCCTTCAATCGATTGACGAAGATCCCGTTCGACGATCCATCGTCGCTTCGAAGCTCGAGGTAAAAGAGCGCGAGACCTCCGCCGCCCGGAGGGTTTCCCTCCGGCCGCGCGAGCGTGAGCGCCATTTGCGACGTCGTCGCGGACGTGAACCACTTCGTGCCGAACAAACGGAACTTGTCGCCGTCGGCGCGCGCGATCGTCTCCGAGATCGCGACGTCCGATCCGCCGGTGCGCTCGGTCATCCACTGTCCGCTCGTCCACGCCTTGTTCGGATCGCGCGCGATCAAGCGAGGAACTGCGCGCTCGACGAGCGCTTGGTTTCCGGACGCGACGAGCGTGCGCGCCGCGCCGTCGGTCATCGCGAGCGGACACGAGTAGACGTGCCACGACGGCTCGAGCAAGTAGACGAGCGAGAACTGGAGCACGCGCGAGTGCTCGCCGAATTTCCGCTCGTACGCCGCGCCGACCACGCCGCGCTCCGCCGCGATGCGCGCCGCGTCCTTCCAGAGCGGCGAGACCTCGATGCGATCGACGCGATGGCCCCACGCGTCCCACGCGATCACCTTCGGCTCGTCGCGTCCTTCTTCGATCGCGCGTCGATGAAGCGGACCGCCCGCGAGCGCGCCGACTTCCTTCAGCTCGCCCTCGATCGCTTTGCGCGCGTCGCCGGGGACCTTGCGCGCGAGGTAGCTCCGGAGCATCCGATCGTCGTCGAACGTGTTGCCCAAATCGGGAGGCGTTTGAAAAAACATTTGGATTACTTGTACTCGACTTGGAACTCGCACGCCGCATCACCGCGCAACCGACAGCGTGATTCGCGCGCCGCGAGCACCTTCGCGCCGCTGATCACCGCGGACTCCTCCATCCAACCGAGCACCGACAGACAATGCGCGCGGTGCGGCGTCGCGAAGTTCTCCACGACGAACGCCACGCCGTTCGGGATCTCGTGCGTGCTCGCCGTGCCCGAGTCGTAGTGCGTCGACCAAACCGCGGTCGCCTTCGAGATGATGAACTTGAACGAGCCGAGCTTGTAGAAGATGCGATAAATCGTCGGCAGGTTCACTTGCGCCGCGTAGCGCCCGAGCACGCGGCACAGCGCGAGATCGCCCGAGCCGTACGCGCGATCGATCGCCTGACAGAGCGCGATGAACGCGTCGAACGGAACCCAAAGCGACGGATTCACCGCCGCGAGGATCGCGGTCGCGTGCGTCGGCGCGATCGACACGAGCACGGCGCGCTTGGCTTCGCGTCCGTGGTGCTCTTCGACCCAGCGGAGCCGCGCGAGGATCGCACTCGCGCGCACGTGCGGCATCGCCTGACCCATCGAACCTTCGTGTTATGGCATGGTAGCCTTTGAACGTGAAGCGATCGCTCGTCACGCTCTTCGCCGCGTCGCTCGCGTGCAACACGAGCACGCTGGAGCTCCCCGACGCGAGCACCCCGATTCAAATCACGGCGCAACCGCTCGTGACGATCACGCCCGGCGGCACCGCGACGGTCGATCTCGCGATCACCGCCGGCGACGATGGACCTGCGACGATCGACATCGGTCCACTCCCGACGGGGCTCACGAGCGAGTCCGTCGCGTGGACCGGCGCGTCCTCCGTTTCGCTTCAGCTGACCGCGTCGAGCGACGCGCCGGTCTCCGAGACGATCACGAACGTGAACGCGACCGTGAAAGGCGCGTCCATCGGTTCGACCACGATCACCATCGACGTCTCGTCGCTCGACGGCGCGCTCGATCCGACGTTCGGACAAGGCGGCGCGTGGACCCTTCCGCTGAACGAATCGGCGCGCCCCGCGAGCATCGCGCTCGTCGCGAACGGCGCGTGGCTCGTCGGCGGAACGCGCGAAGACGACGACGGATCGCCGAGCGTGCTCCTCGCGCGCGTGATCGCGACGGGCGCGCTCGACGCGTCCTACGGACAAAACGGATTTCTCGCCGAAGGCGCGTTGCCGGGCGACGAGGACGCAGCGGACGTCGACGGCAGCGGCAACGTCGCCGTGCTCGTCGCGACCACGACGGGCACCTACGCCGCGACGGTCGACCCGAGCGGAAACGCCGGCACGCAATCGACCACGCTCGACGGCGGTTGCGAGTGGATCGCGTGGGACGGCGCGGGAGGCGCGTTCGTCACCGGCAACGTCGCGGAGCTCGTTCACCTCGACGCGTCGCTCTCGCAAACGGATCTCGAGTTCGTCACCGGCAACGCCGCGGCGGGTCTCCTCGTGAACGCGGGTGACGCCTACGTGCCCACGCTGTCCGAGGGCGTGACGAACGAAACGCTCTTTCGTTGGTCGCCGACTTCACCGGGCGTGTACGCGATCGATCCCACGTTCGCGTTCGGCGAAGGAACGCAGATCGCGCTCGACGAAACGCCGACCAACGCGATGGCCGTCGATTCGCAAGGGCGCGTCCTCGTCGCGGTCGAAGCTGAGGCGATCGCGATCACGCGCGTGCTCGCGAACGGCGTCGTGGACGAATCGTTCGGCACCGGCGGCACGCTGCTGATCGATCCGCGCGAGATCAACACGCCGATCGCGCCGATCGCGCTCTTTCCGCAGTCCGACGGCAAAGTCATCGTCGCCGCGGAGATCGAATCGGCGGCGGGCGGCATCGTCCTCACCCGCTTCACCGACGACGGCGTGGACACGACGTTCGGGACGTACGGCATCACGCGCGCGCTCTTCGACGTGCCGACCACGACGGTCGCCGCGGCATACGACGCGACGAACGAACGACTCTGCACGGTGAACGACACGTCGACGCAGAGCATCGTCACGTCGACCTCGCTGATCTGCTTTCACGTGACCCCGTGACGCTCTGCGAGTCGTGCGGGATGTGCTGCGATGGAACGCTCTTCGATTTCGTCGCGTTCGCGGAGGGGGACGCGCGCGCGCGCTTGCGCGTGATCCGCGAGGGCCGCGGGTTCGCGCAACCGTGCGCGGCGCACGACGGCGCGTGCGCGATTTACGAGACGCGCCCGAGCGCGTGTCGCGCGTTCGTCTGCGAGCTGCTCGATCGCCACGCGCGTGAAGGCGCGTCGCTCGACGCGTGTCTCGCGATCGTCCGGCGAGCGCGCGAGCTCCTCGCGAACCGCGTGCGCAGCGACGAGCTCGACGCGCTCATGAGGCACTTCGATCGCGCCTAGATCGCGAAGATCCCTTCAACCGTCGTATGTTGTCTGCATGAAATACACGCGCCTCGGGAACACCGGTCTCCAGGTTTCGCGCATCTGTCTCGGGTGCATGAGTTACGGCGATCCGAACGCGCAGCTTCCGGGCGAGCACTTTCGGTGGCAATGGGCGCTACGCGAAGACGAGTCGCGTCCGTTCTTCAAGCGCGCGATCGAGCTCGGGATCAATTTCTTCGACACGGCGAACGTGTACTCGTTCGGTGCGAGCGAAGAGATCACGGGGCGCGCGCTCAAAGAATTCGCGAAGCGCGAAGAGGTCGTCATCGCGACGAAGGTGCACAGCCCGATGCGCAAGGGACCGAACGGGCGTGGGCTCTCGCGCAAAGCGATCCTTCACGAGATCGACGCGAGCTTGAAGCGGCTCGGAACCGATTACGTCGATCTCTATCAAACGCATCGGTGGGACTACGAGACGCCGATCGAAGAGACGATGGAGGCGCTGCACGACGTCGTGCGCGCGGGCAAGGCGCGTTACATCGGCGCGTCGTCGATGCACGCGTGGCAGTTCGCGAAGGCGCAACACGTCGCCGCGACGAACGGATGGACGCGCTTCGTCTCGATGCAGAACCACTACAACCTGCTCTATCGAGAGGAAGAGCGCGACATGATCCCGCAGTGCGTCGATCAGGGAGTCGGGATCATTCCGTGGAGCCCGCTCGCGCGCGGGCGAATCGCGCGATCGGCGGACGGCAAGGAAGCGACGGCGCGATCGAAGACCGATCCCTTCGGCAGCGCGCTCTACGCGAAGACGGAAGACGCCGACCGCGAGGTGCTGCGCGCGGTGGACCGCATCGCCACGGCGCGGGACCTGCCGAACGCTCAGATCGGGCTCGCGTGGATTCTGCAAGCGAAGGGCGTGAGCGCGCCGATCGTCGGCGCGACCAAGATGCAACACCTCGAAGACGCTGCGAAAGCAGTCGACGTGACCCTCTCGGCGGACGAAGTGAAGGCGCTCGAATCCCCTTACGTGCCGCATCCGGTCGTCGGCTTCAGTTGAACGCAGCGGCGATCCGCGCGTAAACTGTCGGGGCAGTGTTTCGTTCTCGCCCGCTTTCTTTTTTCGCGTTGTTTGCGGCTTTCATCGCGATCGTCGTGATCGCGTGCGCCAACGGCGGCGGAACGTTCACGGGCGACGGCGGGACGTGCGCCACGACGGTGTGCAACGGCGCGTGCGTCGATCTGCAAACCGATCCGCACAACTGCGGCGCGTGCGGCGCGAGCTGTCCGAACGGCATCGGGTGCAGCGAGTCGAAGTGCGCGTGCCCGTCGGGTCAGGGCGTGTGCAACGGTGGATGCGTCAACACGCAGACCGATCCTCAGAACTGCGGCGCGTGCGGCAGCGCGTGCACGAACGCGCAAGTGTGCTCGAACGGCGCGTGCAAGACGACGTGCGATCAGGGCCTCACGCTGTGCGGATCGTCGTGCGTAGACATCTCGAAGGACTCGGCGAACTGCGGCGCGTGCGGCGCGGCGTGCGGCAATCACGCGAACGCGACCGCGGCGTGCTCGGCGAGCAAGTGTCAGTGGACGTGCAACGAAGACTACGTCGACCTCGACGGCGATCTGCAGAACCAAGGCGGCGACGGCGGGACGTCCGACGGATGCGAGTGCCACATCACGTCGACGACGGACAAACCGGACACGTCGTTCATCGACTCGAACTGCGACGGCATCGACGGCGACATCACCAAAGCGATCTTCGTCGCGCCGAACGGTAGCGATCTCAACCCGGGGACGATGTCGC
>Ga0335078_10001840_pt1 | contig 32084 bp, 31 predicted proteins | sample Lox_Sample_32_FD_206711 | JGI IMG/M metagenome (GOLD analysis project Ga0335078, IMG submission 206711) | Soil microbial communities from Loxahatchee National Wildlife Refuge, Florida, United States - Lox_Sample_3.2 | ecosystem: Environmental > Terrestrial > Soil > Wetlands | place: USA... | reverse complement strand
TTCGGTACCAGCAACTCGGTCAGCACCAACACGCTCACCAAGGCAAAATTGAACTGCCCGGAACCGGGGGGATATCCGCGCGACCGCCAGAATTTGATGCCACAAAACAGGACGCCGGCCGCTCCCGCCAAGGTCGCCGCCGGTTGGCCGAGCAAGCTGGTGAGAAGAGGTGGGCGGTGGTAGCCAAGATACTCGGTCGTCGCCTTTCGCCAGAATCCGAACCATCCCGGCAACACCAACTCCGCACCGATCAGCTGTGCCGCCATGGTTCCGCCAAACCCGATAGCAAACCACTTTCGCGAGCCCCAATCGCCGATCGTCCATAACAAAAAGCCCGCTGCCACAAAAATCGTCAGTTGAGGCTTGATGGTGGCCAAAGCGAGCAGAATGCCGGATAACGCAAGCCGGCCTTCGGCTAAAGCCGCGACCGAGGCAGATATCAAGACCGCGACTAGAAGAGTCAGCTGCTCAAGATGAAAGCCGTCGATGGTAGGGTAGCTGGACAAGATGGCAATCCAAGCCAAGACAGCCGCGGGCAGCTCCAAAGATATTCGGAAGGCACGCATCCACAGCGGGATACTCGCGGCCGTTAAGAGCAACATCAGAGCGTTATAGAAATTGCGCACCGCATCGAAGGGAAAACGCAGAGAAGGAGCTAAAACGAATACAACATAGACAGGATAGGCGAAGGCTTCGGGATCAGGACCGCGGTCCCTGGTTTGTTCAAGGGGCCGCCCATAAAAACCGCGCTGGATCTCTCGCGTTACATCGGGACTGTAGGGATTGCGATGGTGCCAAAGAAGTTCGCGCGCGCCCAGCCACCGGGGATAGAGATCGGACCAATTCCCTGTTCCGGAATCAATCGTTGCCGACTCTTGCCGCCAGATTGGAATGAGGACACGATGGTAGTAATAAAACATTCCCGCCGCCAGAACGAGCGCAGTTGCCAGGATCAAAGCTCGGCGGGGACTCACCAGCCGTGAGCCTCGCTGAAGAAGTTCCCGATTCATCGTCAGGCTCCGAGAATAGACCGGGGATTATAGCGTGCAAGGGCGCGGCTGGCTATCACTTGGGCACTCCCTGCGGGCTGGTAATGAAGTATCGTTTGGTTGAGTGTGGTTAAGCCGCCCTGATTTTATAATTGCCGGGCCGTTCCTCCATGAACTTTCTTGCCAGCAAACGCGCGCTCTTTGCGGGGATCCTGTTTTTCGGTCTGCTGGCAATGACCGCCCGCAGCGCGACGGATCCCGATCTCTGGTGGCACCTGCGCACGGGCCAGTGGATCGTCGAACACCAGCGCGTTCCGCATGTCGACCCCTTCTCGTTCACTCGCGCGGGCGCTCCATGGATTTCGCATGAATGGCTTTCGGAAATCATCTTGTACGAGCTTTGGGTCCACGGCGGCCCCGGTGCGGTCATCATTTTTTCGTCCGTGGTGCTGAGCGCGGGATTTTTGCTGCTTTACCTGCGTTGTCCCGGGACTCCTCACTGGGCAGCCGCTTTCACCGCTCTGGGCGCAGCGGCCTCGGCATCGAGTTGGGGCGCGCGGCCGCAAATCTTCACGTTCACGCTGGCCAGCCTGCTTCTGTGGCTGCTCTTTCGTTCCGAAGAGAGACCGCGGCTGCTTTTTTGGATTCCTCCCCTGTTTCTTCTGTGGTTGAATCTGCACGCTGGATTTGCGCTTGGACCGGCGCTTTTGTTGCTTTACGCCGCCGGCGTGATGTGCGAATCGGCGGCCGGTACGACTCCATGGTCCGAATCGCGGCCCGTCGTGCTGCGTGTGGTGGCCGTCACGCTCGTGTGTCTGGGGGTTGTTCCGTTAAACCCGAGCGGCACCGAACTGTATCGTTATCCCCTCGACACGCTACGGTCCGCCAGCATGCGTACTTTTATTGTCGAGTGGCTCTCGCCGAATTTTCACCAGTGGATCTATTTGCCGTACTTGCTTGTGATCGTGCTGCTGCTCGGCGCGCTGGCCTACTCGGGCTCGCGCATGAAGGGACGCATCCTGCTCCCGCTCCTTTTTACCGCCCTGGCGGCTCTTGACGCGGTTCGCCATATCCCGATCTTCGTCCTGCTGGCCATCCCGGTGATCGCGGGCGCGCTGCCGCTTTCATCGTCGCGCAGCCTACCGTCGTCCCCGAAGTTGGACTCAAAAAAAAGGGCGTTCAACGTTGCCACGGTGATGTTGCTGGCTGTGTTTGCCGTCTTACGATGGATCGAGCTTGCCCACGACCAGCCGGCCCGTGAGGCCGCGCTCTTCCCGGAAAAGGCGGTCAGGTTCCTTGAAGCTACCGAGGAGCCCGGCCGTCTTTTCGCGTACTACGATTGGGGCGGCTATGTGATCTGGAGGCTGGATTCGCGCTATCGTGTGTTTGCCGACGGACGGGCGGATCTCTATAGCGCCAATTTGGGTCGTGAGGATCAGGGGCCTGACGACCTCCTGCGCCAGTGCGTTGAGACGGTGTTGCAACTCCGCAAAGGATGGGAAGGGGTGCTGGATGAGTGGCAGGTTGAGACCATTCTGGTCCCGCCCAGCTCTGCCCTGGCGCAAGCTCTGTTTCTCGATCAGCGTTGGACGACTGCCTACCGGGACTTGCAGGCTGCAGTGTTCGTCCGGGCGAGCAGGAGCCCGGCAGGGACGATCAACTCGAAAAACGCCGATAAAGAGAAAAAAATGTATACCAGAGCGAACGCAAATCTGCGAAACTAGTGCCACACTGGAACAGCCATTTGTCGCTGGGTCGTAAGTACCGATTCCTGCGTTTGGAAGGCGTTCCATTTCGGCCCGGTAATGGCGGTTCAGAATCTGGAAATCTGTTTAGGGAGTCGATGCCCAGCTCACTGATTCTCAGCACAAGTCCCAAGGAGAATGGAATGTTGAACCTGATTAGGCTTCTATGGCTTGATGATGAAGGACAGGACATCGCCGAATATGCCGTGATGCTCGCGGTCATCCTTGTGATCGTGATCGGTACCGTCCGTCTGATCGGCACCAATGCGAATACCGTGTTCTCGCAGGTGGCCAGCACAATCCAGTAGTCGCGCCGGCGGCAGCGAACTCGCGCTCGTGAGGAGATGTTACGCGGGGGCAAGGGTCGAGCGCGCCTCGCATAGGGAGTGGAATGAATCGAAGTCGTCTTGTCATGATCGGAGGCCTGGCACTCGCGGTCGGCTTGCTGGTCAGTTATTACGTGTTTAACCAGCTCAAAGCCAAGACTGGAAGCAGCCAGCAAATGGTTCAGGTGGTCGTCGCCGCCAGCGACATTCAAATCGGCTCAAAGTTGGGGGACCGCGATGTGACGCTGGCGACCTTTCCTCCGGCCAGCGTACCTCCGGGAGCGTATGCTCGGGTCAGCCAGGTCCGGCAGCGGGGTGTAATTCTTCCCATCAGCAAAGGGGATTTCATTCTTCCCGATAAACTGGCGGCCGAAGATGCAGGCGCAGGGTTGCCGTCGATGATCCCGCCGGGCATGCGCGCGGTATCCGTGCGGGTCAACGATGTGGTCTCCGTCGCCGGATTTGTGCAGCCCGGAACCCGGGTTGACGTCCTGGCGACCGGCCTACCTGGAACGGGCAATGAAGCGCAGACCAATACCGTGCTGGAGAATGTCGCCGTCATTGCGGTGGGGCGGAGTTTGCTCGATCGCGTGATTACCGGAGAGACGCAAAACGCGGCAGTGATCACGTTGCTGGTCTCCCCGGACGACGCCCAGAAACTGACTCTTGCCTCCCAGGAAGGAAGAATTCAGCTGGCGTTGCGCAACCCGCTCGATACGAAGAAGGAATCGATTGCGCCGACCCGAGCCAGTTCTCTCTCCCCGCATGTACAAACGGAAGCGGTAGCCAAGCCAAGGCTTCACAAGACCACCGAGAAGGTGGCGCCTCCACCTTCTCAGGCTCCTTATCAGATCGAAATGATTCGAGGCGGAAAACGGGAAGAGACGAAATTCAAACAGGATGAAAGCAAATAGGCTGTCCAGTCCGCGACCGTGCTTGCGGATTCGTGCTCTGAGGAAGAGTGTGGTTCTTTTGCCGAGGTCCGCATTCATGAAATGCTTCCCGCTCATCGCAGCGGCGGTTCTGCTCGGGGCGACGCCCCTTTTCGCTTTGGACGCAGCGGATGGCGCTCCGGCTCCGGCGCCTGCACCTTCGACGAACGCGTCATCCGGGAGCCCATCTCCACAAAGCACCGACGCCGTTCAAGTTCCGGCGGCACAACCTCCAACGAGCACGCAGGAGATGCCTGGAGCGGCTCCCTTGCGAGTAATGGTCGGCAAGTCGCTGCTGATCAACACCACCGAGCGGCTGAAGCGGGTTTCGGTTGCCGATCCCGCAGTGGCGGATGCCCTGGTCGTGACACCAACCCAAGTTCTCGTCAACGGGCTCGCTCCCGGCGAGACTTCACTGCTGATCTGGGATGAACTGGAACGATCGCGAAGCTTCGATCTGCGGGTCGACGTGGACATCACGGCCGCCGCGGAAGAGATTCGAAAGCTGTTTCCCAACGAACAAATCCAGGTATCACCGTCGCGCTCGGCCATCGTTCTCTCCGGCCACGTGACGACCGAAGACGTCGCCAAACATGCCGGAGCTTTGGCGACGGCGTACTCGAAGAATGTGGTCAATGTTCTTACCTTCGGGCCCGTCGGAGCCGATGAGGTTCTGCTTGAAGTCAAATTTGCGGAAGTCGATCGTTCCGCCTTCACGCAACTCGGCATCAACATGTTCTCCACGGGATCGGGAAACACCATCGGCACGGTAACCACCGGGCAGTTTGGCAGCGTGAGCGTCGGTCCGGTGACGAGCAATCCCACGGGAGCGGCCACGACTACGACTGCGGCCGTGAACAACTTTCTCAACCTGTTTTTCTTTAATCCACAAGTCAACCTAGGCGCGGTGATCGAGGCGCTCCATCAAAGGAGCCTGCTGGAGATCCTGGCCGAACCGAATCTCGTCGCGCTGAATGGCAAGGAGGCGAGCTTCCTGGCGGGAGGAGAATTTCCATTCCCAGTGGTGCAGCCGAGCGCAACCGGCATCTCCACCGTGACGATTCAGTTCCGGGAATTTGGGGTGCGGCTCAAATTCACGCCCGTGATTCAACCGAACGGAAGCATCCATCTGCATGTCGCGCCCGAGGTCAGCACGCTCGATTTCGCGAATGCCGTTACGGTTTCTGGCACGACGGTTCCCGCCCTCAGTACCCGGAAGGCCGACACCGAATTCGAACTGCAAGACGGCCAGAGCTTCGTAATTGCCGGGCTGATCGACAATCGGGTCACCGAGATCATGAGCAAGATTCCGGGTCTCGGCGACATACCGATCCTGGGTAATTTCTTCCGGAGCAAGAACTTCCAGAAGAGCAAATCTGAATTGATGGTGTTGTGCACGGCACGGCGCGTGTCGCCGACGGCAGAGATGCCCAAAGGTCCGGCCATGCCGATACCCACCCTGGACCCGAACCAGTTCGACAAGAAGAAGTAGGGGAACGCCGGCGGACGCGAGGATGTCTCGCCTGCGCTGCATGCAGGGAGTAGAATCGTCGAGTACATTTTGCGATTAGAATCTTTGCAGAACTGGGATGTTGTTCATTGAAGGATTTGCGAGTTCGCAGTTGAGTCTGACTTTAGAACCGCTGAAAATACCGCACGATAAAGAGTCTCTTTAGGGACTGGGCCCCAGCAGCGCTGCGCAGTTGATGTTATGCCTGAATTATCAGTAGCCATTTTCGCCACCGACAATGACCAGCGCGCCGTCCTCCAGGTTCTTGTAGATGGCACCAGCGTCGCCCGCACGGTCTGCACGAACGCAAACCTGCCGCTAACCGCGAGCGACCCGGTCATCCGCAAGACACAGGCCTTCGCGCCGGATGTCATCCTAATCGACCTGGCGACGGAGGGGATCTCGGGCGTGCTGCGCGCCGTGGAGCTGCTGCACCAAGAACTGTCGTCGGCCGCCCTTTTCGTGGTTGGCCCGATGACTCAGCCGCAATTGATCGTCAGCGCGATGCGAGCCGGGGTGCGCGAATATATCGAGCGCCCGACCACGACCACCGACCTCCTCGAAGCATTTGTGCGGCTGAGCTCAACCCGCCGCGGGCCAGGACGGGAAACGGCGCGCGCCAAAGTCTTTACCATTGTCAACGCCAAAGGCGGCAGCGGAGCGACGACGGTGGCGGTCAATCTGGCACTTGTCCTGCAATCGATTCATCCGGGCACGGCGCTGATTGATCTGGCTCCGCTGGGACACTGCGGGCTGCATCTTAATCTGAAGCCCGCGTTCACCATCTCCGACGCGATCACGAATCTGCATCGGCTGGACTCCTCTCTGCTGGAGAGCTTCATGGCCCGCCACGAACGTGGCTTGCGGGTGCTGGCAGGGCCCGCGGTTCCGGTCGCGAACGAGCCCTCGGCCTCGGATTTTGCGCGTTTGTTCGACATGATCGCCGGCATGTTTCATTACATCGTGGTGGACGCATCCTCGCGGCTGGACAGCGCCACGCGGTTGGCCAGCAACCTGGCGGAGAAAATCCTGCTCATCGCGCACGCGGATGTCGCCTCTCTCTGGAGTGCCGGCCGGGTCGCGCAGTATCTGGGCGAGAGTGGCTCGCGAGATCGTTTCGCGCTTGTACTGAACCGATACCGCAAGGTTGGGGGCTTCAACGAAGCCGAAACGGAGGCGGCGATCGGCGCGCCGGTCCTCTGGCGAATCCCGAATCAATACTTCGTGGTTTCGACTGCCATCGACCGCGGAGTCCCGTTAATGCAGGGTCCGAACACGGAAATCGCCCGTTCGATTACAGGTCTGGCCAAGGTGTTGACAAAAGACGATCTGGAAGTAAAACGAAGGGCATGGTCGCTGTTCAAGACCGTTTAGCGGATGCCGGGAAGTGACCAAAGTCCTGCCTGCCCTACCGGATTTCCCTTTTTTGAAACGCTGGTATGCTTATGATAATTGGTAGCCGCAAGCGCGAAGCTGGCGGCTCGTGACTCGCAGCGAAAAATGGCCAACCTCCAAGCCTTCGAGCGTAGTGAGTACCAGCAGGTTAAAGCGGACCTGCATCGCAAGATCCTGGACCGTCTCGACCTCGAAAAACTAGGCCGGACCACCGGAGACGCAGCGCGCGAAGAAGTCCTGGTTCTGATTCGTAATTCGGTCAACAGCGAGGCTGTGCCGCTGAGCTTCGCCGAGCGCGAGCGACTCTCCCGGGAAATTCTGGACGAAATCTTCGGACTCGGACCGCTCGAGCCTCTGCTGAAAGATCCGACCGTCTCTGACATTCTTGTCAACCGGTTCGATCGCGTGTACGTGGAGCGCGGCGGCAAACTCGAGATTACCGGGCTGTCCTTCAAAGACAATCAGCACCTGATGCAGATCATCGACCGGATTGTCTCGCGCATCGGACGCCGGGTGGATGAGTCTTCGCCCATGGTTGACGCGCGGCTCCAGGATGGCTCGCGCGTGAACGCCATCATTCCGCCGCTGGCGCTGGATGGCGCGTGCCTTTCGATCCGCCGTTTCGGCCGCGATCCGGTTACGGCTCGCAACATGATCGAAAACAAAACGCTGACCGAGCAAATGCTGGATCTGCTCTCAGCCATGGTCAAAGGCCGGCTCAACCTGCTGATCTCGGGGGGCACCGGCGCCGGCAAGACCACGCTGCTCAATGTCCTCTCGGGCTACATTCCGAACTCGGAGCGGATTGTGACGATTGAAGACGCCGCCGAGCTCCAGCTCAAGCAGGAGCACGTGGTCCGGCTTGAAACGCGGCCGCCCAATATCGAAGGCAAGGGAGCGGTGCGCATGCGCCAGCTGGTCATCAACAGCCTGCGAATGAGGCCCGACCGCATCGTGGTAGGCGAGGTGCGCAGCGAAGAAGCGTTCGACATGCTCCAGGCCATGAACACGGGCCACGAAGGCTCGCTCACCACGGTCCACGCCAACTCTCCGCGCGACGCACTGAACCGCGTGGAGAACATGGTTTCCATGGCGAACCTCAACATTCCGGAACGCGCCGTTCGGCAGCAGGTGGCGAACGCCATTCATGCGGTGGTTCAGATCGCGCGTCTCTCGGACGGCTCGCGCAAGGTCATCACCATCTCGGAGATTACGGGCATGGAGAATGACTCGATCATCCTGCAAGATGTGTTCGTGTTCGAGCGCAGCGGCATCGACGAAAGCGGGCGGGTGCGAGGCAGTTTCCATTCCACCGGCCTGACTCCGTTTTTCGGCGAGCGCCTGGCGACGGCGGGTTGCCGCCTGAGCCCCAGCCTGTTCGAATCCAGACTGGAAGTGTAAAAGAGCGGGTCGCACCGGCTATGCCGATGCGTGGGGGCGCGGCCTGCCTGATATTCCCGGACCAGACACAGACTCTGGAAGCCCAGGCTCGAAACGCGGCATGTACCGGGGAGAGGCAAGCTGAAAAGAAGTTTGCCGAGGTCCCCCGAAGCTATACTATGGTCTAAACCGCAACCCTTATGTACTACCTAATCGCCGCGCTGATTTTCATCGTAGTGAGCACCGGACTGTTCGCCGTTATCTCGCTGCTGGATCAGCGCAAGGCTCAGGCGCGCATTCTCCGCGACCGCCTGACGACCGCGCAGGAATCCGGAGGCCCGCTGGAGCTGGCTCTGCTGCGCGACGAGATGCTGAGCCGCATCCCGGCGTTCGATACGCTGCTGCGGCGGTCGGAACGCGTTTCGCTTCTCCAGAAAATGCTCCAGCAGGGGAGCGTGAACGTCCGTGCGGGGAACTTTCTCATCATCTGCGCGGTCACATCCGTCGTGCTCGCGATTGTGGCGATTATTGCGGGGGGCCAGGTTGTATTTGGATGGCTCGGACTGATTCTCGGTTTTTTTATTCCCTATGCCTACGCCTCTCACATGCGGGCCAAGCGGTTCCAGAAATTCGAGGAGAAGTTCCCGGAGGCAATCGATACGCTCGCGCGAGCCGTCCGCGCCGGGCACGCCTTTACCACCGCGCTGGAAATGATCGCCAACGAAATTTCCGAACCGGTGGCCGGTGAGTTCCGTCAGCTGTACGAAGAACAGAAATTCGGCCTGCCGGTGCGAGACGCGCTGGTCAACCTCACCGATCGAGTGCCGCTGGTCGACGTAAAATTCTTCGTCACGGCGGTCATGCTCCAGCGAGAAACCGGCGGCAACCTTGCCGAGATCCTCGATAACCTGTCGCACATCATTCGCGAGCGTTTCAAAATTCAGCGCCAGGTGCGCGTTCACACCGCGCAAGGCCGGCTGACGATGGTGCTGCTGATGGCTCTACCGCCGACCATCGTCGTCCTGATGCAAATCCTGAATCCCGGCTTCATTGCGCCGCTGTTTACCGACCCGCTGGGGCACACTCTGGTCGTGGCCGGTATTACGCTGCAGACCCTCGGCTATTTCGTGATCCGCAAGATCATCAGGATCCAGGTATGAGCCTTCCCCTTCTTCTCGCGGTGCTGGTCTTCCTGACGATCACAATCGTGGTGTTTGCGTTCGCGGCGGCAACGGTAGCGCCATCATCAGTGCTCGGTGCGCGGCTGCGCGAGATCGGCTGGCAGCGACCCAAGGAGCGGGAAAAAGCACCCATCCGGGAGCGCTTTCAGCAGGCCCTGGACCCATTCAGCCGCGCCCTGCCCATCTCGCCGACGGATGTCTCCAAGACGCGGGCCTGGCTGATTCAGGCTGGATACCGCGATCCACAACACGTCTCGATCTACCGGGGGCTGCGGGTTGTGTTCGCCGCTCTCGGGCTGCTGGTCGCCTTCTCGATTTCCGGATTCAATTCGCCCTTCCTGCTAGGGGGCCTGTTCGGGTTGGGATTTTTCATCCCCCGCTTCCTGCTGAAGCGGCAGATGCAGATGCGGCAGACGCGAATTCGGCTTGGACTGCCCGACGCGCTCGACCTGACGGTGATCTGCGTCGAGGCGGGATTGCCGCTCGACCAGGCGCTCACGCGGGTGGGCAACGACCTAAGCCACGCGCACCCCGAGCTGGCCGACGAATTCCATCTTTTCGACCTCGAAAACCGGGCCGGAAAGCCTCGTGTCGAGGCGCTTCGCAATCTGGCGGCGCGCACGGGAGTCGAGGATGTCCGCTCGCTGGTTGGAACGCTGATTCAAACCGACCGCTTCGGGACCAGCGTGGCCCAGGCTCTGCGGGTACACTCGGATTCATTGCGCACCGAGCGCCGGCAGCGCGCCGAGGAGCAAGCCGCCAAGACCACAGTAAAAATGATCATCCCGCTGGTGCTGTTTGTAATGCCCTCCTTGATCTTCGTGACAGTAGGACCGGCGGTGATTCAGCTGATGCGACTGATCATGCCGGTCACGAGCGGAGGGCACCGGTGAAAGCAATGGGCGAGCGGGAGAGCGGTGCAGCCGGCGATCGAAGAGCAATGCATAGGCTAGCCTTTGATTTTCAGATGGCCCGATGACCCAATCGCACGGCGGACCGATGGCGAGGGCCTACGCGTTTAACCGGACTCGCTCCACCTACCTGGCCACCGATCTGATCATCGCGCGGACGCACTGGTCGCGCTTTCGCGGACTGATGGCCACCAACAGCTCGACATTCCCGCCGGGCCGCGGACTGTGGATCAATCCCTCTCACGGCATTCACACCTTCGCCATGCGTTTTGCGATCGATGCCGTTTATCTGGATCGCGAGCGCAACGTCATTCACCTCGAAGAAGATCTCAAACCGTGGCGGGTAGCGGCGGTTCGCGTACAGGCCGCCTCGGTCCTTGAGCTGCCAACCGGCACAATTCGCGAATCTTCCACGATGCAGGGTGACCGCATTGACATCCTCCTGGAGCATCCGTTGAACACGGAAGCCGCCTAGGGAAGGCCTGCGTTTGCGGCCCTCCATGGGTTGCATTAACCGGACTTTCTCCTGGTTTTCTTGTTCATTCCTTCCTTACTCCGCTTCATTTCTTCCTTGCTTCGCGCAAAGCGAAACTCGTGCCGTTTCATATCGACGCGCGAGCCGCGAAACGTGACGCCCTCCATGCGTAGCCGGAGTCTTTGTTCGGCTCCATGCTCTCCGGGAAGCTTGATCGCGCCGCCGGACCCGACTATGCGCTGCCAGGGCAATCCGTGAACCTGGCGCAATATGCGGACCACCTGGCGCGAGGCTCCGGGCCAACCGGCGGCACGGGCGATTGCTCCATAGGTCGAAACAGTCCCTGCCGGCAAGTTGCGAATCAAGCGCACAACTCGCGCACGGCGATCGATCGGGGCCTTTTTCTCTTTCTTCCGGGCAGGCTTCCTGGGCGCAGTTTTAGGGGGCTTTCCCTGCAATGGCATTCTCCATCAAATCAAATCCTCATGTTAATCTGGTGTCGCTCATACAAAAATTTACAAAGACACTGTATAACCACGAATTACGATACAGGCATCACACGAGGATCGATCGCAATAAAATTGGGTCTGGAGAGAATCCATATGTCTCGTCTGTGGAAAGCGTTGTGCCTTGCCCTGGGGGTGTTCGCCCTGGGCGTTTTTGCGGCCAGTTGTGGAACAGGCAGCAGTTCCTTCCGCATCATCAACGCGATCGCGAACTACAACTACCTGGGCACAGGCGGGTTCGACATTACGATGAACGGAGGAACGTTCGCGACCAGCGTGGTGTTCCCGAGCGTCAATCCGCCTGGAAAAGATGCTTACCAGCACATTTCACCGGGAAGCGAAAGCCTGGATGTATTTCCCCATGCCATAACGGTTGGCGGCACGCCGGTGATCGAGAGTTCTCTAAGCTTCAGCGGCCACACGCAATACACGGTGATTCTGATGGGCAATAACACGACGAACCTGTATGCTGCCCAGCCCTTTTCGGACAACAATATCGCGCCCGCCTCGGGTGATTTTGAATTTCGCGTGATCCATGCTTCGAGCAACCTGCCGACACCGGTGGATGTTTATATAGTAGGATCGCCCACCATCGTAACGGGACCGAATCCTCCCCCGCCGACCATTCCAAGTCTCACTTACGGCCAAGCAAGCGCGTACATATCCAATCCAGCGGGCAGCACATGGTGGCTGGTTGTAACCAACCACACCGGTCACGTTCCGATTATTAACCCGACTTCGTACACGCCGAGCGCGCTGCAAATAGAAACGATCGTACTACCCGACGGTCAAAATGGGTTTGGACCGGGCGCACCTCTGATCTACGGCGACCTGAATTAAGTTCGGGGGGATGCAACACGGTCCGGCTCACGGGCAAGTCCGCCCAGCCATCTCCGGTGATGCGACGCGTGGCTTCTACAGGGTTGGAAAACCCGAAGGAAAAAATATCTTTCGACGGGACCAAGAAGGTTCAGTCCTACTAACTGAACGAACGCGCAGCGGCCTCTTCGTTATCGAAGACCTCAAAAATCGTGACCAGCTTAGTGAGCTGCAGGAGATCTCCGACGCGCTGGCTCAGGCTAGCCAGCTTGATTGCGCCGCCGGAATTTCGCGCGGTGGTGAAAATCGAGACGAGCGTTCCCAGCCCGCCGCTATCGATGTAATTCACTTCGTGCAGGTTGAGCACAACTTTCGGCGAGTCAGCAAGCACTCTCTTGACTGTCTCCCGCAGGCTGGCTGACTCCTCGCCAAATACGAGCCGTCCGCTGCAATCCACGATCATTGCCCCATTCAGGGTACGCGTGCTCATTTTAAGTTGCATAGCCGATTCTTCCCCCTCACAAAAAAGTAAGCGGCAAAATGAAGGTTGCCAATACTCAATTTAAGAAGCGTACCCCGCCCCACGCCAGCGCGCAAGCGGCACGTTCGTGCAGGTAAGCCCCACCGCCGGGGCGGGATCTGGCCGGCCGCCACCTGCCCAGACAATGGCGCAGAAGTTTTCCCGCAAACGTCGAGTGCCGCTCGTACCCGTCACGTCCCTGCTATACTTTTCCACGGTGAGGAGGCAATATGCGCTTGAGCGTTGCATTTCTACTCGTCGCGTTCGTCTTGGCCGGCAATTCAACATTGGCGTTTGCGGCGGATACTCCAGCCGTCGGCACATCCGCTCCTGAATTCAGCCTCCCGTCGCAGGATGGCAACGTCGATCTGAAGGACTATCGGGGAAAGTGGGTGGTGGTCTATTTCTATCCCAAGGATCAAACCCAGGGCTGCACGATTGAAGCGCACAATTTTCAGCGCGATCAGCCGCAATATGCCGACCGCCACGCGGTCGTGCTGGGCATCAGCGTGGATACGGTCGAGTCGCACAAGGCGTTCTGCGCAAAGGAAGGCTTGAACTTCAAGCTGCTGGCCGACACCGAGCACAAAGTTGTGAAGGAGTATGGCTCCACGATGAACTATAAAGGCGTGGAGATCGCGGCCCGCAACACCTTCGTTGTCGATCCTCAGGGAAAGATCGTCCGCGTATACACCAATGTTGATCCCAATAAGCACAGCACGGAAGTACTTGCGGCGCTAGACGAACTGCAAAAGACGAGGGCCAAGTAGAACCGGCCACCCGTGCTGGAAGCCTGAAAGGTTGCGGCGCGGGTCTTCGCACACAGGCCGGTATGTGACGTTTCCTTGTCTCGCGGAAAGGCCCCCATCGAGATGCCTCCGGCCCAATCTTTCCTGCCGGCGCGGTCAAAACTAAAATTGCGTTGTCACCGCAAATTTTCGTGGATCGGGACTACAATTGCCCCGGGCCAGGTTCTGATCGGATCAGATGAGCATCCAGACTCTGAACGATATTCTTTCGACGGTATATCAAAGCCACCGCGACCGCGTCATGTTGTACCGGGAAGCTTCCGGGTGGCTTCCAATCTCCGCAACCGAACTCTACCGCAATGTGAATGGGCTGAGCCGGGCGTTTGCGTCGTGGGGAATCGGGAAACGCGATCGTGTTGCCATCCTCAGCGAGAATCGCCCGGAGTGGACGATCACCGATTTTGCGGCGCTGGCGCTCGGCGCAGTAAGCGTCCCTATCTATTCCACCCAGACGGCGGAGCAATCGGCTTTCATTCTTAACGATTCCGGGGCGCGCGTCGTCGTCGTGTCCACAAAAAATCAGCTCGAGAAAGTTTTAAGCATCCGGAGCCAAACGGCGGTTGAACAGGTCATGGTGATGGATGTGCTCGACACTCCGGACGCGATATCGGTGCGCGATTTGATGCTGCAAGGTTCAAGCAGCGCGGACGCGGCGTTTGACGCGCGGGCTCGGACGATTACTCCCGACGATCTGGCCACCATCATTTACACCTCCGGGACAACGGGGACGCCAAAAGGCGCGATGCTCACCCACGGCAACATGGCGTCGAACATCTCCAGTTCGTTGGAGGGCTTCAACCTCCGCTGGAAAGACGAAGTCAGCGTGTCATTCCTTCCTCTGTCCCATGTGACGGCGCGGCACGTTGATTTCGCACTCCTGCACCGGGGAGTCACGCTCGCCTATTGTCCGAATATTCCGGACTTGCCGCAGGTCCTGTCGGAAATACACCCAACCATATTCGTGGGGGTGCCGCGGGTCTACGAGAAGATTCGCCAGCAGGTAATTCTGAAGGCGGCCTCGTTTCCGAAGGATGCCATCTATCGCTGGGCGCTGGAGGTTGGACGCGCCCACCGCGACGAAGTACTGGCCGAGGTTGAGCCTAAGGCGGTTGCGTGGAAGATCGCGAATCGCCTGATCTTTTCCAAAGTGCGGGCCGGCATGGGTGGCAAAGCGGAGGAGTTTATCTCGGGCGGGGCGCCGCTGGGACGAGAACTAACGGAATGGTTCGCCGACATCGGCATCCGAATTCTTGAGGGCTATGGACTGACGGAGACTTCCCCCGTGATCGCTGTAAACACTCCGGCGGCACACAAACTGGGAACGGTCGGCAAGCCGCTGTCCAACGTCGAAGTGCAAATTGCGGATGATGGCGAGGTGCTGGTGCGGGCGCCTTCAGTTTTCCTGGGCTATTGGAACCGTCCCGACGAAACACGGGACGCTTTCTGCGACGGATGGTTCAAGACGGGCGACATCGGGAGCCTGGATAGCGAAGGATTTCTTTCCATTACCGATCGGAAAAAAGATCTCATCAAGACTTCGGGCGGAAAGTTCATCGCGCCGCAGCCGATCGAGAATTCACTCAAGCTGAATCCGCTGATCGGAACGGCGGTTGTGCTCGGGGACCGGCGGAAGTTTCCCGCCGTGCTGATCGCACCGCACTTTCCCGTTCTGGAAGATTGGGCGAGGACGCACAGAATCATCTTCACTTCGCGACAGGAACTTGTCTCGAACCGCAAAGTCCAGGCGCTGTACGAGAACCTGGTCGAAGAGATCAATCAGAGCCTGGCGCGCTTTGAGAGACTCAAGCGCGTGTTGCTGGTCTCCGATGAATTCTCCTGGGCCGACGGCACACTGACGCACACCTTCAAAGTCCGCCGGCGCGGCATTGAAACCCGCTATCAACAACTAATCGACGACATGTACGCCCGGGCCGAAGCGGCCCAAATCAAAGAGCACGTAACGTAGAGGCGCGGCGCGAAGGATAATCCTATTCCGGAAGACCGCGGGGTGAAGACTCAATCCGCGATGTGACCTGTGCATTCCGCACCGAAGTCCATCGATGCATGGCAACAAAAGCGGCTTCCGCCGCCGTACAATGTGTACATGACGGACTCATTCATCATCGCAGGCAAAGAGTTTCAGTCTCGTTTGATTGTCGGGACTGGCAAATACAGATCATTCCAGGAAACCGCGCGCGCGCTCGCAGCCAGCGGCGCCGACATGGTCACGGTAGCCGTACGCCGCGTGAATCTCGACCGGAGCACGGAATCTCTCCTCGACTATATTGACCCTGGCAAGTATTTTCTCCTTCCCAACACCGCCGGATGCTACACCGCGGAAGAAACCATCCGAACGGCACGACTGGCGCGTGAAGCCGGGCTCTCCGACTGGATCAAGCTGGAAGTGATCGGCGACCAGGCGACTCTGTTCCCGGACGTGCAAGCCACACTCGAAGCTACACGGACGCTCGCGAAAGAAGGCTTCACCGTGCTGGCCTACACCTCTGACGACATCGTCTACGCCAAGCGCCTGGTGGATGCGGGGGCAGCCGCAGTGATGCCGCTGGGAGCGCCGATCGGCAGCGGCCTCGGCATTCAGAATGCCGCCAACCTTCGCATCCTGCGCGAGATGATCACGGGGATTCCGTTGATTGTCGACGCGGGAGTGGGCACGGCGTCAGACGCAACGATCGCGATGGAACTGGGCTACGACGGCGTGCTGATGAACACGGGCATCGCAGGCGCACAAGAGCCGGTACTGATGGCCGAGGCTATGAAGCATGCGGTGATCGCGGGACGGCAGTCCTATCTGGCAGGAAGAATGCCGCGCAAGTTGTACGCAACCGCAAGTTCGCCGCTGGAAGGCGTAGTGAGATAGGCGGCCGCCAAAGCCTCAACAAGAAGGGCGGCCGGGTGGTCGCCCAACTCTTTGTTTCCAGTTTCTACAGCATCTTCAGGCTGTCGACATGAATCTTGTCGCCGGTGACGGTTCCGGTCACGGCGACGTGATGGCCGTAGTGACCTTTCACGGCATCGGGATTGTCGATCTGCAGAACCTTCTGGTCTTTGTCCGTGACCACGACCGGCGCCGCGCCCGCCTCAATGCACTTCTTGGTGCATGCTTCCGCCGCGGCATTGGCTCCCTTGGCCGCACATTTCGAGTCGCTCACCCAGCCATTCATGGTTTGCGCGTCGCCCGCGAATCCCACGGAGACCACCATCAGGATCAGGGCAAAGGCACAGAGCACAAAAACGATCTTTCTCATTTCTCCCTCCTATCGAAGCCCACACGAACAGCATTCGTTGGAACTGTATCACAATCACTTCCTACGGATAGTGCCGAATGGACATCTCTGCCAGGCTTCCTCGAACAAATCCGGCGCAGCTGGCCGGGGTAAACTGCGATTTGATTGCAGAGTCGAGTTCGATGGCGAACAAAAGCGATTCGGAGACTGAAGTCTATCTATCGTTCATTGCGCTGCCGACGGGTGGCTTCGCCGGCGGCGCGGGAGCCACAAATACGACTTCACCGCGGCGCGTGTAATGCAGTTGTTCGCGGGCTTCTTTTTCGATGGCAGAGGGATCGGACTTGAGCTGCCTGATGCGCTCGGCGTGCCGCGCATTCTCTTTCTGCAAGCGGTCAACCTCGGCCTGCAGGGCCTGCATCTCGGCGCGCTTCTGGCGGTAGACGACGATTCCATTCGCTCCGAGCATGGCGTGCAAAACGACTCCGCCAATCAGCAACGCCGCCAGCACTACTCCCAGCCTTCGCCATTCCCGCGCCAACCACGTCCAGGCGGGACGCGTTTGCTCCACCCAGCGTGCCGCCAGAGCTTCCGCTCGCGGGGCTTGCTCCATGACCACGCGGAGCCCGTCCTCGGGACGAGGCAGGATTCGAACCCGTGATGGGGGTCCTAAGCGGAGGTTGCCGAATCGAAGATCCATGCTTTTACTGTCGTGTTCAACTTCGTCGAACCTTCCCCGCACCTCGCTATTCAAGAGCAATCGCGGCTGCGGGGCGGCGGTTGCGAACCCACGATCCAGACAAAAAGTATTTGTTCCGCCGATCCACCCGGCTCTGGCAACTTAGCTGCCAGGAAAGCCGCTCGAATTGGTACGTAACTTCTCAGTAAACTTCTCTTTCGCTGGGTGCGTCAAGGGGAAGTTCTCGCGCAGCGGAGCAAAGGAACCAACTTTGCCAAATACTTCCCGTAGTTGTTTGCCATGCGATGCACCAGGGCTTGCGATCGTCTCACGAAACGCAATTTGCGTTGCCCTGGGCTGGCTCGTATGCTTCCAATAAAAATTGGAGTTCCGAGTTTCCATGACCGACAAAAGACTCGTTCTCACGACCTGCGGCACTCTCGATGAGGCCCGAAGCATCGCGCGGACTCTGGTCGAGCGGCAACTGGCGGCCTGCGTCAATATCGTTCCCCAGATCGAATCGGTGTATCGCTGGCAAGGCGAGATCGAAACGGCAACCGAATGGCTGCTGGTGATCAAGACCACGGCGGCGGCATTCGAGGGTCTACGCGACGCTTTGAGTACGCTCCACTCCTACGAGCTTCCGGAGTGCATTGAGATTGCCATCGAAGATGGGAACCAGGCGTATCTGGAGTGGATTGCGAGTTCGGTGCGCTGAGGACGGACATCGGGTCTCATCCCTCGGCAACGACGCCGGCTATTGGAATGGGCGAAGGTAACCGATAATTAAAGTCATGCCGCCGGCCAACTCAACACCCATGCTCGCGAGCGATACAGATGGAAGCGGCCGCTCTGTGCGGCGACGACGGGTGATGCGCCACGCAATTTCCCTGCTCGTGCTTTTTTCATGCGCGAGTTCTCAGGCACTTGGGCAATGGATGGGCAAACAGACCGGCTGTTATGCCGATTCGATCGCGGCCAATCCGAACCGGCCGACCGTTGCCAACCCAGCCGATATCACGCAGTATGGCGTGCTGGAACTTGAGTATGGCGTGGATCATCTGTGGCTCGAAGGCGGCGTTCACCAGACATCCCTCGGCGGCCTTTTGAAGTTTGGATTGCTCTGCGATCTCGAGTTGCGCTGGACAATGGAGTCATTTCTCTCGCAGGCGGACGATACAGGCACACACTGGACCTTCGGAGACAATTGGCTTGGGCCGCAGGTTCGGATCTACCATCAGACCAAACGAGTTCCCACGATCGCGTTTGCCTATGGGGTAAAGATACCCTCCGCCAGCACAGAGGCCGGATTGGGGTCGGGGCGCGTCGATTACTTCGTCGGCATCCTGGTGAGTAAGGATATCGCGCACATTCACTTCGACTTCAACGCGACGCATTTCTGGCTTGGACGCCCCGGGACATCGGGTTTCGATCAGAACGATCAGCTCAACCTGGCCTTCTCAAGCACGATCCACGGCGGTCTCGGCTTCACCGGCGAATTCTACGGGCAAACTGAGGTCAACCAAAATACGGCCAGCTTCGTCTCTTCCCTGTGGGCGCTGACGTACGTGATCAAGCCGCGGCTGGTGATTGACGGTGGCTTCGAAGGTGGACTCACGTCCGGCGGTCCGCACCGGCATGTTTTCGCCGGCCTCACGTACTCGATCGGCAACTTATATCCAGGGTGGCGGTACAGGAAGGTGAGCGGCCAGGCAGAGAAGATCAACCCTTGAGGGCCGATCTTCCACGGTAGTCCTCCACGGTAAATCCTCCACGGTAATGGAAGCGTGCGTGACTTTTTCGGCGGGCAGCTAGATTGCAGCCAGCGCCTGATCCAGGTCGGCCAGGATGTCGTCGACGTCTTCGATGCCGACTGAAATACGAACCATTCCGTCGGTGATGCCGATTTTGCGGCGGCCTTCTTCGCCGAGCGCGGCGTGCGTCATGGTGGCGGGATGCGAGATCAAAGTTTCGACTCCGCCGAGAGATTCCGCCAGGGAGCAGACCCGGACCTTACGCAACATTTTGTTGGCGTTGGTGAGGGAGCCGGTTTCGAACGAAATCATCGAGCCGAAACCGGTCATCTGGCGCTTGGCCAGGTCGTACTGCGGGTGGCTGGGCAATCCGGGATAGAAGACTTTTCTTACTTTTTGGTGCTTTGCGAGATATTCGGCGACGCGGCGGCCGTTCGAGTCGTGCTGCAACATGCGCACGGCCAGAGTTTTTACGCCGCGCAAAATGAGCCAGCACTCAAATGGAGACATGATGGCGCCGGCACACTTTTGCAGGAAGGCGAGCTTTTCGGCCTGTTCTTTCCTGGTGCAGACAACGACTCCGCCGAGACCATCGCTGTGGCCGTTGAGAAATTTGGTGGTGGAGTGAATCACCATGTCGGCGCCGAGTTCGATGGGGCGCTGGAAGAAGGGCGACATGAAGGTGTTGTCGACGACGACTTCCGCACCGTGACGATGGGCGATTTCGCCGAGCGCGCGGAGATCGCAGAGCTCCATCAGCGGATTGGTGGGTGTTTCGAGAAAAACAAGCCGGGTGTTTTTTTGCAGAGCTGTTTCGACGGCGTTGAGGTCGGAGGTGTCGACATAGCTGAAGGTCAGGCCGAAGTTGACCAAGACCTGATTGAAGAGGCGCGGGGTCCCGCCATAGAGATTGTGTCCGGCAACGATGTGGTCTCCGGCCTTTAACATGCTTGTGACGGCGTTGATGGCGGCCATGCCGCTGGCGAAGACTTTGGAGGCGACTCCGCCTTCGAGCGTGGCAAGATTGGTTTCGAGGCGGTCGCGCGTGGGATTCGAGACGCGGGAATATTCGTAGCCTTTATGCTTGCCGATTTCTTCCTGGACGTAGGTCGAGGAGGCATAGATGGGAACGTTGACTGCGCCGGTAGCTGGCTCGGGTTCCTGTCCGGCGTGAATGGCGCGGGTAGCAAAGCCTGGCTTTTTGGAGTCGGATGAATTGGCGGTCAAGAGATGGGTCCTCGGAAATCGGCGATGAGAATTTTTTCCAAAATGGAACGGGTTAGTGGTGGATCAGCCCCCCTCCCGGGGCGGTCTTTGCAATTCAAAGACTTAGCGGGCGATTTCCGCTGAATCCTTGAGGAATAAGGACTTATAGATAACATATTTATAATTCAACAACTTAAGGGAAAAAGCTCGCCCAATTTGGGAAGTGGGGCTTGCGCGGATACTGGTGCACTCCCATGGCTCTCTGAGCTTGCGCTCTAGATTTGATTTTAGCAAGAGGTGTCAACCCGGAGATGACGCGTAGGCGCAGGCGACTCTATTGATTTCGAAAGCAAGGCCTAGGCCAGGAGAAGACGCAGAGGAACGGGAGAATTTGCCGGCTGGCTCTCGCCATGGGTGGGGGTGATGACTGCCAAGAAGGCCATGTGTTCCCTTAGTCCTCCGACCTGATAGAGTATGCCGTCTGTACGATAACCATCAGGACTGGAACGCTCTCATGAAAAAGCTAATGTTCGTTCTGCTTGCGATTCTCCTGCTCTCCTTATTCTGTGTTGCGCAGGTCACCGTGGTGCGGGCTGGGCGGCTGGTTGATCCGGATTCGGGGACCGTGCTCACGGACCAGAAAATTCTTATCGTCGGGAGCAAGATCTCGGCGGTGGGGAAGGAACTGCACATCCCGGGTGACGCGAAGTGGATCGATCTTTCGGATAAGACGGTTCTGCCGGGGCTGATCGATTGCCACACACACCTGGCCGATGGGCAGAGCGTGAATGACCCGTTCTACGTGCTGGAGAAGACGGCGTCTCGGATTGCGCTGGAGTCCGTGCCCAATGCGCGGGAGACACTGCTCTCGGGATTTACGACTGTGCGGGACGTTGGCACCTACCGCGCGCTCAACGATGTTGCACTGCGCGACGCGATTGCACGCGGGGACATCATCGGGCCACGCATGTACGTTGCTGGAGCGTATATCACGATTACGGGCGGGGCGGGAGCGATGACGGGACAGGCGCCCGATATTCAATTGCCGTGGGACCTGCACTATGGCGAGGCGAACAGTCCATGGGAGGTGCGGCAGAAGGTCCGGCTGCTGGCGCATAACGGCGCGGACCACATTAAAGTTCTTTCTACGGGAGCGGTGCTGACGCATGGCAGCAGTCCGAATGCGACTGAATTCACCATGGAAGAGCTGCAAGCGGCGGTCGACGAGGCGCACGCATTCGGGTTGAGGGTCGAAGCGCACGCACATAACGCGCAAGGGATCAAGAATGCGATCCGCGCCGGGGTTGCTTCGGTCGAACATGCGACTCTGATCGACGACGAGGGGATTGCGCTGGCGAAACAGCGTGGCACTTATCTCGATATGGATATTTACGACGAGGAGTGCATCGAGGCAGAGGGCAAGAAGGGGACGATGCCCGAGGATTTTTTGGAGCATGACCGGGAACTGGGCGAGAAGCAGCGGCAGAATTTTCGCAAAGCGGTTGAGGCGGGAGTTAAGATGTCGTTCGGCACCGACCTTGGGGTTTGTCCGTACGGCTCGAGCGGAAAGCAGTTTGCCTTCATGGTGAAGTACGGAATGACGCCGATGCAGGCGATTCAGGCCGCCACTTCGAACGCGGCGGATCTGCTGGGGCATCCGGGTGAGATTGGGTCACTGAAACCAGGAAAGTATGCGGACCTCATTGCCGTGGGTGGCGACCCTTTAAGCGACATCCGTTTGCTGGAGAATGTGGAATTCGTGATGAAAGAAGGCAAAGTTTACAAACAAGCGGGAAGCCCGGCATGCGGGCGATGATGCGGATGCGTGAAGAGTGAGTGTGAGAAGCATCTGTCTCAGAACTGGTTCGAGGCAGCGTGAGAGGCATTCAGAGCACGTATACCCGAAGTATCCACCAGACGAGGAATAGGGCAACCACGGCGCCGGCAATGTGGACTATCCAGTCGGCGAAGGTTTTGGGGCGTCCAAAGTTGAACATATCGTGATCGTAACAGGCTGTTGAGTCCTATTGCCGGCCCGGTGGGATGGGAAGGGCCGATGAAGCGCGGCGCGTGAGCATGGAAGTGTTGACTTCTTAAGGACGATTGGCTGGCGTACCTCTGAAGTGGTAGTAGTCCGCCGTCCTTTCGTGGACCCCAAAAAGCACTCGATCTCGTGATGCGTTCTAACCGATGTTTTCTTAGAGTGCCAGCGAGAAGAAACCCGAATCACCCGGAAGGAGAGCCGGACATGAAACGCAAGAGCATGCTGATCCGTTTAGGAATCGCGGTATCGGTTGCCATCGTCTCGACGATGGCGATTTCCGCAACGCAAGACAAGTACTCCCTGCAAGTGCCCAATGGACTCGCATTCTCCGAATTCAGGGGATACGAAAGCTGGCAGGTGATCAACGTCAGCCATCACGGTGACGTCTTTGCCGCAATCATGGGAAACCCCGCGATGATTGAGGCCTACAAGGCGGGCATTCCCGAGAATGGCAAGCCGGTTCCGGATGGAGCCAAGATGGCGAAAGTCCATTGGGGCGCAATCAAGAATGAAGACGCCCCCGGCAAGCCGACGGTGGGAGGCCCCCAGCATGACATGGATTTCATGGTGAAGGACAGCAAGCGGTTCGCGGACAGCGGCGGATGGGGTTATGCGACGTTTATCTATGACGCGGCGTCCAATACGTTCAGGCCGGGCAACGAAAATGACAGGCCGCCGCAGGCGCACGATGCTAAGTGCGGGTATGCGTGCCACACCGAGGCCCAAAAACGGGATTTTGTTTTCACAAGCTACGCGACAAGGTGAGCCGGCAAAGGGAGTGAACTACACCGACAAGGAGCGAATTATGCGGCATTCCGGGATGAAGCGAGTGGTTGCGATCCAGTGGGGCATGGCGGGTTTGCTTGCAATGGCATTGGTCATGATTGCGGCGAGCCCCGCCTCGCAAGCCCAGCATGAAAACGGCGGCAAGCTGGCGCAGACTGCCGCGGGGGGAGATGCGGCGTCTCAAGTGAACATCAGCAACTATGCGTTCAGTCCCGCCACTCTCACCGTAAAGGCGGGGACAATCGTGACCTGGATCAACCACGATAGCGATCCGCACTCCATCGACAGCGCGGATGGGAAATTCAAATCGAAGGCGCTGGATACGGACAGCAAGTTCGAATTTCGCTTCACCGATGCCGGCGAATATCCTTATAACTGCCGGTTTCATCCGAAGATGACGGGAAAAATTGTCGTGCAGCCCTAGCCACCATGACACTACTCACGTGGCCGCACCCAAACCCTTTCGATATCAGGACGGTGGTATTTGCGAAACACGCGCAACATATCGTCCTGATCCATTTCCCGATCGCACTGTTCACCACGGCAGTTGGCTTTGACCTAATCGCGCACTGGAGCAAGCGGCGCACCCTGGCGGATGCGGCGTACTACAACCTGGTGGTTGCCGCGCTGGCAACGATTCCGGTGGTTGTGACAGGACTCATTGCCTGGCAGTGGCAACTCGAAGGGCAGAAACTCAAAGGCAACTTGCTGCTACATCTTCTCCTGGGCAGCCTGTCTGCCGTTTTAATCTGTGTGGTGTGGTGGTTGCACAGGCGCGCGCGGAAAGCGACGGAAGACCCGCAAGGCTTCGTTCTCGTGATCGAAGTGATCGCAGTGCTTGTGGTGGCGGCAACCGCCCACCTGGGAGGTTTTGTAAGCGGCGTCAACGTTCCAGGCTAAAAACGCGGTCGCTGGAATGCGGAAGAAGGAATGAGGTTCGTCCGCCGCAGGACGCCGAAGTGGTATCCAGCCGCTGGTGAAAAACCAGCCGACGCTGACGCTTCCTTTTAGATTCCACCCTCGAATATTTTCTTGGACAGGTAGCGCTCGGCGGAGTCGGGGATCATGGTGACGACGCGTTTGCCGGGGCCGAAGCGCTTAGCAATTTCGACGGCAGCGTAGACGTTGGCGCCGGAGCTGGAACCGCCGAGGACGCCTTCCTTGGCGGCGAGATCTTTGACCATACCAAAAGCTTGCGGGTCGGTGACCATGAAGACTTCGTCGCAGACCGCGCGGTCGAAATTTCCCGGGATGAAGCTGTTGCCGATGCCTTCGACCTTGTGCGGGCCGGCGTTGCCGCCGCCGAGGATTGAACCCTGGGTTTCGACGGCGACTGCGTAAACCTTCATGCGCTCCTTCAAATAGCGAGCGACGCCGCTGAAGGTGCCGGCGGTGCCGCAGCCGATGGTGATGGCGTCGATGCGGCCTTCCATCTGCTCGTAGATTTCGTGGGCAGTGGTTTCGTAGTGGTAATCGGTGTTGGCGGGATTGTCGAACTGGGCGGCGAGGAAGGCGTTGGGATCGGAGGCGGCGAGATCGCGGGCGCGGGTGATGGCTCCTGTCATGCCTTCGGCGTCCGGAGTGCGCGTGACCTCGGCACCGAAGGCGCGCATGATCAGGACCTTTTCCTCGGAAAATTTCTCCGGCACGAAGAGCCGCACCTTGTAGCCGCGGTTGACGCCGATCAGAGCAAGGCCAATGCCCGTGTTGCCCGCCGTGGCCTCGACGATAGTTCCGCCTGGCAAGAGCTTTCCTTCGCGTTCGGCGCGCGCGATGAGGCCGATGGCGGCGCGGTCTTTCACGCTGCCGCCCGGGTTGAGGTATTCCAGTTTGGCGAAGATGTCAGCGCGGCCCCGAGGCGCGAGCCTCTTGAGTTGAAGCATTGGGGTTTCACCGACGAGTTTGGTGATGTCGTCGGAGACGCGCAGGCGGGTGGTCGCTGTCATCGTGGGCACGGTATCAGAGTAAGGAAGCGAGTGGCGGAGAGTCAATGAGGCCGCAGTGGTACGACGGACTTTGGTAACAGGAAATTGCAGAAGTGAGATTGCATAGGTGAAAGCCCAACGCTGCGGACGGAATCAACCCGGCGAGCTTCGAAATCCGAAATCTGACCTGGGCAATCGGTCTACTGTCCGCCGGCATTGCCTTCCTGGCCGGCGTAGTAGCCGCTGCGGGTGCGGACGGTCAGCTTCTCGTGCCGGGAGCCATGGGCATCGACTTTGACTTCGCGATATCCGCCTTGCGCTCGCGGGGTGGTGGGTTTGTATCCGATGGTGTACTGGGTGCGGATGTCATGGGCCACGGTGCGGCTAATGGCATCGACCTCGTCGAGCGTTTTCGGCAGGAAAGCGAGGCCGCCGGTTTTCTCGCACATCGTCTGAAGGGCGCGCTTGGCATGGCGGGAGTGGTCTTCGTGTTCCAGGATGCCAATCGCGTAGACGGTGGGCCCGTTTTCGGCTTGCAAGCTGCGCACCGCCTGTTCGAACGTCTCCGTGCTTTCGTTATCATCGCCGTCGGTGACGACGAAGATCACTTTCTTCTCCAGTTTGGCGTCTGTCTTGAGGTGATTGGCCGAGGCGACCACCGCGTCGTAGAGCGCGGTGCCTCCGCGCGTTTCGATTTTTTCCAGGCCCTGTCTCAGTTTGTTGATGTTCGCCGTGAAGTCCTGATCCAGGTAATACTCGTCGTTAAAGTTGACCACGCAGACCTCATCGTTGGGATTGGAGGCGCGCACCAGATTCAGCGCGGCGGCATTCACCTTTTCCCGCTTCTCTCGCATCGATCCGGAGTTGTCTATCACGATGCACATGGCGACAGGGATATCCTCGTGGCGAAATGAGGTGATCGTCTGGGGATGACCATCTTCAAAGACGTTGAAGTTGGCCTTATCGAGATTGGTGACGATGTGCTGCTTGTTGTCGACGACCGTGGCATGCAGCACGACTTCCTCCACTTCTTTCTTGAAGACGAAGACACCGGCGTCGCCCGCGTCCGGATTCTGCACCCCATTGGGGGAAACGGGCAAAGTTGTGTCCGCTGGCGGCGCTGGATTTTGCCCCGCGGCGGCGCCCGCTTGCGCCTGAGAATCTGCCTGGCCCTGCCCCGGGGCCGCAGGCGAACCTTGAGACGGCGCCGGCTCATTGGAGGAAGGTGTTTGGGCAGCAGCCGGCGACTGATCTGGAGCCGCAGGGGCTGAGGAGGCCCCGCCCGTCTGGCAGTAGACGAGCGCAAGGGTTGTAAAGACAAAAGCCAGTAGCGCTAAGTTATTCCGTCGGAGCATAGTAACCCGTCTTCGCATAGACCCGTAGCGGCGGCAAGCCTTTAGGCGGATTTAACTTTACTTTGATCTTACGCCATTTGCCGTCATGGCCCGGGTTCTTTGGACGGTATCCGAGGACATATTGGTTGCGTAGCTCTATACCGATTTTTGTAGAAACATCGGCCAAGTCGTTGGGGTTATCGATGGTAAAAGCGCGTCCGCCGGTCAGTTCCGTTACTTCACTCAGCAAGCCAGGGCCGAGGCGCTCTTCCTCGGTTGGGAAATAATGGTCGTAAATGCCGATGGCGTAGATAAGCGTGTCGGCCTCTTTGACCATGGAGCGGATCTCGCCCTCGGTGTAGCGGCTGTGATTGTCGCCCCCGTCGGAGATGATCAGCAGGGCTTTTTTGGGATACTTGGCCTGGCGCATCTTGCTGACGCCGAGATAAATGGCGTCGAGCAACGCCGTGCGGCCCTTGGGGATGGTGTAGACCAGCTTGCCCTGGATATCGTCGATGGAGTTGGTAAAGTCGGAAATCTCCTCCGGCTTGTCGGCGAAGGTGATCATGAAGAACTCGTCCTGCGGGTTGGCGGTTTTGAAAAACTCGATGACCGCTTCGCGGGCGCGTTCGATCTTACTCGACATGCTGCCGCTCATGTCAAAGATGACGCCGATGGACACAGGGGCGTCTTCACTCGAGAAGGTGCGGATTTCCTGCAGTTCCCTGCCCTCGAAAAGGCTGAAGTTGTCACGGTCAAGCCCGGTTACAAGCCGGTTCATGGGATCGGTGATGGTGACGGGAACCAGCACGAGGTTCACATCGACCTTTAAGGGCTTGGTGTGGGTGCGGAGCGAGGGATCGCCATCGGCAGCCGGATCCTTGGGAGGAGGAGGCTGAATGCGCGGCTGAATATGGACGTCTTCGGTGGAATTCTGAGCTGAGACCGGAAGAGTATGGCAGACAGCGGCGATCAGCAGAATCGCGAAAAACACCCGAGCCGAGAACGATACGCCGCACCGCATAGGCCCTGCTAACCGCGCAAATCCAACGCCAGGATGGTCAACCGCCCCACAAAACCAACCCCGAAAAACCTTTCGTAGGCGGATAGTAGCACAGTCCCGAAAAAGTAGTGTCACCTTTTTCGCGCTACTTTTCGCGTTACTAAGATTAGAAATGGAGTAAGCGCAGTTGTCCTGGGGCCTGTGCATTTTGTTGCGCAAACGGGTTGCGGATTCCGGGGCACTTTGTTGCAGCCTGCTACAATTCTGCGTTAACTCCAGCGCCGAATCCTGAAGCGATCCACATGGCCACGATTCTCCCATTTCGAGCCTGGCGCTACTCCGCTGAGCGCGTTCCCATTCGGGACGTGGTCACCCAGCCTTACGACAAGATCACCCCGGCGATGCAAGAGGGCTATTACAAGGCCAGTCCTTACAATCTAGTTCGGATTATCCTGGGACGGCGTCTTGAGGCGGATACCACGTCCGAGAACGTCTATTCCCGAGCGGCTGCATCCTTCCGGGAATGGCGGGAAACGGGCGTGCTCCGGCAGGATCCAGAAGCTTCCCTCTACGGGTATTCCCAAACCTTCAAAGTGCCTGGCGGCCAGACGATCACTGAGCGCCGGGGATTTATCGGTCTTGGCCGGATTGAGGACTACTCGGCAGGGGTGGTCTTCCGGCATGAGCAGACCCTGGCCAAGCCCAAGGCGGACCGGCTTGACCTGCTGCGTGCCACGCGGGCGCACTTTGGGCAGATTTTCATGTTGTACGGCGCCTCGGGCGCAGTGAACACAACGCTGCAGGGTGCTTCCGGCGCCCCGGATATTGAGGTTACCGATGAATACGGCGTCGTTCACCGCGTCTGGAGGGTCTCCGATGCGGGCGTTATCGCCGCGGTACAAGAACAGATGCGGGAGCGCAAGCTGATCATAGCCGACGGCCACCACCGCTATGAGACCGCTTTGGCCTACCGGGATGAATGTAAGAGGGACGAGCGGGGCGGGCAAGACGCCGATGCGGGGGGCGCTCCCCACGACAGGGTGATGATGACATTCGTCGACATGGACGCGCCCGGCCTGGTGATCCTTCCAACGCACCGGGTTGTGTTCGGACTGCCGGATTCGCGCGTGGGCGAGTTCCCCACCGCTATCCGAAAGTTTTTCAATGTAGAAGAAGTCGACGCCGGAATCGATGCGGCCCGCGCGCAAGCAATCCTGAACAATGCCGGGCGGGCGGGCACCGCGCTCCTGGCGGTCGCAGCCAATCGGGCCTTTCTCCTGCATGCCCCATCAAGGATTGGCTCAGCCTTCTTCGGCAATCTTTCGCTTCGCCAGCAGACGCTCGACGTCGTCCAACTCCATAAGTGCGTGCTTCAGGGCAGCCTGCATATCTCCGAGGATGCCATTCGCAATCAAGAGAATGTTGGCTATTTTCGCGCGGCCTCGGAAGCCCTGGAACAAGTGCGAGAGGGTCACGCTCAGATGGCGTTCCTCATGAATCCCGTGCGCATTGAGCAGATGCGCAATATTGCTCTCTCCGGCGAGGTAATGCCGCAGAAATCAACTGATTTTTATCCGAAGCTGTTGAGCGGACTGACGGCTTACGCGTTGGACTAAAGAACACCAGTTCCCAGTTCTCAGTTCCCAGTCGATGGAGACCCGAACTGATCTTACTGAGAACCGGAAACCAGAAACTCGGAACTAGAGGAATTGAGCTCCAACTTCAGGCACAAGACGTTGGCTGCATTGACGGTGCTGCTTCTGTCTGCGGCGACAACGGGTGCGCCTGCAACCGAGGAAAAGCAACTCTCTGTCTACGCGCCCGTCGCGACGTATACCCTGCCAGTGCTGGAACGATCCGGGCATGAATACGTGGGCCTGCTTGAATTATTGGAGCCGCTGGGCCGGGTGAGCAGCGGGACGTCGAATGGGCGCTGGCGGATTCGCTATAACGTGGTGGATGGGGATTTCACGGCGGGAAAAATCCGCGCCCGGATTCGCAACCGCGACCTCGACCTGAGCGCGCCATTTCTAATCGAGAACTCACGCGGACTGGTTCCTCTGGCTTCAGTGGGCAGCCTGCTGCCGCGTTTTCTTGGCGCGCCGGTCAACTTTCACGAGAGCGGCCGCCGGTTGTTCGTCGGCGAGGTTGGCATTCAACCGAGTTTTCAGCTTGAATCGGGCCCGCCGACACGGCTGCTGGTGAACTTCAGCGCCCCGGTCAATCCAACGATCTCTACGGAACCGGGCCGCCTGCGCATGGTATTCAAGCGGGATGCGATCGTTTCCCTGGGAAACCAGTCGATTTCCTTCAACGACAAAATCATCACGCAGGCAGCGTACTCGGAAAACAACGGCGCAGCCGAGCTCGACATATCGGCGAACGGCCCACTGCTGGCGACCTTCAGCAACGGAGGAAAAACCATCACGCTCTCCGCCCCGCCAACGACTGGCAGTGCAGTTGCGGGGGCTTCCGGTACTACGGGATCAACCAATCCGCCGCCGGGAACAACTCAGGCGACGGCATCCTCATCCGCCGGGTCTGGGACCGCACCAAGCGGCGCATCCGGCGGCGGCTCGGGAGTGGCGTCCGCGCCTGCCCGGCGGATGGTGGCGGTCGTCGACGCGGCTCACGGAGGAGACGAGCGGGGCGGCGCTCTGGCCGACAATTTAGCGGAGAAAGATGTCACGCTGGGCTTCGCGCGCCTGCTGCGGCACGAACTGGAGCTTCAGGGCTTTGCGGTCCTGATGTCACGGGATGGAGACAGTTCGGTGTCGCTCGATCAGCGCGCCGGCACCGCGAATGGAGCGCAGGCCGCGATCTACATCAGCCTTCACGCCACGTCGCAAGGCAATCGCTCAGGCGTGTACACGGCGCTGCTACCGAGAGAGGGCGAGAGCAAAGGAGCATTCCGGGCATGGAATGCGGCGCAGGCGCCGGTGCTGGCGGTAAGCGGGGCGGTCGCGGCGGCCATCGTCAACGAGCTCCAGAAAAAGAAATTTTTCGCTCGCGCCTCTTCCGCATCTCTCCGGCCGTTGAATAACGTCTTCATGCCGGCCATCGCGGTAGAACTCGCGCCGGGATCCAATGGCATCGCCGATCTGATCTCGGCGACCTATCAGCAGCAGGCAGCATCCGCGATTGCGGCCGGGGTGGTTTCGGTTCGCGATCGTCTGGGGATGCAGCAATGAAGGTGCAACCATGATCCCTCGCCATCTCGTACTCAGCGTGGCCGCTATGCTGGTGCTGGTAGTGACGATGGGGATCTACGCCCGCCACATGAGGCGCCAGGCACGGGAATTCGAATCACAGGGCGCCAATGCGCTTCCGGTGGCGCCTCCACCCTCCGGCCCGACGGAGACCGTCATGCTGCATGTTGCTGACGACATTTCCGGCTCGCTGCGAACTCAGTCGGCCCAGATTCCGCTGCCCAGCGGACGCCAGCAACGCGCGGAGGAGCTATTGCGATCGCTCCTGCGCATCTATCAGCAGCCGGGAGCGGCCCATCCGCTGTCGCCGTCCTCCGACATTCGCAGCATTTACCTTGTGGACCCGGGGGGAGCGGTCATCGACCTGAACAAATCGTTCGCGGACGAGCACCGCTCCGGCATCCTGAGCGAGCAACTCACCGTGGACTCGCTGGTCGAAACGCTTGCCGCGAACGTACCAGGAATTCAACGGGTGCGAATTCTGGTTGAGGGCAAGACGCGGGAGACGCTGGCGGGGCATGCCGACCTAACCGAGTGGTTTGATGTGACGGCGATGGAGCAGATGAGCGGGCAGTAAGGCCGCCCGTGCGCTGTTAGAATCTCCCTCACATGATCTTTCGCAGCGACAACCGCACACCAGAGCAGCTCCGCCCGATCAACATCGTTCCCGATTTCATCTCGACCGCCGAAGGGTCCGCCCTAATTGAAATGGGCAATACGCGCGTGATCTGCACGGCGTCGGTCGAAGAGGTCGTGCCGCCGTTCCTGCGCAATACGGGCAAGGGATGGATCTCCGGCGAATACGGAATGCTTCCCCGCTCCACGCTGACCCGCAGCGCGCGCGAGGCCGCAAAAGGCAAGCAGAGCGGACGCACGCAGGAAATTCAGCGGCTGATCGGACGCTCGCTGCGCGCGGTCGCTGACCTGGCGCGCCTGGGTGAGCGGACCATCTGGATCGACTGCGACGTGATCCAAGCCGACGGCGGCACGCGCACCGCATCCATCACGGGAGCGTTCGTCGCGCTCGGCCTCGCGCTGCAACGCTTGATCGACGCGGGAACGCTGACCACCGCGCCCGTCAGGGATTTCGTTGCCGCCGTCAGCGTCGGGATTGTCGATGGCGAAGCGCTGCTCGACCTTAACTACGAGGAAGATTCGCGCGCCGATGTGGACATGAATGTGGTGATGACGGCGGGAAATAAAATCGTGGAGTTGCAGGCCACGGCTGAGCATCAGGTGTTTGACGAGGCGCAGCTCGCGAAGATGATGGGGCTCGCGCGGCAAGGCATTCAATCGTTGATTGGGAAGCAGAAGGCGGTGTTGGGAGCGCTGGCATTGCGTCAGTGATCTGGCTCACATCCCGTGGTGCGGCCGCCATGGTTTGATGGATGGAAGTGAAGG
>Ga0335078_10001839_pt1 | contig 32094 bp, 29 predicted proteins | sample Lox_Sample_32_FD_206711 | JGI IMG/M metagenome (GOLD analysis project Ga0335078, IMG submission 206711) | Soil microbial communities from Loxahatchee National Wildlife Refuge, Florida, United States - Lox_Sample_3.2 | ecosystem: Environmental > Terrestrial > Soil > Wetlands | place: USA... | reverse complement strand
AAGACTACGACTTTGATAGGCGGGAGGTGGAAGCGCGGTAACGCGTGTAGCTTACCCGTACTAATCGGCCGTTCGGCTTGACCATAAAACTTTCCCAACACGCTGCAATCGTTGCGGAATTTGCGGTACGACTTACTTCCTTCAGTTGCCATCGGAACTCGGCTTCGAAATCCGGACTTCGTGCAAGCGAATCCGGGTTTCGATTCTCGAATTTCGAATTTCCAGTTTCCTGGTGGTCTTACCGCGAGGGTCACACCCGTTCCCATCCCGAACACGGAAGTTAAGCCTCGTAGGGCCGATGATACTGCGCTGGAAACGACGCGGGAACGTAGGTCACCGCCAGGATAAAAATTCAAAGGCCGCATGCGCGAAAGCGAGTGCGGCCTTTTTTGTTTGTGTTGGGCAAGGTATAAGCACCAGCGTTGATAACGTGCGGGCGAAATGTAAACCCGAGGAATTTTCGATTACAGGGCTGTGCTGCGCGAGATTACCTTTTGTTTTCTAGGGCTTAACCTGTGTGACGAAATTTCGCGGATATGTAGCATTTGCTTCCCAGACGTAAACCCGGAAATTCCCTACTGTGTTTTGCAAGTGACTGAAATCGAGCGGCATTTCTTCCCTTCCCGGTTGGCACGCTCGTTGCAACCAGTATCCTGACCCCTCCCCCAAAACTAAATAACAGGAGGCCCGCATACATGGGCAGGAAACGTTTGCCTAAAACGCCGACATTGTTGCTGGGTGCGTCGGCACTTTTGTTAATCGGAACCCCAGTGCTCGCACAAACCAACACGGCGCAAGACAACAATCGGGCGACAGAGGACTACGGAATCACGCCGCGCGAGCTGGGCGAATTCCATCAGTTCCTGCAGAGCCATCCCGATATCGCCAGCACGGTGCAAAAACAGCCATGGGAGGCGACCAACTACAACTACCTGCAAGATCACCCCGCCCTGAAGGATTTCTTGGACAGCCATCCAGGAGTCCGGCAGTCGCTGGGCAACGATCCGACCGCGTTCATGCAGCAGGAGCAGGCGGCCAGCCAGCCGGGCGACCGGCGTGACGTAGCGGAGTTCGACCGGTTCCTCGATAACCACCGCGAGATCGCCGAACAGGTGCGGAAGGATCCGTCTCTTGCGACCAATTACAACTTCTTGCAGAGCCATCCCGCGCTGAACACGTTCCTCCAGGAGCATCCGAACCTGCGGCAGCAACTTGGCCAGAATCCAAGCGAATTCATGGCTCAAGAAGGCGCTGATGAGAACGGCGAAGCTGCAAGAGGCGACAACGACGCGCGGCCGTCTAACAACAACACCGCGGCCAACCGCGATAACGGCCGAGGCAACGGGGACTACGACCGCGGCCGCGACAACGATCGAGACCGCCGGGATGTAGCCGAGTTTAACCGATTCCTCGATGACCATCGTGAGATTGGCGAACAGGTACGGCGAGATCCTTCCTTGGCGGACAACCGTCAATTCGTGCAAAACCATCCGGCGCTCCAGACCTTTCTGCAGAACAATCCGGGAGTCAGCAACCAGCTGAAACAGGATCCGAATGCGTTCGTCCGTCAAGCGGATCAATTGAACCGTGCTGAATTCGCCGACAACCGAGACCCGATGCACAATCACATGGCCGACTTCCACGACTTCCTCGACAACCACCGGGACATTCAAAAGGACGTGAATCGCGATCCGAACTGCGTGAAGGATCAGGACTACATGCACAAGCATCCTGAGCTGAACGCGTATCTCGACTCGCATCCGGATGTCCGCACCGATCTGATGGCGGACCCGCAAAACTTCGTGAAGGGCGCGCAGGCGTCCACGAGCGGCAGCGGTTCGGCCAAAGGCAGCGGCAGCGCAAGCGGCAACGGTTCAGGAACGACAAGCGGATCGACGACGGGCACGACGGGTATGTCGACAAGCCCGACCGGGACGCACAACGTGACGGGTACGGGCGCCGGCACCAGCGCAAACACAACCACGAACACAGAAACAAAGACGAAGTAACGGAAACGATGCACGCCGCGCGGGAGGCCCACCGACCTCCTGCCCGGCGGTTCCTCGCTCGATCCGCGTGATTGACGAAGGATTATTCAACTAAGCGCGATCAGCCGTCTAGGAAAAGCAACGCGGAGGCATTATGAAGGCTAAAAGCTCAGTCATATTTTGGATGATGTTGGCGGCGGCAATTCCTCTAAGTGCGAAGGATCATAAGAAAGACAACGAAATGAAGAAGGGCATCCTGGAAAAAATGGAAGCGGTGCCATGCGGGGCGAAACAGCGCGGATTGGCCGGGCTCGGGACGCTATGGGCGTCGGCGGGCGTAACACACATCAACTCGGACGAAAAGCTATGCCCCCAATATCTCTTGCGCGGCGATCATATGGATTACGAAATCAGGCCGATGGATCTGAAGCATGCCAAGATTCTGCCGGTCGGCACCGAAGGGGAATTCAAGATCAAGAAGAACGAAATGTTGCTGACGATGCCTGAGAGCGGCGACGAGAAAACGCACAACTATGAAGTAGTGGCGATGAATCCGAACAATCCGGATAACGGCGACGAAAATCCGAAGTCGTCAAATCTATCTTCAGACCAGCATTAGCGGAAGTGTACGCCGACCTGCAGGGAGCGGTATGCGAAGTCGCTCCCGGCTGCCCGTATTTTGCGCGCGAAAATCCGCGCGGCGCTGCGGTATCTTTGAAGCCTCAGGGCAGATATGGGCGCCGCAGGGATTCACAGCATTGAGCTGATTGTTCTTCTTCTGCTGATTCTGGTCGTCGCGCTGGCGGCGCTGGCGAACCGGCTGCAGGTTCCCTACCCGATTGTCCTCGTGATCGGCGGGCTGCTTTTGAGCCTGGTCCCGCATGTTCCGCGAATCGAACTGAATCCGGAAATGGTGTTTCTGATCATCTTGCCGCCACTGCTGTTTTCGTCCGCGTTCGCGACGTCGTGGCGGGATTTTCGATACAACCTGATGAGCATCGCGCTGCTGGCGTTCGGACTCGTTGGGTTCACGGTGTTCGGCGTGGCGGCGGCGTCACGGTTCATACTGCCGCATTTTGACTGGCGGATGGGACTCGTGCTCGGAGCCGTCGTGTCAACAACAGACGCGATCGCGGCGAGTTCGATCGCCCACCGGCTGGGATTGCCGAAAAAAATCGTGGATGTGCTAGAGGGTGAGAGTCTCGTCAACGATGCGACGGGTCTGCTGGCGCTGGAATTCGCGATCGCACTGCTTGTACCAGGGCGAACTCTGGGAATCGCGGAAGGAATTGGGCGGCTGCTTTATCTGGTCTTCGGCAGCATTGCGCTTGGGCTGATCGCCGGGAGGGTGATCCGTTTTTTCGAGTTGAAGATCGTCAACGCGCCGATTGAAATTGCGATGAGCCTGATCGCGCCGTACTTCGCATATTTGATCGCGGAATATGCGCGGGCATCAGGCGTGATGGCGACGGTGGCGTGTGGATTGTATCTGGGGCATCAAAGTTCCCTTTTTCTTTCGCGCGGCGCACGGCTTTCGGGGCAAGCAGTGTGGGAGATGCTGACGTTTGTTCTGAACGGCTGTGTTTTTTTGCTGATTGGATTCCAGTTGCCGTACGCGATGTCGACGATTCATACGCATCATCTGGCAGATCTGATGCTTCTGGGGCTGACGTTCAGCGGAGTGGTGATTTTCCTGCGGCTCGTGTGGGTTTTTCCGGGCGCGCTGCTTTCCTATTACGTCCGGCAGCATTTATTTCATCAGGTCGAGTCGTATCCATCGGGGCGCGCGATTTTTATCTTGGGGTGGACGGGGATGCGCGGAGTGGTCGCACTGGCTGCGGCGATCGCATTGCCGCGATATCTGGAGAACGGCGATCCGTTTCCGGAGCGGGGCTTGATGATTTTTCTGACGTTCTGCGTGATCTTCGTGACGCTCGTGCTGCAAGGGCTGACGCTACCGCCATTGATTCGCGAGCTTGGCCTGTCCGGAGCCGGCGGCGATCATGTGGAGGAGCATCAGGCTCGGCTGGACATGATCAAGGCGGCGCTCGCGTACCTGGAACACAGCCGCGAGGACGCTCCTGATGAATTTGCGCCCTTGCACGATGAGCTGATTCGGCTGCAGAAGCGACGGCTAAACGCGCTTGAGGCGAATTCCGACGCGGAGCAGGGTTTTCGCCCTGAGGACAACGAACGATGGGACGAGCTTTCGCGACAGGTGCGCGCGATTCAGCGCGCGACGGTGCTACATCTACGGAATCAAAACCGAATCAACGACGAAGTGATGCGGAGGCTCGAGCGCGAGCTGGATTTTGCGGAGGCGCGATTCACGCCGACGGAGCATGCGTGACAGAGTGAGGCAGTGGATTCCTTGACTTGGATGTGGAGGCGAATGAGAATCCGCCAGTCGCAGGTGATGCGGATGAGAGCTGGATTCTGGACCGCGATTCTCGGCGGAGCGAGTGCTTTCTGTGGAGCCTGCCGTGCTCCGGCGGTGTTTCATCGGCAGAACAAGGTCGATCAAGAGAGACTCGGTGAATTGCTGAAGGCGCATTCGAGAGAAACGACGGAGATTCAGATCGCCGGCAGCGCCTGGGCGCGGGTGACGATTTTTTGGGACTGTGGAGCTGCTTCGGACGCGGATTGCTGATCGCTTCAACTGGGGCGGCACAGATCAAAGATGGCACGACGTTCTATTGAGATTGGGGGGGAAGGAAGCGAGCAGCGCTAGGGCGCGGAGGGAACGATGCGGAACAAATTCACGCTACTGCCCGCGGCAATTCTAATTGCGGCGACGGCCGGTCCGGCGAAACCGCAGGCGGGCACAGGGGCCGATGAGAAGGCGATACGCGCGATCGAGGCGCGATGGGAAGCGGCGTGGAATCGTCACGACGTGGCCGCGATGGCGAGCACTTATGCGAGGGATTCGGACGCGATCAATCTCGCTGGGGAATGGCTTCAGGGACGCGCTGCGTTCGAGAAGAGCCTCGAAGATTTGCATTCGGGGAAGACGAAGGGGAGCGTGTGGCAGACGGAAGAAACGCATATTCGATTCTTGAGTCCCGAGATTGCGGTTGTGCATGTCTACGTGAACTCGCATGGGGATCGCAATCCGGATGGGACCGAGATGGCAGCGCGGCGAGTGATTTTGACGCGCGTTGAAGTGAAACGGGGTGGCAAGTGGCTAATCGTGGCATCGCAGGCAACGAATATCGTGCCGCGCGCGACAGCTTCTTTGACGGGAACAGATCGTGATCATGATTCGGGAGAATAGGGATTCTAGATTTCTCAACAGGATCGCCGTGCTGCTTCTCTTGGCGGTTCCCGTCGCAGCTCTTGCGAAGATGCAGCAGAAGAAGAAACCTGCGCAGCCCCAGACTGGGCACGATGAGCTGGGCATGACGTGCGCGCAGATTTTGGCGATGGCGTCGGCCGATTACATTGCGAAGGTGACGGCGATCGACGATTCGAACGTGGATGGGCAACTGCGCGGGATCCGGAATTACGGAGGCTGCTACGATCAGCGCACGGATCGATTAGCGGCAACAGTGGCGAAATCGGCCAAAGCTCCGGGAACGGGCGCTCGCGCGGACTTCCGCGATTTTCAGAGCGCGGTGAAGGACTTTACGATGAAGGCGTTGGCGGCCGTACCGGCAGGCGCGCAGGTGGCTCCCGTGAAAACGGCGTACGCCGAGCTGTATCAGAAACAATTTCGGTATGAGTTCTACCAGCAATATGGGCCAAAGACGCCGGCTGTCGTCGCGAAGAGTGAGCCTGCAGCGGCTGGTGCGACCACAGCGCCGAAAGACTCCGCTGCGGCGCCGCCAACGAACCCCTCGAAGATCATGCGCAACGACACGGATCAGATGACGCAGGCGAAGAATCGATTCGGCGAACTGCTCGGCGGATTGCCCGACGACACGTTGCACGAACTGCACGCGGCGTTTGGACAGGTGATCGGCGTGCACGAATTGACGGACGAGATGCGGCTTTCGGTTTATCGGTACGCGATTTTTCTACTCGAGCCGAGTAATGGGAAGAGTTCGTATCCGCCGCCGTTTTGAACATCGTATGCGGATCGGGTATAACCGCTAGGATGTCCGAGCCCGCGATCGTTGTTGAGGACCTGCAGAAGTATTTCCCTCCCGCAGTTTCCGGCTGGCGAGCCTTTCTTCATCCAATCGCAAAGGCGACGCAGTGCGCGCTGGCGGGAATTTCGTTCACGGTGCAGCGCGGAGAAGCCGCCGCAATCGTAGGACACAACGGCGCGGGAAAGTCGACCCTGCTGCGCATTCTGGCGACGCTGATTCTCCCCACGCGGGGGCAGGCTCTGCTCGGAGGCTGCGATGTAGAACAGGACGGTGCGGGGGCGAGGGCGAAGCTTGGATATCACACGGGCGGAGACGAGGGTTTTTACACGCGACTGACGGGCCGGCAAAATCTCGAATTCTTTGCGTCGATGAACAATCTGGCGGGCGGTGAGGTGGCGGGGCGAATCACGGCGATCGCGGAACGATTGGGAATTGTTAAGGATCTAGATCGCCAAGTGCGCACCCTTTCGACGGGGATGACGCACAGACTCGGGCTGGCGCGGGCTCTTTTGCACGGGCCGGAAGTACTCTTGCTCGATGAGCCGACGCGGAGCCTCGATCCATTGGGTGCGGCGGAGTTTCGCCGGCTGCTGAAAGAGGATCTCGTAGGGAAGCGCGGAACGACTCTGCTTTTTGCGTCGCACACGCTCGGTGAAGTCGAGGAGATTGCCGATCGAGTGATCGTCCTCGATCATGGCGAGCTGGTCGCAAACGATCCGCCTGCGTGGCTTATGGCGAAGGCGGGCGAAACTTCGCTTGAGGGTGCCATTTTGCGAATAACCCGACCGAAGGTTTCCGCGAAGGCATTGCCGTGAGCGGGCTGCGAAAGATTGCGGCTTTTTTCTGGCGCGACTTCGCGATCGCGCGCGCCTATCGCGGAGCGCTGGTGCTCGAAACGATCGAGGCGCTGTTCGGCGTGGCGACCTTCTTTTACTTATCGCGATTCGTCGACAGCCCTGATTTGCAGAGAATGCTGCCGGCGGGGAGCAACTATTTCGCGTTTGCGCTTGTCGGGTTTGCATTCTTCGATTATTTGAGCGTGGCGATCAGCGCGTTCGATTCGAGCATTCAGGAGGCGCGGCAAAACCGGACGCTCGAGGCGCTGCTCGTTACGCAGACCCCGTTGAGCGTGATCGTGGCGGGATCGGCAGCGTATCCGTTCGCGGCACTAGCGCTGAGAACCTGCGTGTATCTGGGATGGGGCGCACTGTTTTTCGGATTTGCGCCGCGACACGCGGATTGGATCGGCGCGCTCGCGATACTGGCGGCGTCGATTCTCGCCTTTGCGGGCTTGGGAATTTTGGCGGCGGCATACCAGATTCTTTTCAAGCGGGGAAATCCGGCGAAATGGGTCGTGCTAGGCGTGTCCGGGCTGGTGGGCGGGATGATGTATCCGGTGGCGGTGCTGCCGGGGCCGTTGCGGGCGGTGGCGCGATTGATTCCGGTGACGTATTCGCTCGAAGGAATGCGCGCGTCGCTGTTAGAGGGCGCGGGATGGCAGGAGTTGTGGCGTCCGATCGGCGCGCTGCTGATTTTTGCGGTTGTACTGATTCCGTTTTCGTTTGTAGTGTTTGGTTGGGCGCTGCGACGGACGAAGGTGACGGGGACCCTGACGCATATTTAGAACGTCGCGGTGGATATGGTAGACGGGTGTATATGGAATACAGGCTGCGGGCGAGGCTGCGCAAAGGAAGGCGCTGCGCGCCGTCGTTTATGTCGCGGCTGAAGCCGCGACCCATGCCCTCACCATAGGTGCTGTGCTCTCTAGGGAAGCGAAACCAAAAAGAGCCGGCAAGCACCAGCGCCGGGCACAGCATGCTGTGCCCCTAGGGAAGAATCATCCGTTTGCCGCGACACAGGACGCTGTGCCGCGGCGAAGTGTTGAGAGCGAGAACTAGCGGCCGAGGAAGCTTTCGAGCTTCTCGAGCTGCGGCTGAGCGAGATCGAGATACTCCTTGGCTTTCGCGCCGTCGCCCTGATCGATCGCGGATTGCGCGCGCTGAAGATTTGTCTTCATCAGCTCTTCGGCGGCGGACATATCACCACGCAAGCCGTAACCCTGGCGAGCCTGCTGCGCCCGCAAATTGTCGAGGCTTTGCGAGACGGCAGCGGCTCGGGCCGTCATCTGATCGGCTTCGTGCGCGGCTTCTTTGAGCTCGGCGGCTTTGCGGGCGGCCTCTTCCCTCTGTCTCCGAGCTTCTTCCGCCTGTGCCTTCGCGGCAGCATCGTCGGCTGGCGACGGGGTCGCCTGCACGGGAGGTGTATTCGTGTCCGCGGCTGGCGTGTTCACGGGCACCGCATCGTCCGGCGCGGCGGAGATATCGACCGGCGCATCCGAAGAAGCGGGTTGAGCTGCAGGCTGGGCGGTCGAAGGTTGAGAGCCGTTCGAGCCGGGGCTCGCGTGCGTACGAATGTAGCGTGGGACGTACAGGGCTGCACCCGCCAAGAGGGCAACGACGATCAAGCCTCCCAACGCCATGTAGACGCCGCGGCTGCCGCTTGAACTACGCGGGGTCGCACCTACTGCCGCCGCAGCGGCCATGGGTTGCGAAGGTGGCGGCGGCGCCGCTGCCATCGGAGCTGATGCGGGAACAGGAACCGGTACGGGCGCAACTGCGGGAACGGCAGTGGCGGGCCGCGTGGCGACAGTCGGAGCTCCAGAAAGAGTCGACTTCAGCGCATTCGAGAATGCGTCGGCGGATTGGAAGCGATCCTTCGGATCCTTCGACATCGACATGAGAATGATGTCGTTCAAGGTTTTCGGCAAATCCGGGCGCACCGTAATCGGAGGCGGCGGCGGTTGCTGCACGTGCGCGGACATCACGGAAAAATTGCTGTTGCCCTGAAACGGGAGCTGGCCCGTGACCATTTCGTAGAGCGAGACGCCGAAGGAGTACAGGTCTGAGCGGGCGTCGACTTCCGAGCCGCGAACCTGCTCGGGCGACATGTAATTCAACGAACCGAGCGTGGTGCCAGTGAGCGTCATGCCGACTTCGTTATTCGGGCGCGCGATGCCGAAATCCATCAGCTTCACGACGCCCTGCGAGGTGAGCATCATGTTCGCGGGCTTGATGTCGCGGTGAATCACATTGAGCTTGTGCGCGTAGCCAAGCGCGGAGAGCAGCTGCTCGGAGTAATTGATCGCGTCAGGTACTGGAATCGGGCCGGACTGCAGGCGCGTGGCGAGAGTGGTGCCGTCGACATACTCCATCAGCATGACCAACTGATTATTCAGTGTGAGCGCGGTATTGAGTGCGGCGATATTCGGATGATTGAGGCTCGCGAGTAACTTGATCTCGCGCAGAAAGCGGTCGGCCAATTCTTTTTGGCCCGCAAGATTCGCGAGCAAGATTTTCATCGCCTCGACGCGGTCGGAAATGACGTTGCGGACCTTGTAGACTTTTCCCATGCCTCCGGCGCCAAGAACACCGAGAATCTCGTAGTCGCCCAGACGCTGACCAACGGCAAAATCGTCGCTCATTGAACTGCTCCTTTAGAGGGGGCCGCTTTCTGGCCTGAAACAATAGCCCAGAATGGGCACTGGCGTAAACAGTGCCTCACCCCTGAGAAAGTGGTGAGCTACATAAAGGCGACGGCCAAGAGGCTTACTCTGGCTCGGTGGAGCTTGTGTTCAGGAGGCGAGTGATGAGCTTTTCCAGACGATCAGCAGCGGCGGCGCTGAAATCCCTAAATTCGACTCCCATGCCTTCGCCGGGCAAAACATTGCGCACGACGGCCTGGCCTCGGATTTCTCCCTCGGGCACCGTGAGAAGGATTTCGAGCACTGTGCCGTTTTCGGGCGGAACGTTCGTGGCGACGAATAGGCCGCCCATATTCAGATCCTGCACACGCGAAACCTGTTTGAGCTTGCCGTACTGCCAGGCAACCCAAAGGCCCTTCGGTGTGGCGATGCGCTGATAGCGGCGCATCGATTTGGCATCTTTTCTTATGACCTCGGAACGAATGGCTACACTCCAGCAAGATGACGTTCAACAGCGTCGAGCGATTTCGCATGCCTGGTTTGATCTGATGGAGCCGCCCAACGCGCCAGTGAGATCGTCAGCGGCTGATTTCGAATTCGCCTGACACATATGATTGGGCAAAACATCGGGCTGCGCCACAGCAAAAGAATCCTGCTTGCTCTACGCATCAATGTCGCGGCCGTGAATTGGCGCGGTTCGAGGCTTGCCCGGCGTGCGGCGGTACAGTAAAGTTTCGAGGAGATCATGTCGACTTCAGCGGCGGCCGCCAAAATCAGCTTGCTCGACCTAAAGGGCGAGTTCGAGCAGCTTCGAAATGAAATTATTCCCGTTTTGGAACGGGTGTGCGCGAACGCGTCGTTTGTCTTGGGGGAAGAGGTCGAGGCGTTCGAGCGGGAATTCGCGGATTTCTGCGGGACGAAGCACTGCATCGGACTGTCTTCGGGGACGGCGGCGCTGCATGTGGGGCTGCTGGCGCTGGGTGTTCAGCAGGATGACGAGGTGATCACGACGCCGAACACGTTCCTGGCGACGGCGGAGGCGATTAGTTACTGCGGTGCGTGGCCGATGTTCGTCGATATCGATCCGGCGACGGGGAATCTCGATCCGAAACTGATCGAGCGGGCGATCACGGAGCGGACGCGAGCGATTCTGCCGGTTCATTTGTATGGGCGGCCGGCGGACATGGATGCGATCCGCGAAATTGCGGCGCGGCACAAGCTGAAGATTCTGGAAGACGCGGCGCAGGCGCACGGGGCGCGATATCGCGGACGGCGAGTGGGCGGGCTCGGCGCGGCGGCGGCGTTCAGCTTTTATCCGACGAAGAATCTGGGTGCGTACGGAGAAGGCGGGGCGCTCACGACGGACGACGACCAAATCGCGAAGTTCGCGCGAGCAGCGCGTTCGCACGGGCAGACCCGCAGATACGAGCACGAGTTCATCGGCTACAACTACCGCATGCACGGATTTCAGGGCGCGGTGCTGCGCGTGAAGTTGAGACATCTCTACGCCTGGACAGCCAAACGCCAGGAAATCGCGCGCGAATATCGAAAGGCTTTTGCGCATGCGCGGCTGGAAACGCCGGTGGACGACCCGCGCGATGAAGGCGTGTATCACCAGTTCGTGATCTACGCGAACAACCGGAATTCGGTAATCTCGCAATTAGCGGCGCGCGGGATCGAAACAGTGATTCACTATCCGAGGCCCGTGCACCTGCAACCGGCGTACTCGTCGCTTGGATTGCCGCCGGGAACGTTTCCGCATGCGGAGCGCGCGTGCGAGCGCGTGCTCAGTTTGCCCATTCATCCGGGATTGACCGCCCAGCAAGTCTCCTACGTAGCGAACGCGGTGCGTGAAGTGGTTGGCGAGAAGGTTCCCGCCTAGATTTCCGTTTCTACTTATGTTGAAGGATTAGGCGTTTGCGCCGCTGACGAATTCGCTGTGCGCAGGCTCGTCGCTGTGTGGCGACGGCGGCGGAAAATCGCCGGGGAACGAAGCAAGAGGCCGTTCGCGAAGCATCTGCGAAATCCCGTCGAAGAGCCTGACAAAGGAATCGCGCAGGCTTTCATCGGCCGAACGCATCATCGATTCAAGGGTGCCTTGACCATGTTCGTTGAGGCGGCGGACAGAGGAGACGACCCACGAATCGGTCGCGCTTTGCAGGCGCTCTTGATGCCTTCCGATCGCGTCGTCGCTGAGGCGCTGAAGCTCATCGTTCCAAGTTCGTTGATGAGATTCGCGCTCGGCCCGATGCGCGTTGAGGGCCGAAGCGAATTCCGCGGCGACGGCACTGCGGCCTTCGGCGATGCTGGAATCCAGATGCGAGGCCATCTGCGCGCGGAATTGATCGCTGGTGACTTGGGCGCTGGATTCCAAGTTCTGCAATAGCTGAGCTGCGGCGGTGCCGAGTTCTCGCTCGCGTTCGGCGAGGGCTGCACGGCTTGTCGCGGTGAATGTTTCCACTTCCTGCTCGGATACCCTACGCAAAACCTGGCCGAAAGAGTTGGCAGCGGCTTCGGCGGCTTCGTCGAGTTGAGAGCGAGTGCGGCCTGTGATTTCCGCGGCGACGTTATCCAGATCCTGATGGATTCTTGCGACGCTGCCGGCCGTTTGCTCTGCGAGCCGGGCTTCCCATTGGCGGGTGGCTTCGGCAGTTTTTTCCTCGAAGGTGCCCGCCGCGGACGCGATTGTTTGCTCGACGAGGACCTGCAAGCGTTCACGTGCTTCCTGCTGGAACCATTCGGAGGAACGGCCAATCGATTCGGCCGCGGCGTGGGAGGCGCGAACCGAGCTAGCGTCCAATTCTTCATTCCACTTGGCCAGCGCTTCTTTGCGAGCGGCCTCGAAATCATCGCGGACGCTAGAAAGGGCCGAGGCAGTCTGTGCCGCAGCTTCGCGGATGTTGACTTCCGAGACTTGGCGCAGACGCTCCCTTTGGAGGCGCAGAATTTCGTCCGCTTGCGCTTCGCGCGAAGAGAGACTGCGCAGCAATTCGGACGCGTGGTCGAGGCGCGGAGTGATCCTGGATTCGATTTCGGCGACGGTGCGCTCGGCGACTTGCTGACCGAGAGCTTCGAGGCTCGGCGAGACGCGCTGCGGCACGTTCGAGAGAATTTGCTCAGCGCGGCGGCTCATTTCGTCCGTCTGCGCCTGCAGAATATTTTCCAGGCGGCGATGGAGCTCATTGAGGGTGTCGTGATTGGCGCTCTCGAGCTGGGCCGAGTATTCCTTCATGCGCGTGGTCGCGTGTTCGATGTCTGTGAGCGAGGAACGTGCGCGACCAAGTTCGCCTTCGAGTTCGGTCCGGAGCGACGAGAGAGTTTCGCGAGCCTCGGCATACATCTGGCTGAGCGGCTGGCGCAATTCGGCGAAACGCTCGGTCATTTTTTGGTCCGTACTCGTCAACAAATCCTGCGATCGGCTGGAGAGCTGGTCGACGATGCGGCCGAGGCCGTTGTCGAGAGACGATTGCAGAAGCTCGTTCCACTGCGACTGCGCGAAATTCATCTCGGATTCGAGGCGGCGGCGCCAATCGGCGAGATCTGTTGCGGACGCGGCGTGAGCTTGCGCAGGCTGTTCGACGCGCTGCTGAGCGCGCGTTGCTTCATCCGCTTCCATCTGAAGGCGGGACTGTGCCAAACGGCTCATCGTTTCGTGGGCCGCTTCGCGCTCGGTACGGAACGCCTGCGCGCTCGAATTCAGATCCTGAAGGAGGCCTCGGACCTGCTCGAAGCCGCTCTCGAGTTCCTTCTTAAGGGCGGAGAGGAGGTCCTGTTCCTTTGCGGCCGCCTGCGTGGCGAAATTGTCGCGTGCAGCGTCTTCGAAGCGCGAAAACTCATCGATGGCGCGCTGAATGTGTTCAGTGGCGCGCGCGGCAGCGGCTTCGGCGGCGGCATTGGCTTGACGTTCGATTTCCGCGCTCCATTGGTTGAGGAGAGGATTCTCTGCAGGCCCGACGTTTCCCGTAGAGGACGATGCCACGATCGAGGGTTCGGAATGTTCGTTTGTCATAGTGGGCCCAAAAGCTTCCCTGTAGTTCGCCTCGCCTGAAATTCTTTCAGGCGCAGCCGTTGGTGTTTCTGGTTCGGGCATCGATTGTGTGGACGCGTATGCCGCTGCTTCGTCCGTGTTCCAATCGGCAGGAGGAGAGGAGAAATTCCAGATGTTGTCCGGGCTCTCGAGCTCGACGGCAATCTGGAAAAATTCGCGAACGGAATGCGGCCGCTGAATCCAGGCGACGCGCGCACGAACGTGCCGGCGGCGCGGGCCCTGCGGGACTTCGAGAGTCACCCAAGTGTTTTTCGGGAGATGATGGCGCGAAGCGTAGCGGCAACCGTGTAGATTCAGCGCAAGGGTGGAGGTGCGCTCCTCAAAAGGTTGACCGAGCAGATCGATTCCGCGAACAATGACAGGCAAAGATTTCGAAATGCGCTCGCTGCGGCGACGCTGAGTCGTGGGATGGCCTGCAACTTCGGACACTGAAAACCTCTGAAGTGGGATGACCAGCGAGAGAATAACACCGTCCCGCAAGTTGGTCGAGAGTGCAAATAGAGTCTAAGGAAAAATTCCTGAGGAAAAATCGCGGGGCGCAGTTCTGAAGCTACTGGACCACGAGTACCAGCGCAAGCAAACTAGCTGCGATCAGAGCGCGGGCGCGAAGCTTCCAAAGCGCTTGCGCTGTACGCAAGCCAAGTGAACACAGGCGATTAGATAAAGATGCTATTTTTTCTTCGATGATTTTGGGCGCTCGCCGACGGTGGTGGCATCGCCGCCCGACATCGCCGACAGGCCATCCAGGCTTTGTTTGCACTGCGGGGCATAGGGACCGTTCGGGTCGGCATCGATACACTTCTGGTAGGCATCGGTTGTGCCGGGCGGAATGATGTACGTCATTTTGTTGCCTTCCTGCTTCGTGTCGATCAGGCCGGTGTAGGCGCCGCCGAGCAGATACCAGGCTTGCGGGTCTTTGGGATCGGTCGTCGTGGCCTTTTGCAGAGGCGCGACGGCATCCTTTAGATCGCCTTTGTTCGTCAACACAATGCCGATATTCTTCCAGCAACGAGCCGTATTCGCGGGAGTCGGATCGAGAGCAGCAGCTTTGTCGCATGCGGCGCCGGCATCGTTGACCTTGGCGGTGATGGCCGCGGGGTCGGTGATGGCTGTCGTCGAATTCGCAATCGCCTGGCTCATGCCGACGTAATAATTGGGCTGCGGATTAAATTCGATGGCTTTCTGATATGACGCGATGCTGTCGTCATATTTGCCGTCGAGATTTTGGGCGATCGCCAAGTTGGACAAAACCACGGCGTGGTTCTTCACGTCCTTCGCGCTCACGCCCTGCTCAGCCTGCGTCAATTCATTGATCGCCGTTTCGTAATCCGCCTTCATCTTGTCCAGGAGGGCCGACTTCTGGTCGGCGGGTGCTGTTTTCGCCTGCGTACGAAGCGTGTCGGCATCAGCGAGGGCTGCGACGCCGGCGTCGACGTGCGCCTTCATATTCTTGAAGGCGTTCTGAGCTTCTTCGCGCTTCTTCTCTTCCTCCGGATTTGGGCCTTGCTGTTGGACGATCTTCTGGAAGTTGATGGAGAGGTCGTTGTCACCCGATCCGATCTGCTTCGTCGTCGTGTAGCCGGTCAGCTCAGGAGGATTTGTATAGACGACTGTATAGCTTCCCGGCGTGAGGCCGATCTGCGTGAATTTGCCGTCTTTATCGGTTTTTAGAGTGAAGACACGACCAACTTCGCTCTTCAGAGTGACGGTGACCCCGGGCCAAGGCTTTCCGTTGCGGTCCAGCACTTGTCCAGACACGCCAGCCTCTTGCGCCGCAGCGATCGTCGCAAATGCGAGGCACAACAATAAAGCTGCCCAAACACGCATTCCCCATTTCATGCGGTTACCCTCCGAGATTGACGTAGGAATTCCCCCCCCAAGATTGCGGCCTTATTATGACGCAACTTGCGTCCGGTAGGCGATAGGATCGCGCACGCCGGCCTCGGCAAAGGCCCGCACACGCAGGCGGCAACTATCGCATGTTCCGCAAGCTTCGTCATCCGCTTGATAGCAAGACCAGGTGAGATTCAGAGGCGCGCCGAGTTCCACGCCGCGGCGAACGATTTCACTTTTCTTCATGGCGATCACCGGCGTGACGATCTCGATGTGCGTTTCGGGCCGCGTGCCTTCGCGAATCACCTGCTGAAACGCGCGATAGTATTCGGGGCGGCAATCGGGATAGCCGGAACTATCTTCCGCGACGGCTCCGATATAGATAGCAGTTGCGCCGATCACTTCGGCCCAACTCACGGCCGCGGAGAGAAAATGGGCATTACGAAAAGGGACGTAAGTGATCGGAATTCCCGCTTCTGGCGCGAGGGCCTCGCCGGATTTGGGCACGGCGATACGCTCGTCGGTCAGCGCCGATCCGCCGATTTGTGCGAAGGCGTCGAAGCGAACAGCGAGGCGATCGCGGACGTGGTAGAAGTCGGCGATTTCGTCAAACGCGCGGCGCTCGCGCTTTTCCGTGCGCTGGCCGTAGCTCGCGTGAAGCAGGGCGAGACGATGCGTTTGGTTGGCGATGGCTGTGCTGACGCACGAATCCATTCCGCCGCTTAGCAAGACGACCGCTTTGTGCTTTTCCGCCATCTCGCGCGATCAGACTCCCTTCGTCGCCGGATCCCAGACGAATTTGTGCAATTGCAGGCCGAGGCGCACAGGCAAACCGTCGGCCAGAATCCATTCAACGAGTTCGCGCGCATTCAATCCGGGCCAGCGCCCGGCGGGATCGGCGAATACGGGTGAAAAGAGAACCTGGCGGACGCGCTGATCGAGCTGGTGCTGGGCGACGAAATCGCGGGCGAAATCGTAGTCCCGGCGGCTGGCGATCACAAACTTGACTTCATCGTTCGGGCCGAGGGCGGCAAGATTTTCAAAATCGAATGTATCCGGCTCACCGGAATCGGGACACTTCACGTCGACGATCTTGACGACGTCGCGCGGCAGAATGTCAATGAAGCGCTCGCCGCTGGTCTCGATCATGACGGTGTAGCCCGCTCCGAGAAGTTTTTCCGCGAGCGCGGGCGTTTCGGGTTGCAGCAGCGGCTCGCCACCTGTGATTTCAACGAGGGGCACGCGAGTTGGGCCGTTGCCCGCGAGATTATGGACTTTGTCTACGATTTCTTCGAGGCTGTATTTCGTGCCGCCGTGGAAGGCGTATTCGGTGTCGCACCACGTGCAGCGCAGATTGCAGCCGGTGAGGCGGACGAAGATGCAGGGCAAACCGGCGCGAGTGCCCTCGCCTTGAATGGACTTGAAGATTTCGGTGATGACCATGACTGCGAAACCGGGATTCGCGATCTGCGCTCGAGCAAATTAGGCGCGATACGTGGCCGCGCTCGTATCTGTCTCCCACACGGTGACGCTCGAAATGCGCGGCGCGTTCGGCGCTTTCAGGAGATTCTTCGACGTTTCGTCGAAAATGTGGCGCGCGATATTTTCCGCCGATGGATTCAGCTTGTCGAAGGGCGGAAGCTCGTTGAGATATTTGTGGTCGAGCGTCTGAATCACGCCATGAATCACCTTCTTGAGGTGAACGAAGTCATAGAGCAGCCCGGTTGAATCGAGTTCCTTGCCTTCAAGAACGACGCGCAGCTTGTAATTGTGGCCATGCAGATCTTCGCATTTTCCTTGATATTCGCGGAGGTTGTGAGCGGCGGCAAACGTTTCATCAACGGCGATTTCGTACATGGTTTCTCTCAATGGGAAACGCGCGTTCCGAGGCTACGATTCGGAACTTTCCATGAAGCGCGCGACTTCCGTAATGTCCCGTGTGGTTGTGTATTCAGGCAGGGACTCGAGAAAAATTTTACCATACTGCATGCGCTGGATGCGGTTATCGAGAATGGAGAGGACGCCGCGATCGGTTTTAGAGCGGATAAGGCGGCCGAAGCCTTGCTTGAGGGCAAGGACGGCTTCCGGAATTTGATATTCGGCGAAGGCGTTGCGGCCATCTTCCTGAAGGGCGCGGACGCGCGCGGCGACGATCGGATCGCTCGGAACCGCGAACGGTAATTTGTCGATGATGACGCAGGAAAGTTGCGAGCCGGGGACGTCGACACCCTGCCAGAAGCTTGCCGTGGCAAAGAGCACGGCGTTCGGCGTGGTGCGAAAGCGGTCCAGTAGTACCGAACGGGGAGCAGTTCCCTGCCGCAACAGCGGAAAGCCGACGCGGCCAGAGACGCGTTCGTGAAGGTCGCGCATCTGCGCGTTGCTGGTGCACAGAACGAAGGCGCGGCCCTGAGAGATTTCGAGCAAGCGAACAATTTCGTCGGCAGCGCTCGAAGCAAACGAAGGGTGCCGGACGTCGGGAAGGCCCGGCGGTAAATACAGCAGCGCCTGCTTGGGATAATCGAATTCCTGCGGGAGCACGCTTTCATTCGCGGGCAGGACGCCGAGCCGCTGCTTCGTGTAATCGAAACGACCGCCCACGGCAAGAGTAGCCGAAGTGAGAACGACGGTGTCGAAGCGATCGAAGAGATGTTCGCGAAGGATTTGGCTTACGTCTATGGGCGTGGCGGCGAGAAAGACCCCACGACCGCGGCGCTCGTACCAGTAGACGTAACTTTTTTCTTCGCTCTCGAGTAAGAACGAAATCTCGCGGCGAGCTTCCGCTGTGCGACGCGCCATCGTAATCACTTCTTCCGGCTTCGGGGTGAGCGCTGAAAGCTCACTCTCAACGAGCTTGAGGACGGAGACGAGATCGTCGAAGGCTTCCCGATTTTGTTCAAGAAATCCGCGGCGTTCGATCGGGCCGAAGGGATAGCGGCCTTCGCGCTCCGGGAAACACTCGAAAAAGCTGCGGGCGCGCTCGCGGAGGCGGCCGAGATGGCGCCGCAGCGGCGCCGCTTCGATTTGCAGCAGTCGCAACATGTGCTCGGTATCGCGGCCTAACTCCTCGAAGCGATAGCTGGAAATCTGACGACCGAAGTAGTCGCTGGCGACGTCCTCGATCTCGTGAGCTTCATCGAAAACAACCGCGGAATAATCCGGGAGAATCGAGCCGAAATCGTCCTGGCGAATGGCGAGATCGGCGAAGAACAAATGGTGATTGACGATGATCAGGTCGGCTTCGCGCGCGCGCTGGTGCATTGCGGTGATGAAGCATGTTTGAAATTCGGGGCACTTTTGGCCGGTGCAGAGGTCGCTGCGCGCATCGATGCGGCCCCAAAGCTCGGCGTCATCGGGCAGAAATGTGAGCTCGGCGCGATCGCCGGTTTCGGTGAGCTTCGACCAATCGCGGATTTGCGAAAACCAATCGACTTCGTCGATGCCCTTTAGGGTAGCTTGGCCATCGAGCTGGTGAACTTTCTGGCGACAGAGAAAATTCGCGCGGCCCTTCATCAAGGCGGCTTTGAGATTCGGAGCAAAATTCTTCTGCAGGAACGGGACGTCTTTCTGGAAAAGCTGCTCTTGAAGAGATTTTGTCGCTGTGGATACAACGACGCAGCGGCCGCTGCGAATCGCTGGGATCAGATACGCGAGAGTCTTACCGGTGCCCGTGCCGGCCTCGATGACGACGTGCTGATGGCGCTGAAACGCCTCGTCGGCGATTTGCGCCATAGCGAGCTGCGATGGACGAAATTCGTAGCCGGGATGGCGTTTCGCGAGAAGGCCGCCAGGGCCGAAGATTCCTTCGACGGTGACATCCTCGGATTTTGCTGTAGCCGCTTTTCTTGTCATGGTCGCAGACGTCGATGGTCAGAACACGCCGGAACAGAAATCTAAAATAGCACAGGCGAGCGGGAGGAAGCCTCAGCCCACTTTTGGTTTGGACTCGGCGGGAGCGGAAGATTCCTCGATGAGCTTCGACCAGTGCGAGAGGTGCTCGACGGACGGCGAGTGCGTGTGATCGATCTCGAGCGGCGTAACGGAAATAGCGCGATCGCGAATGGCGGCCTGATCGGTGTCGGGATCAATCCCGTGGACCAACTGCTGTTCGCTGAGCCAGAAGTAACGGCGCCCGCGCGGATCGGAGCCGGGCTGCAGGACATTACGTGTGATCTTCGACGATTGCCGCGTGATACGGACCTCGCCGCTCCAATCCTGCGGCACGTTCACATTGAGCAGTACGCCCGGCGGCAGCCCTTCGCGCAAGACCAGCGGCACCAGAGTGCGCATGAATCGCGCTGCGGGGTCGAATTCGGAATCGCGTCCGCGAAATGCAATCGAAACGGCGATCGAAGGAATGTGGTTGATCGCGCCTTCCATCGCCGCGCCGACGGTCCCGGAGTAAAAGATATTTTCGCCCGCGTTCGCGCCGCGATTGATTCCTGAAACGACGATGTCGGGCTTTTCTTTGAGGAGCGTATGTAGTGCGAGAATCATCGCGTCGGCTGGCGTGCCCTCGATCGAATATTCGCGTTCGGCGATCTGGTCGCAGTAGATCGGCTGGCGCAGCGTGAGGGATTGCGCGGCGGCGCTGCGTTCGTGCGAAGGCGCGACAATGGTGATCGCGCCCAAATCGTTCAGGGCCGCGGCGAGTGCGCGCAGGCCAGGGGCGTGGATCCCGTCATCGTTGGTGATTAGAATGTTCGGCATCAGGTGAGCAATCAACCTTAGAAAAGTCGCCGAATAACGATCAACGGGAGGCGAACACGATGGTGGCTAGTAGGACCGAGAAATAGACCAGCACCAGCAGGCTGTCGCGTCACACCTTTATCCCTCTCCGTCGACCTGCTGTGAGAAGGAATAGTGCGGCAATGAGATCGCAGAGGAGCACGATACCACTGATTTTTGCTCCGAAACCACGCCAGCGGGTGAACACCTCGACGAAGAGGTCCACCGTAACAAAGGCGGCGAGAAACAAGCTCGTTCGGCGAAAGACGAGTTCATGGAACGGAACATTCGCTTGATTCATCGGAACACCTCTATTGGCCGGACCTCGGAGATATGGTCGGGACGACTGGATTTGAACCAGCGACCTCACGCACCCCAAGCGTGCGCGCTACCAGGCTGCGCCACGTCCCGACCGCAACAGCTACTTCGCTTGGGTCGCTTTTGAGCGTATCACTCGCGTTTGAGAAGGGTCAAGATCGCGAGGAGCTCTTCGTGGAGATCGAGCAGGAATTTCTTATGCGCCCGAGCCGCGGGACCGTGCTTCGCGGGGATGATGGGCATCGAAGCCATCTCCGCGTGCTCTGTGCTTCGAGCGCTTGCCGGGGGTCCGCCATTCTGCGCAGCGTGGTCGGAAAGGTGCTTGCGCGCTCCCGCGATCGTAAAGCCCTCTTCGTAGAGCAGGCGCTTGATTTCGAAAACGGTCTCGATGTCTTCGCGGCGATAGAGGCGGTGGCCGCTCGGGCTTTTCACCGGCTGGAGCGTGGGGAATTCGGACTCCCAATAGCGCAGAACAAACGCCTTTGTCGCGGTGAGACGGCTGACTTCGCCGATGCGGAAAAGGCTCTTCTCCGGGATTTGCGGAGTAGGAGCAGGTTGAGCGGCACTGGCCATCGCTTTTCCGTATCCTAGGCCGATTTCGCGCGGTGTCAACCCCTAGCCAGCTACGGCCAGCTACGGCTTCGACGAAAGCTCGATGGCCTTCAGGATCCGCTTGGTCATGCGCGCGATGAAGAACGTTATCCCAAACGTGCAGGCCACGATCATGAGCAGCACGGAAAAGATGCCCATTCCTACGGCTCTGCCTGAAACGGTGTGGATGTCGTGACCACCGTGCACGGCCTCGATGAACGCAAACAGGTGGAGCAGTACCAGCAGCAGGAAGACGACGAGCCCTGCGATTTGCAGTTTCTGGCTGCGGTCTACCGCATCGAGCGACTTCCGGAGGATTGTTTCCATTTCGTCTGCCATCAGAAGCTCCTAGTTGGATCGAGTTTCTTGCGAAGGGCGGCCAAACCGTAGGCGAGGCGCGATTTGACGGTGCCCAGCGGGATTTCAAGAATCGCCGCAACTTCGGGAAGCGAGAGCTCCTCCTGGAAATGCAGCGCCAGGACGGCGCGGCTCGCGGTCGAGAGCGCATCCGATTGCAAGAGCTCCGGCAGCAGTTCCAGGGCGACTCCGGATTCCGTTGCCGGGACATCGCCGAGCACGACCTCGTCACGGACGTGATCAGACCAACGCTTCTCTTTCTTCAAGTGGCGGAACGCCACGCGGCTGGCGATTCGGTATACCCAGGGATGAAAGGCCTCCGGAACATCGAGCCACTTCAATTTGCGGGACACGAGAATCAATACTTCCTGCAAAACGTCGTCTGCAGAGGACGCACCCACGAGTCGCAGAAGGTAGCGGCGGAGTGGGAGCTGCGCGCTGCCTAAGAGCAGCTCGAGGGCTTCGCGATCGCCGCACTGGGCTCGGAGAACCCATTGCGCTTCTTGTTTGGAACTAGCCACGGGCTCTTGTCAGTGTAGTAGAGACCTGGGCGGGCCAAAGAGTTCGGCTGGGACAAAAATAAACTCTGAAAGAATGTTGCAATCCGGCGAAAGTCCAGCTGCGAGAGTATTACTTCCTGCCATGCCCGGGGCGGCGTTTCTCGCTGTGGCGCGGGGTGCGCTTCTTGCCACGGGGAGGCTGGCGGCCTTCATCGTAATCGGCTTCACGCTTCTTGAGGCGCTGCGTGAAGCGGATTGGCGTCCCGGTGAAATCGAAGGCGTCGCGCAGGCGATTCTCGAGGAAGCGTTGATAGCTGAAATGCAGCGGCGCGGGCTGATTCGTGAACAGCACAAAGGTCGGCGGCGCGGTGGCGGCCTGCGTGACGTAGTAGATTTTCACTTTGCGGCTCGCGGGCGATGTGCCGCGCTCAAGATCGACTGTCTTTAGCCAGCGGTTCAGCTCACCTGTGGAGATGCGCCGCTTACGCGCCTCGGCAACGCGATCAATCAGTTGATAGAGTTTATTGATGCGCTGGCCCGTGAGCGCCGAAACAAAGACGATCGGCGCATAAGAGAGAAATTTGAAACGCTCGCGGACGATCGGCTCGTAATCCGCGAGCAGCTTGCCGGGGTCGACGTTTCCCGAACTCTTGCCTCCCCTTTTTGCTTCGCGATCGGCCTTTTCCTGCGCGGCTTTCAGCGCGAGATCCCACTTGTTCATCACGATAATCACGGAGCGGCCGGACTGCTCGGCGTAACCCGCGATCGTTGCGTCATGCGACGTGACGCCGATCGACGCATCGGCGATGAGAATTGCGATGTCCGCGCGCTCGAGATGTCGCCGGGCCATGATGACGCTCAGCTTTTCGGCGATCAGCTTCGTCTTGCCCTTGCGGCGGATGCCGGCCGTATCGAGAAAGCGATACGACTTGTCCCCACGGCGGACGACGGTATCTACGGCGTCACGCGTCGTTCCCGGCTCGGCCGAGACGATCGAGCGCTCTTCGCCCGCGAGCTGATTCAGAAGCGTGGATTTGCCGACATTGGGCCGGCCAATGATGGCGATGTTGATGTCCGGAACCGCTTCCGTGGCTTCGCCTGCCGGAAGATCTTGCGTGACAGCATCGAGCAGCGCGTCGACGCCAAAGCCGTGCTCGGCGGAAACCGCAAAAATCTCGTCGCTGAGCTCGTAGAATTGCGCGGCAAGCTCAGCTTGTTTGGGCGAATCAACCTTATTCACAACAATCACCGGAGGTTTTCCGGCACGGCGCAAAAGTTGCGCAAGTTCTGCATCGAGCGGAAGCGGACCAGCGCGGCCATCCACTACCTGCAGGACGCGCGAAGCATTCTCGATGGCTTTGTGCGCCTGGCGCAAAATCTCGCCGGGAATTCCGGCTTTCTCATCCGTGACGATGCCGCCGGTATCGACAACTTCGAACGCGCGGCCATCCCAAGAAGCCGCGCCGTAGATGCGGTCGCGCGTGATGCCGGGTTCGTTTGTGACGATCGAGCGGCGCGTGCCGGTGAGCCGATTAAAGAGCGTGGATTTCCCCACGTTCGGGCGGCCGACGATTACGATCGAGGGCAGGGTGGCTGTCATTTCGATGGGCCCCCGGTCACTGGCGGGCCAACATTTTTTGGAGTTCGAGACGGCGCGAGAGCAGACGCTTCAGTTCTTCCGGCGCGAGCTTCGTCTCGATTTTTCTTTGCAGATCGGCTAGCTCTTGCTGCGGCGAGCGCGTTCGCAAAACATCGAGGCAGCTCTCAGCTTCCTCCCAAGTGGCTTCCGCGGATTGCTCGAAAAGGACGTTGAAGAACATGCGCTGATCCTTTTGCTCGAGACCGGCCGCGATCATGGCGGCGTCCGGATGCTCTCCCGCTTTCGCGAGAAGAACTTCGAAGATGCGTTCGGTCTCCAGGCCGCGATGCAGAGCGCCCGACGCAATCTCATGCGCAAGTTTCTCGCGGAAGCCTTCCGCCTCGACGAGCATTTGCAAGAGCCTCCGTTCCGCTGGGCGAATGGGAGACCCGAGCAACTCGGCTTGCGGCTTGACTTCGCTGCGCCGCTCGGCCGCGGCGCGCCGCAACGCTTCGCGCAAAACAGGCTCGTCGACACGAAGCTCGGAGGAAATTCGCGTCGCCCATTCAGATCGCAGCAAACGATTGGGAACGCGCTGGACATAGGGCATCAAGAAATTGAGCGCGGCCAGCTTGCCTGCAGCGGTTGAACGATCCATCTGACGCGCTCGTCCAATCAAATAATCGAGATATGGCGGAGCCTGTTCGAGCAGGCGTTTGTACGCGCCGGCGCCCTGCTCCTTCAGAAACTTATCGGGATCGGCAGCGCCGGGTAATTGCAAGACGCGGACGTCAAATTCCTTTTCGAGCAAGAGATTGAGCGAGCGTTCCGTGGCGGCTTGCCCGGCCGTGTCAGGATCGAAATTCACGACCACGCGTTGCGTGAAGCGGCGCAGCAGCCCGATCTGCGGCTCGGCGAGACTCGTGCCGCAACTCGCGACGACATTCGTGAATCCCGCGCGGGCCACCGCAATCGCGTCCATGTAGCCTTCGACGAGGATCCCGAAATCGCTTTGCCGCAGACCCTCTTTCGCGCGATCGAGGTGGTAGAGGACGTTGCTCTTCGAATAGATCGGCGTCTCGGGTGAGTTGAGATATTTCGGCTGATCGTCGCCCATCGCGCGTCCCCCGAAAGCGATGACTTTGCCGCTTTCGTTCGCGATGGGGAAGATGATGCGGCGGCGAAAGCGGTCATAGAAGCGGCCGCTTTGATCCCGCGAAACGAGGCCGGAGATTTCGAGCACTTTTTCCGGGTATTTGGTTTTGAGCAGACGCAGAAGCGCATCGCCCGAGGATGGCGCATAACCCAATCCGAAACGCATCATTGCGGCGCGATCGAGTCCGCGATCTTCCAGATATGCCGAAGCGACTTTTCCATCGGGCGCTTCGTGAAGCTGGCGCGCGAAAAATGCGGCAGCCTGCTGATGCATTTCGATGAGTGCGCTGCGCTGTTGATTCTCCCGCCGCTCTTCGGGCGAGCGTTCGCGAGGGCGCGGAATCGGGATGCCGCATTTCTCGGCGACGACGCGCACGGCTTCGGGGAACGTGATCTTTTCCAATTCCTGCACGAACTTGAAAACGTCTCCGCCCGCGCCGCAGCCGAAGCAGTGATAGATCTGCCGCGTGGGATGAACGGCGAAGGAAGGCGTCTTTTCCTGATGGAAGGGACAAAGCCCCGTGAAATTCTGGCCGGTCTTCTTGAGGCGGACGTATTCACCGATGACGCGAACGATGTCCGCCTGCTGCTTTACTTTGTCCGCGAAGCTACCGGCTTCTGCCACTGTTCTCTTCTCTTAGCATCCTGCCATCACGATTTCAACTCGGCGATGGTGATGGCCGTGCCGCCGCGATCTTCGGACTCGTGATCAATGCGCTCGACCAGAGGATGAGCGGACAAGTATTCGGCAAGGCCACGGCGCAACGCGCCGGTTCCGTGACCGTGAATGATGCGCACCCTCGGCTTGCCGGCGAGGGCGGCATCGTCGATGAATTTGTCGACGCGCTCGCTCGCCTGCTCGACCGTCATGCCGATCACGTTAATTTCCTCAGCGAGCGGTTCGTCGCTTGGCCGGGAATGGACCGTAATGCCTCGCGTAGCTGCGGCGCTGGAGGCCGATTTCGAACTGACGGTTTTGGGAGCATCGGCGAGCGATGTGATGTCCGCCAGCGGCACCTTCATCCGCAGCGGCCCGGCTTCCACCTCGGCCATACGCCCATCATGTCGGCGAAAGACGACCGGTTGTTTCAATCCTTTTACCTGCACGCGCGCCCCTTCTGAGAGCTGCTCCAGCGCGACGGGCTTGCCGGATGCTTCCCTGCCAACTCCAAGATCGGCTTGCGAGGAGACAAGAGTTTCAAGGACGGCAGCATCCGTTTCCGCGCGGGCTTGCGATTCGATTTTGCCGAGTCTGCGATCCGCCTGCCTTTCGAGTTGCGCGCGCAAAGCGCGGTCTTTCACATCCTCGGTGAGGCGCGCGACTTCCGCTTCCAATCGCTTTTGAGTCTCGGTGAAATTGCGCTCCAGTTCGGCGATGCGTTTTTTCTGGCGCTCGACCCATTCGGTTTGCAACTTTCGGCGCTCGGCTTCCAATTGCGTGATCGCTTCACGCGCCGAGCGTTTCAGTTCCTCCATTTCGTCACGGCTGTGATGCAGATACGCGATCAGGCCGCGCGCCTCGCGCGATTCGGGAGATAAGCTGGCCTGAGCGTGCTCGAGCACTTGCGATGGCAGCCCGAGGCGGCGGGCGATCTCGATGCCGCTCGACGTGCCGGGAACGCCGAGCAAGAGCCGGTACGTGGGGCGCAGATTTTCTTCGTCGAATTCCATCGCCGCATTCAGGATTCCGCGCGTGGTGGAGGCGTAGGCCTTGAGCCGATCGTGGTGCGTGGTCGCGAGCGTGAGCGCGCGGCGTTTACGAAATTCTTCGAGCAAGGCGACGGCGAGAGCCGCGCCTTCCTCGGGAGCGGTGCCGGTGCCCATTTCATCGACGAGAATCAAGGAACGAGGCGTGGCGACTTCGAGCATCGACTTCAAATTCAACATGTGCGCGGAAAACGTGGAAAGGTCCGCCGTGATGGACTGTTCATCGCCGATATCGGCAAGCACCCGATCGAAGATCGGGAGTTCAGCGCGACCAGCCGTGACGGGAATCGCGGATTGCGCGGAAAGCGCTGCAAGCCCAACCGTTTTTAACGAGACAGTTTTCCCACCGGTGTTGGGACCACTGATAACAAGCACCGTCTCGTCGCCGCTCATGGCGAGCGACAGCGGTACCGCTTTTCGCCCCTTCGAGCGCAGCGTCGCTTCAAGGACAGGGTTACGCGCTTCTTCAAGCCGCAGCGAGTTTCCGGACGAGAATTCCGCCGTAGTGCCATCGTATTCGCGCGCGAAGCGGGCCCGGGCGAAAACGGAATCGAGATGCGCGAGCGACGCAGCCGTCGCTTCCAGCGGACCGCGGTCCAGGCGAACGCGCTCAGTCAATTCTTCGAGAATGCGAGCGATCTCCGCTTGCTCTTCCTCGCTGAGCTGCACAAGCCGATTATTGAGGTCGATTGCTTCGAGCGGTTCGACGAAGACGGTCTGCCCCGTGCCGCTCGCACCGTGCACGACACCGGGAACGCCACGACGCTCGGACGTACGAACGGGAATCACGAAACGGTCGTTGCGAAGCGTGATGTAATCTTCGCCGGCCGGAGCTTCGCGCGCACGCAAGATTCCTTCGAGCGAGCGCTGGATTTTGTTGCGACCGTCGACGATGCTGACGCGGATGCGTTTCAGCTGCGCCGAAGCGTCATCACTGATTTCGCCATTGGGCATCACGGCGCGGCGAATTGCGGACGAGAGCGTGCGAAAATCCATTAGTGCTGCTGCACGTTCGTTCAGCCGCGGATACTTCGCGCGATCGCCCTTGAATGTCTGGCGGACGCCGGAGGCCGTCTCCATCAATGAGACGGCATCGAGGAGTTCAGCAGGCGCCAGAACCGAGCCCGGCACAGCGAGGCGCTTCAGCCACAACTCGGGGTCGGCCAGCGAGCCGAAGCCTAGCTCGGAACCCGCGCGCAGATATTCGACAGCCTCGCGAATGAGAATGAATTCGGTTTGTAGCGCGGCAACATCCTCCTGTGGAGTCAGGGCTTCGACGGCGCGGCGGCCCGGCGCACACGTGGCCGCACCGCCGACAATTTCCTTCAGCCGGTCGAACTCCAACAATTCTTCAACGTGCCGGGACATCAGACCTCGAAGCGAATCAATGGGAATATCTGGAAGCCGCGTAATGATTGTAGCGCGGGCGGCTGTGGGAATTATCGTCGCTTCGCGACCCCCAGTTGGCGGGAGATGTGTTCGGCGACATCGAAAGGCGATGACGAGACGTGGATGAGCCCGTCGTCATCGCGGCCGTCGACTTCGCCTACGCACTCGATCACCGGATTCCAGAATTCGCCGAAGACGACGATCGGTTTCGTCTTCATCGTGCCCTTCTTAACCATTTCCCAGACCACGGCGAGTTCGACGAGGGTGCCCGTGCCACCTTTGCAAGCCACATACGCATCGCCCTGTTTCACGAGTTCGAACAGACGGTCCTGCCAGTTCGCTACACGAATCTCGTCGTCGATCCATTGGTTCACGCGCGACCGAAAGCTTTTCGCGGTGACGCCGATCGTCCTCCCACCAGATTCCTTCGCGCCGCGCGAGACGGCTTGCATGATTCCGGCGTATCCGCCAGTGCAAACGACAAAGCCTCGCTCGGCCAGCGACCAGCCGAGCGATCGCGCTTGATCGTAGTGCTCTGCCGCAGCCGGTAGAGTTCCGCTACCGAAGACAGTGACGACCTTGGTTTCTTTGGCCATTGCTATTTCGTCAGCGCGGCTTCGCTGCGGGGTGCGCAACGCCGAGCGTTTCCACCATGGCTTTCGCAACGGCATCGATGGCCGCAGCAGTCTCGGTTCCTTTGAGAGGATTGTTGTTGTAGAAGATCGAAAAGACGAGGCGCTCACCGCCTACCGTGGTGGCGAATCCCGATAATGCGCGGACGTGCTCGACTTCTCCTGTCTTCGCGTCGATACGCCCGACCGCGGGAGTGCCTTTCATGCGATTTTCAAGCGTGCCATCGACGCCAGCGATCGGCAGCGTGGAAATATATTGCGCGCCCCAAGGCTGCTTCGAGGCGTACCGCAGCAGAGCAACGATTCCGCGGGGCGTGACAAGGTCTTCGCGCGAAAGCCCGGAACCATCGGAGAGCACGATATCCCCATCTGGAACTCCAGCTTGATGAAGAAACTCGCGCTCGATTTTCAAGCCTGCCGCGGTCGAACCGACTCCGAAGTTTTCCTGGCCGACGGTCCGCAGAAGCAGCTCCGCATGCAAATTGTGGCTGATCTTGTTGGTCACGCGAACGATTTCGATCAGCGGCGCGGAAACATGGTCCGCGAGAACCGTATTCGGAGGCCCGGCAGTTTTTTGCGCAGGCCGCGCCAAAACGGGATCGCCAGAAGCAGTGGTTTCGGGAGGGGGCGAGTGGCGCACCTGTGCGGCACCGACCACTTTGACGCCGCGAGCTTCGAGGAGTTGTTTCAGAGTGAGCGCGGCGGTTTCGCCTGGCGAGGTCATGGCCAAATCGAGAAACACCGGCTCGTGACCGAGCGGAATCGTACCTCGAAGAAACACGAAATCTTTGCCTGGCTCGCGCACGACCGCTAGATCCGGCTCGCCGCCCGAGGGCGCCGTGTTGATTTCGTGCGAAAACGAATCGATCGCCGCTGCAGGCTGCGTGACGATTGTTGCAAGCTCTCCTGCATGGCTCGCCGGCATCACTTCGACCGAAATCGTGTTGTCGTTAAACGCGATCGCGCTCACCGGCGCGCCGAATCGGAAGAAGGTGTCGCCGATCGTCCAATCTGCGGGATATGGATCGTAAGGGAAATAGCTGTCGTCGGCGATGATGTCTCCCTCGACTTGCTTCAAGCCGCCTGCCGCCGCCTGATCCACCATCTCCGCAAGCACACGATCCACGGCGCCTTCGTGCTCCGCGCCGACGACATACGGAAGTCTGCGATTCGAAATGTCCGGATCGCCGCGCCCCATGAGAACTAGGTCTCCGGACAGCCGCCCGTTGTCTTTCAGCTCGGCGTTCGACTCCAGAGTGGTGTGGAATTTGTAGTCTGGTCCAAGCGTGGCAAGCGCAAGTGCCGTCACAACGAGTTTCGCATTCGATGCGGGCGTGAAGAAATGGTCGGAATTCACCTCATAGAGCGTCTGGCCCGTGTCGCGGTCGGTGATGAGGATTCCCCACGACGCGCGCTCCGAGTTTGTTTCGCGCAACGAGGCGGCGACGCGGTCACGAAATCGAATCACGTCGGCACGCGAGGAAGACATTCGGATGGTGGACGCAGGTGCTTGGCTGGGCGTATGTGCGGTTTGCGCGTTGGGAGGACTCGTCGACAGAAACGCGAGGACAAGCGAAAAAGAAGAGATCAGCAATCCGCATACGGAAAAACGGCACAGCTTGGGCCAGGCGTGATGTCTGTTAGGTTCCAAGCGCCTCATTATATGGCAATCGGCCTAGGGCCCACGGTTGCAGCTATCTCGGAAGGTTGACGGGAACCGGTTCAAACGGGGCCTACAGCTCCGCGTTTTCCTCTCGTTCGTAGTGCTTCCGCAGTAGACTCCTATTTTCGCATTCGAAGAAGCCTCTTGATTCTTGATTGTTCTTATTGTATAGATACAGTAAGATGATACAGAAGCCTCAGGGTCCGCTCGCGGCTCGACTCCGCCAGCGAAAGTTCGAACTGCTCCGCCACTTGCGCCTCCCCGAAGATGGCTTGCCTGGCTCTCTTTCTCTGACACATTTGCGTTGCGGAAAACCTACCTGCCACTGTGCAGAGGGCCCAGGACATGCGGTCTGGTCGCTGACCTTTATGGTCCAGGGCAAGAAGCGAGTCCAGCATATCCCCAAGGAATGGGTCGAGGAGGTTGAGCGCCGGGTGGCCGCCGGGCGGGAATTCCAGGATGCCGTCAGAGAGGTGTTGGCGGCCAACGCGCAGCTGTTGGTTCTGGCAAGACAGCAAGAGAAGAAACGCAAGAAACGGAAACGTTGATGGCGCCGACGCCACGTCGCTTGCTCTATTTTGTGACGCGGCGATTTGGACTTCAGCACTATCTCCAGGATCCGGGAGACCGTCGGCCACAACCGCAGATTCCCGCAAAAGATCTGTTGTGGTCGCTCGTTCTGGGCACCATCTTGCGGCAGTTAGCTTTCCTGGCCATTGAGGCCCTGGTGGGATCGAAAGCGCGCAGGAATCTGAGCGTCAGTCGAACCTTCGGCGACGATGCTCTGGGCTATTTCACCGAGCGTTTAGATCCAGCACCCACGCGGGCCGCTTTGGCTGCGGTGCTGCATCGTGCTAAGCGCAACAAGGCTTTCGAAGACTGCCATTTCGTGGGCCTGGTGCTGGATGGCACGACCGGCGGGCGAAGGCGAAAGAAGGGATGTTCGCTGTGCCGTCCCTATCGCAATACTCAGAAAGAGATCGTTGGCTATCGCCATCACCTGGTCCTGGCGGCGGTGGTGGGCGGAGATCTCATCCTGCCCGCGGACGTCGAGCCCTACGGGCCGGGCGACAGCGAATACACAGCCGGGCAGCGTCTATTGCGCCGTGTGCGCGCGAACCTGGGGGCCCGCTTCATTGATTACGTCGTGGTCGACGGAGAATTCGCCACCGCGCCTTTTCTGCACGCCTCAGGAAAAGCAGGTTGGCCGGTGGTGGCCCGACTGAAGGACAATTTGCCCGAATTATCTCGAGCGGCTGAGCGGCGCTTCGGCTCTCGGCCACCGGACCTCGAGTTTCGGGAGGGAACCGATCGCGTCCAGATCTGGGATGCGGACGATTTTGATCCCTGGGAAGGCTTGCAGTGGAACACCGTGCGCGTGATTCGTTATCGACAACAGCATCGGAGTGGGGAAGTTGTTGAGGCCGACTGGCTTACGAATCTCCCCTCGCCTCAAATCAGCCGTCGCTGTCTGTACAGCATGGCGAAGAGCCGATGGCAGATCGAAAATGAAGGTTTCAATGACGCCAAGAACCGCTACGGGCTCGAACACATTCGTCATCATCGCGAACGCAGCTTGCTCATCGTGTGGTTACTGACTTGCTTGGCGCTCACCCTGGAACGGCTTTATCGTATGCGGTACTTGCATCGCGGTCTGCATCCGGTGCGCGCAGCCATCGATCTGTTCCGCCATCTCCTGTTTGGCTTGTCGATTCCTGTCGTCACCGATTCCACTTGAGATCGGCGGGGTCGCTGTTCACTCCTCCCCGTGAATTCTTTCATGCCCACTGCGGCAGCTCGCCCGGAAGTCTCTGACCAGTGAAATTCACGCTGCGAAAATAGGGTGGCGACCGTAGCGCCCCTTTACCCCAGCGGGTTACCCGAATCAAAAACCGCCGCCTTCGGCCCGTCATTACTAAACTCCCGAGATTGCTGCCGCAGCGGTACGTTACTGGTATTACAACGCGCAACGGGTGTAGCATTCTATCCGCTGGATGACCGGTGTGGCGAAAGGCTCCACGATGAAATCCGCACGCA
>Ga0335078_10001838_pt1 | contig 32101 bp, 23 predicted proteins | sample Lox_Sample_32_FD_206711 | JGI IMG/M metagenome (GOLD analysis project Ga0335078, IMG submission 206711) | Soil microbial communities from Loxahatchee National Wildlife Refuge, Florida, United States - Lox_Sample_3.2 | ecosystem: Environmental > Terrestrial > Soil > Wetlands | place: USA... | reverse complement strand
CGTCTTGGCTCTTCACGACGAACACGTCGGTCGCGTCGATCTCGAACACGTCGCCCAGGTTGATCGTGGTCGGTGCGTTTTGGGGCGCCGTGCCGTCGTAGGTCAGCTGCGTCCCGTCGACGAGACCGACGAGCCGGAACGGGACCGACTCGGGCGTACCGCTGTAGCGATCGCGGTACTTCACGCCGACGTACTCGTTGCCGAGCGCGGAGACCGGCGGGATCTGCTGGTGCGCCGAGTCCGCGCAGCACGTGTCCGCTTCGACGGTGAGCTGACTCGCCGCGCCCCAAACGCCGATCGGCTTGTCCGATTGAATCGGGCTGCCGGTGAGCTCGATGGGCTGCGTGATTTGGAGCACCTGACCTTGGTTGAGCGTGTACGTGTGCGGCGTGTTCGCGGGCGCGCCGCCGACGCTTCCGCCCGCGAGGATGTCGGTCGTCGGTTTGATCGTGACCTGCGTCGCGTCTTGCATCGCGACGATGTCCATCGAAGGCGCGGCGTTCGGATCGAGCTGCGCGGCAGAGCCTTTGTATTGCGTCGCGAAGAACGCGTTCACCGCGACGTAGTTCGTGTCCCAAACCGAGGTCGGAAGAAGGAGGGTCGCGCTGGTCGCCGCGGCGTTTCCGCCGCCGTACGGGAGGATGTCGTACGCGACCGTCGGCAGGCTCGTCGTGATGTGGAACGCGGTTCCGAATCCCGTGCCGTGGACGGCCGCGTCTTCGGTGACGGCAGGCGTGATTCCCGTCGGGCACGGCACGTCGATGTCCGTGTCGTCGCTCGGCGTGACGTGCGCGAGAAACAAAATCGCGACCTCGCCGGGTTGCACTTGGTTGTTCGTGAGCGGCGCGTACGTGAGGTTCTCGCCCGTGCCGCTCGGGATGCGCGCGAACGTCGCGGTGTCGAGCTGCGTGCCGCCGCGATCGACGTTGATCGTGATCGGCGTCGTCCACGTGTTCGCGACGTACGCAGCGAAGCACGCGCCTTGAACGGGTTTGATGATGTCGGGATCGACGCTGTAGTACTCGCAGCCGATCGTGCTCTTGTTGTCGACGGCGCTGTCGCACGCGGCGACGCACGTCCCGTTCGGACCGCAGCCTTGATCCGGCGGGCACGTCATGACGACGTTGCCTTGATCATCGAGCACGTCGTGCAGATCCGCCGAGCAGTTGATCGTCGCGGGCGGCGACGCGACGTCTTGGAAACCCGCGTCGTTCAGCGCGACGGGCACGTCGGGCGCGCTGCCCGAGTCCGTGACGGTTCCTGCGTCGTCTCCGAAATGGCTCGCGGTCGACGAGCACGCGAGGATGGTCAGCGCCGCGATGACGAGAGCGTGAGTCCGCATGCGCAACGGGTAGCGCCGGATGCGCGAAATCGCGCCTAAAAGGCCCTGAAACGAAAATCGCGGTCAGTGGGACGCGCGGTGCGTGCGCGGGAGACCGCGCGGGGCGCGCCGCCTGCGATCGCGCACGGCCGCGCTGACAAGTGCGCGTTCGCGCGTCGCGCCCGACGGGCACGCGCTCTGCACTCGAAGCGGTGATGCGCGTTCCTCTCTTCGCGCTCGTCATGCTCGTGAGCGGCTGCACCAACGTCACCACGATCGGCCCGCCGCCGCGGATGCGCGGGCTCACCGGTCTCGTCGTCGCGGGCCTCTGGAGCACGACGACGCGCTTCGACGAGCCCCCCGAGACGCCGGACGAAATCGCGATGCGCGAACAGCGACGCGAAGCCGAGGCGCGCCGCGACGCGCTCCGCGATCGATGCTTGGAGCACGAAGTCGAAGAGCTTCCGAGCCTCACCTTCGACGCGAACGGCAACTCGCGCGAGACGAAGCCCGAGCCGAGCGCCGCCGATCGCGAGCTCGAAAGGCGTTGCGCGCTCATCGGCTTTTGACGCGCTAAGCTCGACGCGTGCGCTTTCTTGGTTTCGTGATGATCGCGTGCGTGACGGGTTGCGCGTCGGCGCCTCCTTCGGCGCGCGTTCGCTACGCGCTCGCGTCGCCCGACGTCGGCGAAGCGTGGCACCTTCACGCGAAAGACGGGACGCTCGTGTGCGAGCTTCCGTGCGAAGCGGAGGTCGGAGAAAACAGCGGCGACTACCTCGTCGTGCACGAGCCGAAGGTGTGGCGCGTGAACCTGCCGAACGCGCTGCCGACCGATCCGGGCGGGAGCGTACGGATGGAGGCGCGCGTCGGGAAAGGATCGCCCGCGCTCGCGACGCTCGGTTACGCGCTCGGCATCGTCGGCGCGGGCGCCGCGGCCGCGGGATTGGGCGCCGGTGTTTACGACTTCGTCCACGGATTCCGAGCCGTCGACGACAACGTCCTCGCGGCGGCCGGTGTGTTGCTCGGCGTCGGCGCGATCCTCGGCGTCGTCGGCGTGTACCTGACGGATCACAACCAGGGCGCGAGCGCGCACATCGTCGTCACGCCGACGAGCTTTGGCGGGAGCTTCTGAAGTCAACCCTCCGGCGGTCCGCCGAGCGGCGATCCGCCGACGTTCGCGTCCATGTCGAGCACGAGCAAACGCACCGAGCCCTTCGCCGCGATCGATCCCTCGTCGTTGCGCACGACGACCTCCCACACTTGGCTTCGCCGACCGCGCGTGATGGGCGTCGCGACCGCGCGGAGGGTGCCCGCGCGCGCCGCGCGCACGAACGACGTGTGGTTCTCGAGGCCGACGACGCTCTTTCCCGAGCGCGCCGCGTCGATCGCCGCGCCCACCGACGCGAGCGTCTCGATGATCGTCGCGTACACGCCGCCGTGCACGATGCCGTGCGGCTGACGGTGCTTCGCTTGCACGACGAGCTCCGCGACGACCTCGTCGCGCGTCGCGGTGATCACGCGAAGCCCGAGCTCGCCCGCGAACGTCCCCACGTGCAGCGCGTTGACTTGCTCCGCGTCGAACATGAGCGCGCTCATGAGGTAGCCGAAGTGCGTGGATGCATGCGCAGAGATTAGACGCTCGTCGGGTCGATGCGTTGCCGTATGCTTCGCGATCGTGAGGCTCCATCCGACGAAGCAGACGTTTCACGTCGCGGGCGCCGCGGCGGTCATGCTCGCGTTCGGAATTTTGCTCGGGTTCCCCGGGTTCAACGTGAGCGGCGCCGCCGCGATCGTCGCGTTCTCCGGCGCGATGCTCGTCGCGGTCGCCGCGGGTCGCGCGCTCGCGCTCGGCGCCGTCACGCGCCTTCGCACCGCGGGCTTCGAGATGGTGTGGAACACGCCGAAACGCGTGGCGCGCACCGCGCGCGGCGGAACGATCGAGCTCGAAGCCGAGCTCCGCAACCGCGGCATCGACGACGTGCGCGGCGTCGAGCTCCGCGTGCTCGCGTCGAGCCTCGTCGAAGCCGAGGTCGAGCCGAAGATCGTGGATCTGCCGCCCGAGTCGCGCGCGTTCGTGAAGGTGACGCTGAGACCGAAGCGCGTCGGACGGTGGGGCGTGCACGGGATGGCGCTCGAAGTCCGCGGCACCGAGCTCGGCGGCGAAGGGCTCTACGAAGTGCCTCTCATGTTCGCGAATCCGTTCGGCGTCGAGGTGCTCCCCGTCGCGATGAAGATGATGCTCGATTCTCCCGTCGGTGGGCGCGCGCGGCGTGGCGTCGAAGCGGGTCGACCGACGAACGTCGCGGGCGAAGGCGACTCGCTCAAAGAGCTCCGCGAGCACGTGCCCGGCGATCCGTTCAAGCGCATCGCGTGGAAGGCGAGCGCGCGCCGCGGCAAGCTCGTCGTGCGCGAGATGGAGCGCGATCAACGCGACGTCGTGTGGCTCGCGCTCGACGCGTCGGTGGAACTCTGGGCCGGCGAACCGGGGCACGCGCCGCTCGATCACGCGATCGAGGAGGTCGCGTCGTGCGCGGCGCGACACTTGGCGATCGGCGATCGCGTCGGGCTCATCGTCGCGGCGTCGCGCCTTCGGAGCTTTCTCACGCCCGCGACGGGGCCCTCGCAAGCGGCGCGCATCGCGGCCGCGCTCGCGAGCGCGGCGAGCACCATCGACGCCGATCGATCGGATCTCGACGAAGCGGACGTCGCGGCGCGCGTCGCCGAGCACGCGCGTCCGCTCGATCCGCGCGGGCTCGCGGACATTCCACGCGGCAACTTGGACATGCTCGCCGCGCGCGCGGAGCTCCTTCGGTCGCGCGCGCCGTTCGCGCCGCGACTTCCCTTCGGAGCCACCGCGCGCGAGCGCGCGCTGCGCCATTACCTCGCGAGCTTCGGCATCGAGTCGCCGCCGCGCACGGAGGGCGAGCGCGACAAGAGCGTCGTCGCGCTCGCGCAAGCGCTCGATCGCGCGATGCGCGAGAAGATCAAACCGAGCGTCGTCTACGCGTGGGCGCCCGCGCCCGAAGAAGGAACGATGCTCGCGCAGTCCGTCCGCCGCATGCGCGCGCGTCACGTCGAAGTGCGCTGGCTCCAACCCGCCGTCGATCTCGCGCTGCCCGCGGACGATCGCGACGCGGTGAAGTCCGCCGTGTACGACGCGGTTCGCGCGCGCGCGGAGGTCGTTCGCGAGCGCGGCGCGCGCGCGATCAAGCGACTCGGCGCGCGCGCCGCGACCCTGCGTCGCGCGCACTCGAACGACGCGGTGCCGATCACGAACACCGGAAAGCTCCTCGCCGATCCGAACGACGCTTCACCGCCGAGCAGCGAAGTTCCGGACGTCACGAACGGGGCGCGCTGAATGCACGATCCGCGCGCCGCGCTGCGCGCCGCCGGGCTCGCGCCGAAGAAGAGCTTCGGACAGAATTTCCTCGTCGCGCCCGGCGTCGCCGAGAAAATCGCGGAAGCGGCTGTTCCTCGCGACGAAATCGATCGCGCGATCGTCGTCGAGATCGGCGCGGGCACGGGCGCGCTCACGTTCGAGCTCGCGAAGCGCGCCGCGCGCGTCGTCGCGATCGAGCGCGACCGCGATCTCGTTCCGCTCCTTCGAGAAGCATTCGCGCAAACGAAGAACGTCGAGATCGTCGAAGCGGACGCGAAGACGTTCGATTTCGAATCCGTGGCGCGCGATCCGATCGTCCTCGCGGGGAACCTCCCGTATCAGCTCACCGGCGCGCTCCTCGAGCGCGCGACCGCGCTCGCGGAGCGCCTCGCGCGCGCCGTATTCATGGTGCAGCTCGAGGTGCAAGAGCGGCTCGTCGCGAAGCCCGGCACGAAGGAGTACGGCGCGCTCACCGTGTTCGCGTCGGCCGCGTTCGACGTGTCGCGTGTGATGCGCGTCGCGCCCGCTTCGTTTTATCCGCCGCCCGACGTGACGAGCGCGGTCGTCGCGCTCACGCCGCGCGCGCAGCGCGTGGAGGAGACTCCCCTCTTTCGCGCGCTCGTGCACGGCGCGTTCGAGAAGCGCCGCAAGACGCTGCGCAACGCGTGGCGCGGGATCGCGAGCGACGACGCGATCGCGCGCGCCGCGCTCGCGTGCGGCGTGTCGCTCGACGCGCGCGGCGAGACGCTCGACGCGTCGCAGTTCGACGCGATGGCGCGCGCGCTGACCGTCGAGCGCTAATTCCCGCCCGGCCGATACGTCTCGCCCATGTTCGACAGCGCGCGGATCGCGTCGCGACGATCGGGATCGTTCGTCGAGGCGATCTCGAGGAAGCGTCGATACATCGTCACCGAGTCGGCGCGCTTGCCGATGCGGTTGAGCGCTTCGGCCGCCGCGAACTCCGCGGGGGCGAGCCACGGCGGCTTCGTGTCCGGCTTGAGCGCGTCCTCGACCGACGACGAGAGGTGCGACGCCGCCTCGCGTGCATTGCCTTTCTCGAGGAGCAATTTTCCGTAGCGATAGTGCCAATACGGAACGTGCGAATTTCCCGCGATCGCCTTTTGCCAATTCACGAGCGCGCTCGCCGGATCGTTTTTGTCTTCGAAGCACTCCGCCATCGTCGCGTACGCGTCCACGCGCGACGGACGAAGCTCGAGCGCGCGACGCAGATCCTTCAGCGCGTCGTCGACCGCGAGCCGCTTGCGCTCGAGCACGCCGCGCTGCCAGTACGCGTCGGCGAGCAGCTTGTCGAGATCGAGCGCCTTCTGAATTTCGTCCTGCGCGAGCCCGAGCTGCGCGGGGTTCGCGTCGTTCGCCGCCCACCCCACGTACAAATGATACTCGGCGCGATTCGGATCGAGCTCGACGGCGTGCTTCAGGAAGCGCATCGCCTCGGGCGTCGATCCTTCCTTCGCGAAGATCGCGCGGCCCAAGTAGTGATTCGCCTCCGCGCTCGTCGGCCGTTTGTCGAGCACCTTGCGCAACATCGGCAGCGCGTCCTCGGGACGGTTGATGGCGACGTACGCGGCGCCCACGCGGAGCTGCAGATCCGCGTCGTCCGGCGCGCTCGCGAGCGCGTTCTTGAATTGCTCGAGCGCGCGCTCGACCTCGCCCGACTCTTCGAAGAGAAGCCCGCGCTCGAGCGCGAGCCCCGGATAGTCCTTGTCGATCGCGAGCACCTGATCGAACTCTTGGCCCGCGAGATCGGGCTTGCGCATGTGGCGGTACGTCACGCCGAGCTTGAAGTGCGTCGAGAGGCTCGACTTCGAGAGCTCGAGCGCGTGGCGAAAGTGCGTGACGGCGTCGTCGTACTTGCCTTGCGCCGCGTCGTACTCGCCGAGCGCGACCGCAACGGGCGCGTCGTCGGGAAGCTTCGACTTCGCGTCGTCGATCACCTGCTCGGCGTCCTTGTCGCGATTCTTCAACATGAGCAACGACGCAAGCTCGATGTACGGCTCGATCGACTCCGGGCGCTTCGGATCCGCGAGCTCGATCGAGGCGCGCAGATCCTTCTCCGCGTCGCCCGAATTTCCGAGCGCCGCCTCCGCCTGCGCGAGCGCGTACGTGATGCGCATCGACTTCGGAAACTTCGCCTTCGCGGCGACGAGCTGATCCTTGGCTTCCTTCAATCGTTCGAGCTTGATCTTCGAGCGCGCGTCGTAGCCGATCGCGACCTCGTCGTCCGGGCGCGCTTGCAGCGCGGTGTCGAAGCGCGTGAGCGCCTCCGTGAAGCGGCTCTCTTGGAAGAACACCGTGCCTTGTCCGATCAGCGCGTCGACGTTGCGCGGATCGATCTTGAGCGCCGCCTCGAACGCGCCGCGCGCGTCGCCCGCGCGTCCGCTCGAAAGGAAAATGTGCCCGCGGTTCGCGAACGCTTGCGCGATCTCTTGCGTCGACGCGAGCGGCTTCGCGGGGCCGTCGGTGATCTCGGCGAGATCGGCGAGCGCGTCGGTGTCGTCGCTCTTCTCGGCGTAGCGCTGCATCGCGCGCAGGAGGAGCGCGCCGGGATGGTGCGGCGTCGCCGCCAAGGTCGCGTCGCATTCGCTCGCGACCGTCGCCCAGTCGTGCGCGAGGTGCGCGGCGCGCGCGAGGCCATAGTGCGCTTGCGCGGTCCCGCCCAGCTTGAGCGCCGCATCGAACGCGGCCTTCGCCGCCTTCGCGTCGCGCGCTTGGAGCTCGATCTCGCCGCGCAAGAGCGCGACGTCGCGTTGAATCGGATCACCCGCGTCGCGCTTGCTCGCCGCGTCGAGCTCCTTGCGCGCTTTTTCGATTTGTCCCGCGGCCGCGTCTTGCGCGGCGAGCGCCGCGTTCAAGTACGGCACTTCCGGTTGCGACGCGATCTCGGTGACGAGGAGCTTCGCCTTCGCGTTGCGCTGCACGTCCGCGCCGAAGCGCGTCTCGTACGCGAACTCCGCGAACGCCGCGTACGCGCTCAGCCCCGTCGCGCGCGGCATCTTCCAGTGCGCGGCGATGAGATCGTCCACCGCGCCGCGCGCCTCGGGGAACACGTCTTTTCCGCTGCGCGCGCGCGCGGCGTTCGACGACGACGCCGTGAAGGTTTTGTAATCCTTCGCGTGAATCATGTCGCCGATCGTGAGGTATCCGAACGCGCCGTGCTTCGTGAATTGGAGCGCGCCGCCGCCCGCGATCGCGAGCAAGAGAATCGCCGCGATGACGCGCGGCGCGCGCGACGGTTTCTTCTCGAGCTCGTCGCGCGCCGGACGCTTCGCGGTTTGAATCGGCAGCGACACTTCGCTCCCGCCGCCGGGCGCTTGGCTCACGCGCGGCGGCGCTTCGGGAAGCGGCATCTCGTCGCCGCCGCCCGCGTGGGGTGTCGGCGGCACGATGGGTGCCTCCGTCGCAATCGGCGCTTCGTTCGTCGCGCCCATCGGCGACGCGCCGATGTCGACTTCTCCGAACGCGAGCGCGTTCGTCGCCGGTTTGATCTCCGGCATCGGCGGCGCAACGGGCGGAGGGTTCGACGGTGGAAGGCTCTTCAAATCCGCGCCGGACAAATCGAGCTCCGCGAACGCCGACTCCTTCGGCGGCGCGTTCACGATCGCGGGCGCGGGCGGCGGCGAGACGTGTGGCCGCGCGATCGATTGCGCGTCGATCGTCGGCGGCTTCGCGTCGATCGGTCCGAGATCGACCTCGCCGAAATCTCCGCCTCCGAAATCCAACGCCGACGACGCCGATTTTTGCGGCACGAGCCGCGCTTCGTCGAGGGTTTGCGGGAGCTGCTGCCCGACCGACGGAAGCACGTTCGCGACCGCGGGCAGCGTCGACGCGACCTGCGGAAGCGTCGACGCGACCTGCGGAAGCGCCGACGCGACTTGCGGCAAGCTCGCGTCGAGCGACGGAAGATCGATCTCGCCAAACGCCGGCTCGGGTTTCCTCGCCGCGACCGGAAGCGCCGCCGCGACGGACGGAAGCTCGGGAAGCGGCGCGGGAAGATCGGCGGCGGGCGGACCGAGATCGAGCTCGAGATCGTCCTTCGCTGCGGGTTGCGCGGGTTGCTTCAGGTGCGGCAGATCCAGGTCGAAGCTGATCGGCGCTTGCGCAGCGGGCGGCGCTTGCGCGGCGGGCGGCGCGGGTTTCTTCTCGGCTCGCGCCGCGGGAAGGTCGGCTGCGAGCGCCGGGAAATCGATCTCGCCGAACTGCGCGGGCGACGCGGGCGCGGCGGGTGGAGCGGGTGGCGACGCGACGGGCGCAGGGCGCGCAGGTGCCTTCGGACCCGATCGCGCCGCGGGCAAATCGAGATCGCCGAGATTCCCGAGCGCCGCGGGAAGCGACGATTGTTTCTCGCGCGGCGCAGGCAAATCGAGATCGCCAAACGCGGGCGATGCGTCAGCCGCTTGCGCGGGCGGTGCGGGTTTCGGCGCGGGCGGCGCGGGCTTCGGCGCGGGCGGCGGTGGTTTGGGTGCGGCCGCCGGACGTGGGGGCGCCGGTCGCGGCGGGACGCCACCCGGACGCGGGGGCGCAGGTCGCGCGGCGGGAAGATCGAGATCCTTCGACGCCGTCGGTGGACCTTGTGGTGCGGCCGCGGGAGCTGCAGGTTTGGGCGGGATCGGCGGCGCCTTCGGGAGCGACGCGTCCTTCGTCGCGGGCAACGCGACATCGATCCCTTCACCCAACCCGACCATCGTCATCTTCATCTTCGCGGGTGACGGCGGCGGCGCGGCGGGCGCAGCGGACGTCGCGCCGCTCGGGCTGACGGAAAACGTGTGCCCGCATTTCGGGCACCGCATCTTCAACCCCTGCGGCGGCACGCGGCGTTCGTCGACTTGGTACGGCGCGTGACACGACTCGCATTCGATGCGAAGCATTCCGGCTCGCAGGGTAACACACGCCCTGGCGCCGCCCGCAGAAACGCGATGCTATGGACGAGGCGATGATCTCCGAACACGATGACGAGGCGCGACTCGACGCGCGCGCCGCGGCGCTCGCGACGATCTGCGTGCACGCCGGCGAAGGCGAAGGCGCGTTCCGCGCGCTCGCGACGCCCATCGTGCTCGCGAGCGCGTTTTCGTTCGACGACGCGGAGCACGCGGCCGCGGCGTTCCGCTCCGAGAACGACGCGTACATTTACGGCCGCTGGGGGAACCCGACCGTCGAAGCGCTCGAAGCGAAGGTCGCGGCGCTCGAGAACGCGCGCGTGGCGTGCGCGACGGCGAGCGGAATGGCCGCGGTGTCCGGCGCGCTGCTCTCGATTTGCGAAGCCGGCTCGCACATCGTCGCGCCGCGATCGATGTACGGCGAGAGCGCGCGTCTGCTTCGCGAGCGTCTCCCACGGCTCGGCATCGAGACCACGTTCGTCGACGATCCGACGCCCGAGAGCTACGCGCGCGCCGCGACGGTCAATACGCGTGTATTTTACATTGAATCGCCGAGCAATCCAATCCTCGCGGTATCGGATGTCCCGGGGATCGCAGCGGCCGCGCGCGCGCATGGGGGGAAATCGCGGATCGTGGTGGTCGCGGACAACACGTTCGCGACGCCGTTCTGCCAGACGCCGCTCGATCTGGGTGTCGATCTCGTCGTGCACTCGATGACCAAAGCGATCGGCGGGCACGGCGACGCGATCGGCGGCGCGGTCTGCGGAAACGACGACGCGCTCGTCGCTCGCGCGCGCGACACGATCGTCAAAGGCTTTGGCGGCGTGATGTCGCCGCTCACCGCGTACCTCGTCGCGCGCGGGATCACGACGTTCGCGCTGCGCCAACGCCAAGCGTGCGGGACGGCGGCGCGCCTCGCGAAGACGCTCGCCGCGCACCCCGCGGTCGACAAAGTGCACCACCCGTCGCTCGCTCGCGATCGCGCAAAGCACATGCACGCGTACGGATCGCTCCTCGCGTTCGAGACGAAGGACCCGGCGCGCGCGAAGCACGTGCTCGAGCACGTCGCGCTCGTCACGCGCGCGGTGAGCCTCGGTGACGCGCGATCGCTGATCACGCAACCCGCGACGACGACGCACTCGACGATGCCCCGCGAAGACAGGCTCCGCGCTCACATCACCGACGGTCTTTTGCGGCTCAGCGTCGGCCTCGAGTCCGCGGTCGATCTCGAGCGTGATCTGCTGGCCGCGCTCTCCGAGACGACTTAACATGTTCGTCTTGCCATGGCGCGCGCTCCGCAAAAGCTCCGCGCGGACCCACCGAAAGAACGCACGCTGTCGGGGGTCACGCGCGCGACGAACGTCGACCGCATCACGGTCGTCGGCGCGAAGCAGCACAACCTGCAGGACGTCACGATCTCGCTCCCGCGCGGCAAGCTCGTCGTCCTGACGGGACCGAGCGGCTCGGGAAAATCATCGCTCGCGTTCGACACGATTTACGCCGAGGGACAGCGCCGTTACGTCGAGTCGCTCTCCGCGTACGCGCGGCAGTTCCTCGAGCAATTGCCGAAGCCCGACGTCGAGCGCATCGACGGCCTCTCGCCCGCGATCGCGATCGAGCAACGCCCGCTGTCGAAATCGCCGCGCTCGACCGTGGGCACCGTCACCGAAATCGCGGACTACCTGCGCGTGCTCTTCGCGCGCGCCGGCGTGCCGCACTGCCCGAGCTGCGGAAAAAAAATCGAGGCGCAGACGGTTCAACAAATCGTCGATCGCATCGTGTCGCTGGGGGACGGCGCGCGCATCGTGCTCCTCGCGCCGGTGTGTCGCGCGCGCAAGGGCGAGCTCCGGCTCGAGCTCGAGCGGTTGCGGCGTGAAGGGTTCGTGCGGGCGCGCATCGACGAAACGATCGTCGACCTCGGCGACGAGATCGAGCTCGACCGACAGAAGCCGCACGATCTCGACGTCGTCGTCGACCGCGTCGTCCTCAAAGAAGGAATCAAAGGTCGCGTCACCGACAGCGTGGAGCTCGCGCTGAAGCTCGGCGAAGGACGCCTTCTCGTCCAACAAGACTCGGACGGCGGCGAGCCGCACGAGCCGTTCTGGCTCTCGGAGCGCTTCGCGTGCGTCGACTGCGGCATCTCGCTTCCGCCGATCGAGCCGCGCATGTTCTCGTTCAACGGTCCGCACGGCGCGTGCCCCGCGTGCGACGGCCTCGGCTCGCGCACCGTCGTCGATCCCGAGCGCGTCGTCGGCGATCCGGAGCGCACCCTGCGCGAAGGCGTGCTCCTCGCGTGGGGGTCGCGCGCGTCGGTCGCGCTCGCGACGGAGCTCGCGCGCGCGATCGAAGCGACCGGCGTCGATCCCGACGTGCCGTGGAAGGATCTCCCCGACGAAAACAAGAACGCGCTGCTCTTCGGCGCCAAGGGCAAGAAGAAGAGCGCGTACGTCGGCATCGTTGCGCGTCTGGAAGCGCGCTTGGAAAGCGACGAGGATCACGACGACGAAACCGATGACGATCCCGACGCGAGCGAAGGCGCAGTCGCCGACGACGAGCTCGGTCGGTTCTGCGTCACGCGAAAGTGCGCGGCGTGCAACGGCCGCCGACTGCGACCCGAAGCGCTCGCGGTGAAGCTCGGCGGAAAAGACATCGCCCAGCTCGGCGCGATGCCGCTCTGCGATTTGCGTCCGTTCGTCGCGGCGCTTGGTCGTGGTCTCGGCGACGCCGGTCCGGAGCAATTCAGCGCGAAGGAGCTCGCCGTCGCCGAGCCGCTCCTCCGCGCGGTCGCCGCGCGCCTCGGGTTCTTGATCGACGTCGGCCTCGATTACCTCACGCTCGATCGCAGCGCGCAGACACTCTCGTCCGGCGAGGGCCAACGCATTCGTCTCGCGACGCAAATCGGCGCGGCGCTCGTCGGCGTCCTCTACGTGCTCGACGAGCCCAGCGTCGGGCTCCACGCGCGCGACAACGCGCGCCTCATCGAAGCGCAAGTGCGCCTGCGCGATTTGGGAAACAGCGTCATCGTCGTCGAGCACGATCGCGAAGCGATCCTCGCCGCCGATCACGTCGTCGACATGGGGCCTGGCGCGGGTGTGTACGGCGGGCGCGTCGTCAGCGCAGGATCGCCGCAAGACATCATGGACGATCCGCAGTCCGTGACGGGCCCGTATTTGTCCGGCGCGCGCAAGCTCCCGATCCCGAAGACGCGAAAGAAAAAACCGAAGCTCCAAATCTCCGTCGAAGGCGCGCGCGCGCACAACTTGAAGAACGTGACCGCGGCCGTCCCGCTCGGCCTGCTCGTGTGCGTGACGGGAGTGTCGGGCAGCGGAAAATCTTCGCTCGTCGTCGACACGCTGCTGCCGGCCGCGCGATCACGTTTGTATTCTGCGAGCGCTCCCATCGGCGAGTGCGACGCGGTGAAAGGTCTCGAGCACGTCGACAAAGTCGTGTCGATCGATCAAGCGCCCATCGGACGCACGCCGCGCTCCAACGCCGCGACGTACACCGGCGTCTTCTCGCTCTTGCGCGAGCTCTACGCGACGCTCCCCGAGGCGCGCGCGCGCGGCTACAAACCGGGCCGCTTCTCCTTCAACGTGAAGGGCGGTCGTTGCGAAGCGTGCCAAGGCGACGGCGTCTTGCGCGTCGAGATGCATTTTCTCCCGGACATCTTCGTCACGTGCGACACGTGCGCGGGTCGAAGGTACAACCGCGAGACGCTCGAGATTCTATACCGCGGCATGTCGATCGCAGACGCGCTGGATCTCACCGTCGAGCAAGCGCAAACCGCGTTCGAAGCGATCCCGCGCGTGCGCGAGCGGCTCGACGCGCTCCGTCGCGTCGGTCTCGGTTATCTCACGCTCGGACAACCCGCGACGACGCTCTCGGGCGGCGAAGCGCAGCGCGTGAAGCTCGCGCGCGAGCTCGCGCGCAAAGCCACCGGCGCGACGCTCTACGTGCTCGACGAGCCCACGACGGGCCTTCACTTCACGGACATCGAAGCGCTCCTTCTCGCGCTCCTCTCGCTGCGCGATCAAGGCAACACCGTGCTCGTCATCGAGCACAACCTCGACGTCGTCGCGTGCGCAGATTGGGTGATCGACATGGGCCCCGAAGGGGGAACGGGGGGCGGCGAGATCGTCGTGTGCGGAACGCCGGAGCAAATCGCGGATCACGCGACGTCGTACACCGGACGCTACTTGCGCGACGTGCTCGAGCGGCACCAGTAGCGTCACATGCAGACGCCCACCGATCCGGAGATCGTGAGATTTTCGACGCCAACACACGTTTGGTTCGGGCAATCGCTGCTCTGCGAGCACAACGCCACTTGATCCGTCATGCACGCCGCGCTGCTCGCGCACACCGCGCCAGGCTCCGTTGTGCTGAACGTGATCGATGGAGGACACCCGGGCGTGACGGTAGCGGAAATGCAACACGGAACGTTGCTGCAGTCCGCACGCGATTGGCAACTCCACGTGGGAAGTGATGGACAGTCGACGGGCTGGTCGATGCACGCTTGGTATTTCGGGCAACAGCCACCACCAGCGTCGGGTTGATTGAGGCACGACGCGTTGCAGAGCAGGTTTGGAGCTTCCGTCACGTTGCAAGCCGCGTCCGCGTCGACGCCGGCGTCGCCGGCGTCACCGGGCGTCGTGACGTCGTTGCCCGTGTCCAAGACGGGAGCATCCAGCGTCGCGTCGGACGCCTCGCACACGCCGGATCCGTTCTCGAGCGCGCACGTGAGCCCGCTGTTGCACGTGTTGTTCGCAAAACACGGCCCGCCGAGCGTGCCCGGCGATTTTCCGCTCGTGTCGTCGCCGTTGTTGACGCACGCGACCACGAACGGAGCCACGAAGACAAACACCCGCCCCGAGATCATGAACGCGAGATTACCCGAAATCTTTTTCGAGCCGCTCCTGATCTTCTTTGCACTTGATGCACAGCGTGGTCTCGGGGCGGGCTTCGAGCCGCTTCACCGAGATTTCTTCGCCGCACTCTTCGCAGACGCCGAACGTGCCGTCGTCGATCTTCACGAGCGCTTTGTTGATCTTGTCGAGGAAGCTCTTCTCGCGCCCGCGAAGTCGGAACGTGAAGGACTGCAGGTACTCGCTGGACGCGAGATCCATTTCGTCGGGAAGGTCGTTGGCGTCGAGGGTCATGTCCTCTTCGAGCGTCTGCTTGGCCTTCTTCACGATCTCGTCGCGCTTTTCGACGAGAAGCGTCTTGAACTTCTTGAGCTGCGTCTTGTTCATTGTTCGCCTCGCCCGATTTTCGGGGCGCAAGACGGTAAGCATCCGCTGCTTGGCCGTCAACGGCCTTCGTGGTACCGGCGTTCGGGTGATTGTCGTCGGCGTCGATGAAAACGGGCTCGGCCCGCGGCTCGGTCCGCTGGTCGTGACTGCCGTGACCGTCGACGCGGCGGACGAGCGCGCCGCGAAGGTCGCGTTGGGGCGTCCTGGTCGCGCGTTCGCCACGCGCATCAACGACTCGAAGAAGCTTGTATCTTACAAAGAACGCGCGCTCGGCGAAGCGTGGGCTCGCGTTCTCGCCGGCGCGCTCGACGTTCGCGCGTCGACGCCGAGCGAGCTCGTCTTCGGTCTCTCGCTCGAGCCCGAGTCGCTGCTCCGCGAGCCGTGCCCGAGAGACGGCGACCACGCCGATCAGTGCTTTTCGGTCGCTGAAGAGGCGTACGAAGCGCCCGACGATCTCCTCGAGCAAGTGCGCTCCGATCTCGGACGCCTCGAGAAGCGCGGTTTGAAATTGATCTCGGTGCGCACGTCGATCGTGTGCACGCGGCGGTTGAACGACGCGGCCGCGCGCGGCACGACGCGCTTCCAAGTGGATCTGCACGCGATGGAGCGCCTCGTGCTCGACGCGCGCGCCAAAGGAAACGAGGACGTCGTCGCGATCTGCGGGAAGGTCGGCGGCTACAACCAGTACTCCGACGCGTTCGGTCCGCTCGGTGGGCGCCTTCACGCCATCGTGTGCGAGGGCCGCGCGAAGAGCGAGTACGCGCTTCCCGGGCTCGGGCGGATGGCGTTCGTGCGCGACGCGGACGCGAAGCACCTCGTCGTGTGCCTCGCGTCGCTCGTCGGAAAATACGTGCGCGATTTGCTCACCGCGCGCGTCGTGCGTCACCACAAACGCACGCTCCCGCATTTGCCGATGGTGAGCGGGTATCACGATCCGGTCACCAACCGGTTCATCAAGGACACCGATCACGTCCGCGCGGCGTCGGGATTTCCGCCCGATTGTTTCGAGCGGCGCGCGGTGCCCGGCGAGATGCTCGAAGAGCGCGAAGCGCCATCGCACGATTTCGAAGCGGACGATCTCGCGCCGACGTCGCTCGTCGATCCCGCGTCGCGCGTGTGATCGTCACTTCAAGAGCGCGCGCACCTTCTCGATTTTTTCGTCCTTCGTGACGTGCGCCTTCGCGTCGTCGGCGCTGAACTCTTCGTCGCCGACGCCGAACACGCTCGTCGCTCTTCGCGCGACGACCCACTCGATCTTCGCGCGCTCCGGCGCGGCTTGCAGGACGACGAGCACCGCCTCGTCGCCGAGCTTCGCGCCGTTCGACGTGACCGGCATCGCGCCCGGCTTCGCGCGGAGCGCGTGAATCAAGTCCTTCGCTTGGTCTTCGGTGTCGCGGGGCGCAGCGACCACGCGCCACCGTTTGTCGCCCGCGCGAAAATATCCGACCGCGCCCGCGCCCGCTCCCGCGACGCCGAGCACGTCGCTCTGAAAATACGCGACGCCGTTCGCGATGCGATCCGCGCTCGGCAGCGCCTTCGCCGAAGCAGGCACGTCGGGCGACGTCGGGAGCTTCTCCGCGATCGACTTCGCGAGCGAAGCGAGGATCGCGTCGCTCGACTTCTTCATCTGATCCGGCGTCTCTTGATCGTTCGTGTACGTGAGCTCGAGAAAATACGGTCCGCGCTGCGCGTACGCCTTGCCCGTGCCGAGCGCGCCTTGCGCGTCTCCGATCGCGAGCGGGCGCGCGGCGTGCTCGTCGGCCGGATCGATTTCGCCGGTGAGGCGCGTCGTGAAAATGGCGTACGCGCCGTCCTTCGCGAACTGCGAGAGGAACACTTCGACCGTCCCCGCGCCCGCGTTCGCGACGTAGTGAACGATCACGCTGCGCGTGACGCCGAACTTCTTGTACTCCTCGCACCCTCCGTCGAGCGCGGTCGTGCAGAGCTCGTCGATCTTGAGCTTCGCTTGATCGCCGTACGTCTTTTCGTCGCCGTGCGGATCGAGGCAATAATCCGAGACCTTGGTCGGGAAAAACGGCGCGCTCACCGCGTCGCCGACGTGACCCGGGCTCGCGCATTGCGCGGTGGTCGCGGACGACGACGCGGGCGGCGGCGGCGTCCCCTGCGAGCGCGGCTCGTCTTTGCAACCCACGAAGAGCGCAACCGCGACGAATGTTCGGATCCGAACGTTCATGTCGCCGACTACTACAGCCACCCACCCAGGAAGCAAACGAGCTCGGCTACGCAATCATTTCATAGCGTCGCAACCGTTACATGCATCGAGTTGTCCTGCCTTCACGAAATGCGGGAAAATCGCGGGTCGGCAAAGCGTCTGGTTGGGTACGTGCTTTGCTCGGAAAGGCTCGTTGGTCCTCGTGCGCATTTCGCTCTCTCCGCAAAAACTTCGACACGTGAGGCGACGCAAGTCGCAGCGGGGATTCTCGCTCATCGAGCTCGCGGTCGTCGTGATGATCATCGGCATCCTCGCGGCGATGGCGATGCCCTCGCTCGAAGGAGCGCAGATCGAACGCCACACGTACGACGACGCCGGACAAATCCTCGAGCTCGTGCACACGGCGCGCACGCGCGCGATGGGTCGCGGCGCGGCGACGGTGGTCACGTTCGACGCGATCTCCGGCGGCGCGCGCGGCAACTACCGACTCTACGAAGCGACCTCCGCGAACCCGGGCGGCGCGAACGACTCCACCGCGCGCGTCCCGAGCGCGTCGTGCACGTATCCCGCGAACGCTTGGGATCCGAAGACGACGACCGGAACGAACGCGTTCATCGACGGCGTGAACTTGAACAGCACGTTCGAGAACGAAGCGAACATCATGTCGCGCGTGGTCACGTTCGACAACACGGGCACGCCGAACGTGTCGACGTCGAACATGGTCGCGCTCTGCTTCACGCCGCTCGGCAGGACGTATTTCTGGACCGGCAGTCCCTCGAACATTCCGCAGTTCAGCGCGGCGGCTCCGTTTCTCGGCGCGATCGCGATCGACGTCGTCCACCTCTTCACGGGCGCGACGAGCGTCACCTCGGCGAACGCGCAAGGCGTCACGCGCCGCGTGCTCGTTCCGTCGAGCGGCAACGCGCGCATCAACTCCACCCTCTCGCTCCCGGCACCTTGATGAAGACACGACGCGAATCCAAGCGCGGCTACACCGCGGTCGAAGTGATGATGTCGATCACGCTGGTCGCCGTCGGCGCGGTTGGCGTGATGGCGATGCAGCAAGCAGCGGTGCAAGGCAACGCGGACGCGCGCGAGGTCGACGTCGCGAGCTCGATCGCGCGCATGTGGATCGAGCGGCTCGAGCGCGACGCGACGCTCTGGACACCGTCCGCGATCACGGTCGTTCCGCCCGCCAACATCAACAGCGCGCTCCTCGTGAACGAGAGCGCGCTGAACGGGAAATGGTACGTGCCGCAAGCGCGCCTGTCGTCGACGGGCTCGCAGGACGACGTCGAGAGCGCGGGCTTCGACATTCTCGCGCAGGATCAGTCCTCGCTCACGGCGTCGGGGCTTCGTTATTGCGTGAACTTGCGGGTCACGCCGCTCACCACCGACGACACGCTCGTTCGCGCCGAGGTGCGCGTCTTTTGGCCGCGCAATCTCACGATCGCGCCCGATCAGAATTATTGCAACCAGGCGCCGCCCGCCACGCTCGACGAAGACACGCAGAAGTACCACTTCGTCTACGCCGTCACCGCCCTCCGGCAGAACGTGTCGCCATGAAGCGGACTCGACGCAACGCGGGCTTCACGCTCGTCGAGCTGATGGTCTCGCTCGTCGCGGGTTTGTTCGTCGCGCTCGCGGTGGTCGGGCTCTCGACGCAGGCGACGAACACGTTCCACGAAGAAGCGCGCACCGCGGCGTCGGAGATGACGCTCCGCACGGCGGTCGAGCGCCTGCGCGCGGATCTGCAGCGCGCGGCGTACATGGGTACGGGGAACATTCAGGCGGACACGTCGATCGCGCACGCGCCGGGCTCCGCGAACATGCCGAAGACCGGTCCGTACACGGGGCTCTATCGACTCTCGAGCTTCTTGCTCACGTCAGGCGGGTCGGCGACGAACGCGCCGCTCAGCGTCGCGGCGGGGATGAACCCGGACGTCCTCGAAATCTCCGGAAACTTCTCGACGACCGACGACTACGTCGTTCGGTATGCCGAGACGGGTACGTCGAGCTGCGCCGGCACACGCCTCTGGCTCACGATCGACTCGCCGGCGATGTGGCGCATCCTCTCGCAGAGCAACGCGGACGCTTCGCTAGAAGCGGCGTTCCAACCGGTGCCCGGCTATCAGTTCGCGGCGCGCATCGCGGACGACACGGGACACTTCCAATATCTCCCGACGTGCTTGGGCAAAGCGGCAGGCGTGACGCCGGTCTCGGGCGGCGGGATCTCGTCGACCGCGTACGTCGATCTCGACACGTCGTCGCTCCCGTTCCTCACGTCGTCGGCGACGAAGACCAACGGCGGCGCGAGCGGGCTCGGCGTCGGTCGCTTGCGCGTGAACCCGATTCAAGTCGTGCGCTGGGAGATTCGTCCGATCAACACGACGAACTCCGGCGACGCGCCGTACGCGCAGCTCGTCTCGCCCGCGCAAACCGACGGCGGAGCGACCGACAAATACGAGCTCTTTCGAACGTACGAGGACGTGACGGGCGCGGTGACGCAGGCCCCCGAGCTCGTCGCGGAGTACGCGGTCGATCTGAAGTTCGCGTTCAGCGCGGACAAGAGCTTGGTCACCGACAACCCGCGCGTCCTCACCGTCTACGGCTTCTCCGACGCGAACAACGCGCAGCTCGCATCGGACCCGACGGTGAACGTGACCGCACAACCGCAGCGCATTCGCTCCGTTCATTTTCGCGTGACGACGCGCTCGGCAATCGCCGATCGCACCGACACGTTCTCGCTCCCGCAAGCCAACCTCCAACAACCCGCCTACCCGACGCGTTACTGCGTCCTTCTGGCGTGCACGTCCGGTCAAACCGGATGGGCGCGTCTTCGTTCCATCACGAGCGAGGTCGCGACGCCGAACCTCGCGAAGTTCTTCTACTGACATGAACCACGCTCTTCACATCGCCAAAGCCCGATCGCGCGCGCGCGGCGCCACCGTGTTCATCGTCTCGATGACGCTCGCGGTGCTCGCGTCGCTCGGTCTCTACGCCCTTCAGTCCGCGTCCGCCGAAGTGAAGACGAGCGGCTACATCCGGCAGAGCGCGCAGGCGCACTACTTGAGCGAATACGGAACGCTCACCGGCGCGAACGCGATGAGCGGCACGATGGGCCAGCTCTATTTGTCGATGATGAAATCGACGACGCAAATGGACACGAGCTGCGTCTCGCTTCAAGGCGTCGACCTCGTGAACGCTTCGAACCTGACGAAGGCGTGTCGTCGCATGGGATCGGCGGAGCTCGGCTCGGCGTGGGGAACCGGCGTGACGCCCGTGACGCCCGCGGCGCCCTCGACCGCGGGGAGCCTCGGACCGTACGCGCTCACCGGCGACTTCTACGTCGAGATCACCGATCCTTCGACGGGCTCGGCGATGTGGGGAATCGACTCGCAGCTCGGGCTTTGTTTTCAGTCATTTTCGCTCATGGCGGTCGGGATCACCGAGCCCGATCAGAACATGCTCGCGACGCAAGGCGTGACGCTCACGCCGACGGCGCTCTACGGCTCGGAGGGCCAAGAGATGTCGCGCGCGCGGGTGACGGCGGGACCCATGCGGAACGGATGCAAGTGAGGAGGCAGCGATGAGATCCTGTTTGCGACGAGCCTGTTTGCGACACGTGCTGATGGTCGGCGCCGCGCTCGCGGCGTCGCGAAGCGCGCGCGCGCAGGTCGACGTCAATCCGCCGCTGCCGAACGTCATGATCCTCCTCGACACGTCGGGCTCGATGGAGAACATGCTCGACGGCAACACGCCCGAGTCGGAGAACGCGCAATGCGCGCTCGCGTACAGCGGCAACTCCGTCATCACGGTGAACCCGACGGCGCTCACGACGGGCACGTCGCCGAACCGCTGGGGCATCGCGATGCAATCGCTCACCGGATCGATGTCGCCGTTCTACGCGTGCGTGTCGATGCCGCGCAGCACGGGCTCTTACTTCGATCAGGAGTACCAAATCGACGGCCACTCCGCGTACGACGTGAACTACTACTTGCCGTTCCACCGGCCGTACGTCGGAAACTCCACGGCGAGCGCGTGCGTCGTCTCGCCAGGCGTGCTCCCGGGCGATCCGTCGGGCGGCGTGGGATCGCCGCCGCGCGGCACGGGCGGCCTCGCCACCGACTTCAACGCGAACTCGATCACGACGCGCCTCTTGAGCGGAACGACGGGGACCTGCGCGTTCACGCAATACCAAGACGGCATCCTCGACTCCGCGCGCGACCTCGTGCGCTTCGGGTTGATGACGTACGATCAGGACACCGCCGCAGGCATCGGCGTCGCGCTTCCGGGCATGACCGTCGCGAACACGCCGAACACGCCGTTCGACGGCAACTGGAGCTACTTCCCGGGTTGGAACGGCGTCGGATCGCCGTCGACGGGAAGCCCCGCGGACTGCACCGCGGCTCCCGAAATCTTCGAAGTCGGCGCGCGCAACCCCGCGGCGCCGCCGTGGGAGGGCCGCATGATGATGCTGCCTTCGGCCACCGCCACGACCGCGCAGAACGAAGCGAACAACGACCAGGTTCAGCTCGCGATCAACGCGCTCCGTCCGTACGGCGCGACGCCCACCGCGGGCATGTTCTCGGACGCCGAGTATTACTTCTGGACCGATCCGCAGGGCCCGCAGGTCACCGACCCGTACGTGCAGGGCAACTGTCGCGACGAGTACATCATCCACATCACGGACGGCGCGCCGAACTTGGATCTTCGTCCGAGCTGTTCGCAGGTCCCGCTCAACAAGCCCGGCGTGTGTCCGTACGAGCTCCCCGAGCAGTACGCGGCCGAGCTCTATCTCGGCGGCAGCGGCAAGCACATCGTCAAGACGTTCGTCATCGGTCTCGCGATCTCGACGATCAACGGCGTGTCGTGCTCGACGATCGGCGTCAACGATCAGCACTGCGTGAACAACGATCCGAACTACGCCGCGTGCTGCGAGCTGAACAAGATCGCGTACGCGGGTGGAACGAACTCCGCGTACTTCGCGGACACCGCGGGCGACCTCAACAAGGCGCTCGGCGCGATCATCGCGAACATCGCGCAGAACGTGACGACGCGCACCGTGCCGACGTACTCGCCGACGGTGTCGCAATCGGGCGGACAACAAAGCGCGTCGCTGTTCTTGTCGTCGTTCTCGCCGCTGCCGGGCAAACCGTGGACGGGTGACGTTCAACGCGAGCGATTCGTCTGCACGCTCAACAACAACGCGTACACGGTGCCGCCGCCCACGATCGATCCGGTGCAAGGCGACGATTTCGGCGCCAACCTCAATTTGTCCGGCGCGCAGGGGAACCGGCAATTTCGCACGGTGCAAGCGACGGCGGTGGGCACGACGTATCCCTCCGACGGGACCATCCGTCCGAACATCACCAACGCGACCCTCCCCGGCGATCACGGCGACGACTTCCTCGGCACGCAAGGCGGCACGCTCATCGGCGTCACGCCGAGCAACATCCTCACGATCCCGCCGGCCGCGCTCAACATCACGACGACGAGCTGCGCGAACACGCTCAACACCGAGTGGCTCACCGTGAACGCGTGTCGCGATCTCGCGCTGAACTTCACGATGGCGCAACCGTCGACCGACCCGATGCCCGACGGCACGTTCCTTCCGTTCCAAGCGCGCACGGGCTACGCGCTCGGCGCGATGTACCACTCGACGCCGGCCGTCGTCGGCCCGCCGAGCGCGGATCTCGACGACGAGTCGTACCAAGCGTTCGCGACCGCGAACGCGACGCGACCGACCGTGCTCTACACCGCGACCATCGACGGGTTGCTCCACGCGTTCGACGCGAACGTCTCGCAGTCCACGCGCCTCAACGGCGAGCTCTGGTCGTTCATGCCGCCCGGCGTGCTCTACGGATTGCTCGCGTCGTATCCGAGCGCGAACCCGCTCTTGCTCGACGGCCCGCCCGTCGTGAAGGACGTCGTCTTCGATCGAAGCAAGGCGTCGAACAGCTTGCTGCTCGCGTCGAACTGGCACACCGCGCTCGTCGCGGGATTCGGCAGCGGGCACCGCGGCTACTACGCGCTCGACGTGACGGACCCGACGCCGAACACCGACATCACGAAGGGCGCGCAGTTCCTCTGGCAGCTCACGTCGATGCCGACGTACCAAGGCGTCGCGCAGACCCAGCTCTTCGGACAGCACAGCGCGACGCCCGCGATCACGACGGTCTACGTCGCGCTCCACGGCGACACGACACCGCACGAAGTGGGCGTCGCGATTTTGCCCGGCGGCGAGGACAACGGTCCGGTGGGCGGAGCGTGTGCGCGCGGCGCGGCGGCGGGCAACGACGCCGAGCCTTCGACGACGTTCAAGCGCCGCGACACGGTGCAATGTTGGGCGGCGGCGGGTCAGCCCGTCGTCGGACGATCGCTCACGGTCGTTCGCCTCGACACGGGTGAAGTGCTTCGCGTGTTCGGGCGCAAAGTCGATTTGCCCGCGGCGCTCGTCGCGGCGAACCTCGTCGGCACGTCGGACACGGAGCTCGACTCGCCGATGACCGGCACGCCCATCGTGTACCCGGACACGCCGGGATCGATCGCGCAGAAGGTCTTCATCGGCGACGCGGACGGAACGGTGTGGCGCTTCGATCTCACGGACACGAACCCGCAGAACTGGACCGGTCTTCTCTTCCTCGACGCGTACAACCAAACCGTCGACAAGAGCGGCACGGCGTACCAAGACGGCCAGCCGATCCAAGTCCCGATGGTCGTCGCGACGGATCGCGTCGGCTCGGTGGTCGTCGGCATCGGCACCGGGGATCAGGAACAGTTCACGAACACGGGCAGCAACTTCATCTACTCGGTCACCGAGCAACCCGACGCGACGACCAACCTCCTTCGCGCCAACGTGAACTGGTACGTGCCGCTCACGAACGGCGAGCGCGTGTCGGGACCGATGACGATCTTCGACAGCACGTTCTATTGGTCGACGTTCGCCGCGGCCGGTGCGAACGCGGTGTGCACGTCGGGCACCGCGCACATGTGGGGACGCGACTACGAGCAGCCGAACGACTCGACGGATCTCTCGAAGGGTGGCGTCCCGCGACTCGAGCCGCCGACCAACCCGACGACTCCCGCGCCCGACTACATCACGCCGTCGACGTACGACTCGACGCTCGCCGGCAAGCTCATTCCCGGCGTCTCCGTCAACGTGACGCCCGCGTGCGCGGACACGTCGCAAACCGTGACCGACCAATACACCGGCGGCACGCACACGATGGCGAACTACGTGACGCCCGGCACGTACTCGCTCTTCGCGCAAGTCGGCGGCAAGAACCAAGGCAACAACGGCGCGAACAACTCGACGTTCAGCGTCTCGCTTCCCTCGCCTTCCATCGCTGCGGTGGTGGACTCGTGGGCTGCGGTCGTCGAATGAGATCTCATGGCGTGTTCGTTCGCGCGCTCGGGCTCGCGCTCGGGCTCGCGTGCGCGTGCAAGAGCGAGCCGAGCCTGACCTTGGTCGCCGCGGCCTCCGCGTCCGCGGGGTCCGTGCCCGTCGATCACCTCGCGCCCGGCGAGCTGCTCGAAGGAAAGGCGAAGGTGTTCGGTCTCGTCTTGCCGCGCGTGATGCGCATCGACGCTGCGTTCGGCGACGTCGTGTACGCGAGCGGGCAGGTCCCGCCGGATTCCGTCGCGAAGTACGTGCGCGCGCGCGTGCGCGAAGGAAAAATGATCGAAGGCGACTTCGCGCACTACGGAACGACGACGTTCGAGCACGTGAAGATCCCGGAAATGCCGGACAAGGATTTCGCGATCATCATTCGGCCCGCGGCGGAGGGAGTCGGGATCACGAAGCTCGAAGTGCGCGACGTCACCGCGCCGCAAGCGCCCGCGCTCCCCTCCGACGACGCGCGCTGGAAGAACGCGGGCCTGGGCCCGAACGGACGCATCCTCGACCCGACGCACCTCCAATGAAGATGATAAGAACTCTCCATGCGTCTTGTCGGTGCGCTCGCGCTCGGTGCGTTCGTGACCGCGTGCGGATCGGAGTCGACGCCGTGCGACACGAGCACGACGAGCGCGTTCTACGTCGCGACGGACGAGAACAGCGCGACGTCGATCGGATCGCTTCCGCTCGACGGCGCGCCGCCGTCGTCGCGGAACGTGATGAGCAAGGATCCCGCGCTCGCGTGGTCGCACGATCGACGCTTCGTGATTCAGCGCGATCTCGACGCGCTCTTCGAGTCCGACGCGTGCGGCGATGCGCTCTTGCAACTCTCGGCGCGCGCGGCGGGCGAAGCGGGGCCGGTGAACCCGCAGGACGTCGCGGTCGCGCCGGACGGATCGATTTGGATCGCGCGCTTCGGCGTCGTGGGCGAAACGACCGCGCCGGCGTCGATCTACATTCCGAACGCGTCGCCCGAATCGACGACGATCGATCTCTCCTCGTTCGACTCGGACGGCAACCCGGACGCGAGCTCGATCCGCATTCTCGGGACGAACGCGTTCGTGACGCTCGAGCGGCTTCAAAACGAAGAGCCGACGCAAGACGCGATCATGGCCATCATCGACACGAGCACGCTCAAGCTCGCGACGAACGTCACGCTCAAAGGAAGAAATCCGTTCGGGTTGATGAAGGAAGAGAACGGGATGCTCTGGATCGCGGCGCCGGGAAGCTTCTCGGACGCCGCGGAGACGAACGCGGGCGTCGAGGTGTTCGACACGAGCGCGATGACGTCGTCGCTCGTCGTGACGGAGGCGACGCTCGGTGCGTCGGTGGTCGAGGTCGCGCCGTCGAGCGACGGGACGTGCGCCGCGGCGATCCTCGCGGACGCGACCACCGCGAACTCCACCTCGCTCGTTTCGTTCCCCGTCGATCCGACGACGCACGCGGCAGGGGGCGTGACGACGCTCATTGCACCAACCGGGAACTTCGATCTCCGCGGGCTCTTTTGGACGCAAAACGGAACGCTGCTCGTCGCCGACGATCGGCCGACGCAATCGGGCTTTCCGATTCACGTTTTTTCGAACCAGTCTTGCACGCTCACGAAAGCGCCCGATCTCGCACTCGTAGGACTCCCGGCTCTCGCGTTTTCGAACTGACGCCGCAGTCGTTCGGCGGTACATTTTTCAGTGGGGAATCACGACCATGAAATCGCTTGGCTTACGCTCGTGGATCGTGTGCGTGGTGGCGGCGACCGTCGGCTCGATGGCCGCGTGCTCGGCGTCGAACCCTCCGAACCTCGGCGACCCCGACGGCTCGATCGGCAATCCTCCGCCGACGCAATCGTGCGCGACGCCGCAAGTCGGTTGCGCGTGCTCGACCGAGGGCGCGACGAGCGACTGCGGACAGGTCGTGCGCCAGTCGGGCACGTACGTGACGTGCTCCGAAGGCACGATGACGTGCAGCGCCGGCAAGTGGGGCGCGTGCGTGGGCGCGACGACGTACATGAAGAGCGTCTCCGGCACCACGCTCGGCGGCTCCGCGTCGCAACAAGATCTCCAGCAGACGCCTTCGCAGTGCGACGACGATCCTTGCGATCCGCTCTGCACGAACTACGTCGACAACGGTTCGGGCTACGACAGCGGCGCGGGGCTCGTGCCGACCGACGCCGGCGGACTCACGCTCGCGCAAGCGGACGGCTCGTCGTGCCAGAACCTCCAGTGCCAACAAGTCGGATGCAGCGAAGCCGGCGTGACGACGACGATCACCGGGCGCGTCGTCGCGGGAACGAACGGCGTCTACGGCAATCCCGATCCCGTTCCGAACGTGCTCGTCTACGTGCCCAACGCCGACGTGTCGCCGTTCGCTGCGGGCGTGCAGTGCGACTCGTCGTGCAGCGCGGAGGTCACCGGAGAGCCGATCGCCGCGACGACGTCGAACTACGACGGCACCTTCACGATGACGAACGTGCCCGCGGGCAACAACATCCCGGTCGTGATCCAACTCGGGCGCTGGCGGCGCGAAGTGCAATTCGACGTTCCCGAGTGCGCGACGACCGCCGTCGGCGACATCCACATGCCGCGCAACGAGACCGACTCGACGCCGACGACCGCGGCGAACATTCCGCTCACCGCGGTGTCGACCGGTAGCGTCGACGCGCTCGAGTGCGTGCTCCTCAAGATGGGCGTCGATCAATCCCAGTTCACGCAACCGGGCGGCGGCGGACGCATCGCGCTGTACGACGGCAACGGCGCGAGCGACGGATGGGGCACGCCCAACGAGAACACGCTCGTTCCGAACACGCCGAGCTCGGCGTCGACGCTCGAGCAGTACGATCAAGTGCTCTTCCCGTGTTGGGGCACCGAGGCCATCAAAGGCTCGAACCAACTCGCGAACGTGCAGACGTACACGCAAGCCGGCGGGCGCATCTTCGCGACGCACTACAGCTACACGTGGCTCTTCACGAACGGATCCTTCGCGACGTCGGCGAACTGGGACGCGAACAAGAACTCGTGGAGCTCGCGCACGGGCGAGATCGACACGACGTTCACGCGCGGGCAGACGCTCTCGCAGTGGATGCAGCTCTTGAACGCGCTCGACGTGAGCAACTCGCCGCCCGAGTTCACCATCACGAACCCGCGGCAAGATTTGGACAGCGTCGTCTCGCCGTCGCAGCGGTGGGTCTACGACGAGGCGTCGTCGGTGCCGCTCCACTACACGTTCGACACGGGCAACAACAGCTGCGGGCGCGTCGTCTTCAGCGATTTCCACGTCGCGAACGCGTCGGTCGGCCCGACGACGACCTTCCCGAACGAGTGCAACACGACGCCGATGGATTCGCAGGAGAAGGTGCTCGAGTTCTTGCTCTTCGACCTCGCGTCGTGCGGGGTGACGCTCCCGCCGCTCGTGCCGCCGTATCCGAATCCCGCGACGCTGATTCGCGATTACCAAGGCGTGTGCCCCTCCGGACAGAGCGTCGTGTGGCGCTTCTTCGATTGGGAGACCGTGACGCCCTCCGATTCGAACATCACGTTCGCGGCGGCGACCGCGGACACCGAGTCGGATCTCGCGACCGCGTCGCCTGTGGTTTCGCTCGGCGAAGCGTCGGGTCCGCCCATCACCGATTGGGTCGGCACCGACGTGAGCGGGGCGCTCGCGCCGACGCCTTCGCAAGCGTGGCTGCGCGTGACCATCACGCTCAACCCGTCGTCCGACCACTACAGCGCGCCGACGCTCACCGCGTGGCGACAGAACTACGACTGCGTCGACAGCCAATGACGAAGACGCTCTCGTGCGCGGCGCTCGTCGTGCTCCTCGGTTGCTCTCAACACGGCGAAACGAACGATGGCGGGCTCGACGGGCCGGTGTCCGACGCGCCGAGCGACGCGCTGTCCGACTCGGGGAGCGACGTGGACGCCGCGCCGGTTCCCGCCGAGTGCAAGACGACGTCGACGTGGGGCGCCGGCACGCTCGTCTCGGTGTCGACGCCGCAAGCGGATTTCTTCGGCGCGGTCACGCCCGACGAGCTCACCATCGCGTGGATGACGACCGCGGGCAGCGTGCTCTACGCGGATCGAACGAGCTCGGCCTCACCGTTCGGCGCGCCGCAAACGCTCAGCGGCGCCATCGCGTTCGATCACGTCACGCTGACGGCCGACGGGCTCACGCTGATCGTCGTGAAGGACGATCGCTACTCGCTCGCGCAAGCGACGCGCTCGGCGCGCGGCAGCGCCTTCGGCGCGACGCTCGACACGACACCGTACGCGGAGCTCGATCCTCTCATCACGGAGTTCGACGCTGGGACGGCGCCGCCCCACGGGCTCTTCTCCGATCCGATGCTCTCGCCCGACGGAACGTTCCTCTACTATTCGCAGTACGGCCTCAACACGCTCACGATGCTCGAGGCGTACCGCGCGAAGGGCGACACGACGCCCTGGACGAGTGGGCGCAACTTGCTCGAGTCGCAGCTCCGCGCGCCCGACACGAGCGGCAAGCGCATGCACCCGACGGGCATATCGAGCGACAACCTCACGCTCTTCTACTGGGACGACGTCGCGTCGTCTGAGAAGATGGCATTCCGCGACGCACAATTCGGCGACAACACGTACAACGAGTTCATCGACATCGGCGCGCATCAAAACGCCGCGCCCGTGAACGAATGCACGCGGATTTATTTCTCGGCGAGCGGCGACGGCGGGCCTGCGGATTTGTTCTTCGCGGACTCCAACTGAAGACGGGCGTGGTAATGCAACGCGCGTGACGCAAAGCGCGGAGAAAACCATCGCGGCGCGCGCGGGCGTCGGCGGCGTCGCCGTGCTCTTCGCCAAGGTGTTCTTCATTTTGTCCGGGCTCGTGCAGCAGGCGCTCCTTCCGCGCTTCATCGGGCGCGACGGGTATGGCGCGCTCGCGCTCGTGCTCGCGCCGTCGAACATCGTGAACAACGTCGTCGTCGCGGGATCGACGCAAGGCGCGTCGCGCGCGGTGGCGGGCGCGCCGGGTCGCGAGGGTGAGGCGCAGCGCGCGCTCGCGAAGGTCCACGCGCCGCTCGCGATGGCGTGCGCCGCGGTGTTCGCGCTCGCCGCGTGGCCCATCGCGCTCTTCGAGCACGCCACGTACATCGCCGCGCCGCTCGTCGCGATGAGCGCCGTCCTGCTCTTCTACGGTCTCTACGCGCCGCTCGTCGGCGTGCTCAACGGACGCGGGCTCTTCGTGAAGCAAGCGTCGCTCGACGTGCTCTTCGCGACGATGCGCACGATCGCGCTCATCGGCGTCGGCTATTGGTTCGTCACGCGCGGACTCTCCGGCGTGCTCGGATCGACGATCGGATTTTCGATCGCAGCGCTGGCGATCATGCTCGTCGCGTTCGTCATGGTGCGTCGCGCGGGAGCGCCGAAGTCGGAGGACGCGCGAGCCGACGTGCTCTCGGGATTTCGTTACCTCAAGGTGCTCCTCCCGCTCGCCGTCGCGCAGCTCTTCACGAACCTCTTGATGCAAGTCGACATCATGCTGCTCGGGCGGTTCCTCCACGAGAGCGGCGCGAAGGAGATCGGCGACGAATGGGTCGGCGCGTACCGCGCGTGCCAGCTCTTCGCGTTCCTTCCGTATCAACTCTTGCTCAGCTTGACGCAGATCCTCTTTCCGATGCTCGCGCGCGCGAAGGTCGAGGGTGATCCGGACGGCGTGCGCGCGTACGTGTCGCGCGGCGCGCGCCTCGGCGCGATCTGCGCGGGTCTCATGGTCGCCGTGATCGCGGGCATGCCCGAGACCGCGATTCGCTTCGCGTACGACGGCGTCACCGCGGCGCGCGGCGCGGGAGCGCTCCGCGTGCTCGCGCTCGGACAAGGCGCGTTCGCGATGCTCGGCATCGGCTGCACCATTTTGTCGAGCATGGGTCGCGAGCGCACGTCCGCGGTGATCACGGCGGGCGCGGCGGGAACGGCGGCGCTCGCGTGCGCGATCGTCGTGCCTTCGTGCGCGTTCGGCGGCGCGCAGCTCGTCGCCACCGCGTGGTGCATGGCGGTCGTCCTCGCGTGCGCCGCGATCGTGTGCGCGGTGATCGTCGCGCGGTTCGCGGGCGCGTTCGTTCCCGTCGCGACCGCGGCGCGCGTCGCGGTCGCGCTCGCGATCAGCGTGCTCGTCGGGGCTTGCATTCCTCCTTCGTCGCGCGCGATGGCGCCGGTGATCGCGGTCGCCATCGCGTGCGTGTACGCGATCGCGCTGCTCGCTTCGCGCGAGATCTCCGGCGCGGACGCGAAGTGGGTGCGCGCGGCGTTCGCACGTCGCGCGCGCACGACCTGACGCGCGGTTCTGCGCGACGCGCGGGATTCGTGTAGATTCGTTCGTTCGATGACTCGGCGGGCGAAGGCTCCGGGGCAGCACCTCGCGACGCTCGCGTCGTTGGCGCTCGCGTTTCTCGCGCTCGCGCTCTTCGCGCTCGGGCTCGCGCCGACCGCACTCGCCGCCCCACGCGACGCGGGAGGACCCGACGGATCGGCGATCGAGGCGGGCGCGATCGACGCGGCGCACGACGGGAACGAAGACGCGCAGACGGAAGTCGACGCCGAAGCGACGGCGATCACGCCGGCCGGCTCCGCGAGCGCCGCGACGAGCGTCGCGAGCGCGGAACCCTCCGCCGCGCCGAGCGCATCGGCCGCGCCGAAACCCACCGAAGCGCCGCGCGAGATCCCCGAAGGCGCACCGGTTCGACTCCACGACAGGCGCGTCTTCTCCGTGCGCGCCGCGCGCGCCGGGCTCACGCAAGAGGAGCGCGCGCGCCGCGCGACCAACGCGCTCGAGCGCGCGTTCGACGAGAGCGAGAGCGACGACGTGCGCGTCGACGAGTCGAAGCCCGGCATCGCCGTCGTGCTCGTCGGCAACCGCCCGATCATCGAGCTCACGCAAGAAGACGCGGACGCGGCGGGCGACGCGTCGCTCGGCGCGCACGCAGCGGGCGTCGGCGAGAACGTGCGCTCCGCGTTGAAGACGGAGCGCACGCGGCGCGACGTGTCGAAGCGCGTCTTCTCGCTCTCGCTCGTCGTCCTGAGCGCGCTCGTGCTCTTTCTCTTGCTCCGTTGGTCGCGCAACTTCGCCGAGCGCATCCGCAAATGGGTCACCGATCACCCGAAGCGCTTGCCGCACCTGCGAATCGGGAGCGTCGAGGTCATGCGGCCCGCGGCGTTCCAAGGGTTGATCCGCATCGGCATCTCGCTGCTCGAGCGCGCCGCGCAGCTCACGTCGATCTACATCTGGCTCATCTTCGTGCTCTCTCAGTTCGAGAGCACGCGCGAGTTCGGCGGGCGCATCACGGGGATGATCCTCACGCCGCTCGGCGCGCTGGTGTCGCGCATCGCGGTGTCGCTGCCGCTCGTCGTCGTCGCGATCGTCGCGGCGGTCGTCGTGTTCATCGTCGTCCGCTTCATCCGCTTGTTCTTCGCGTCGGTCGAGGTCGGCGAGACGCGGCTCGCGTGGCTCCCGCCGGATCTCGCGGCCGCGACGAGCGCGGTGTTGCGGCTCGGCGTGGTGATCGGCGCGCTCGTCGTCGGCGCGCCGCTCGTGACGGGAACGGATCAGAACACCGCGTCGCGCGCCGGATTCGTCGTGATCGGCGCGCTCGGTCTCGCGCTCGTTCCGATCTTGTCGTCGATGACGATCGGATTCTCCACGGTCTTCTGGCGACGCTTCCACGTCGG
>Ga0335078_10001837_pt1 | contig 32107 bp, 26 predicted proteins | sample Lox_Sample_32_FD_206711 | JGI IMG/M metagenome (GOLD analysis project Ga0335078, IMG submission 206711) | Soil microbial communities from Loxahatchee National Wildlife Refuge, Florida, United States - Lox_Sample_3.2 | ecosystem: Environmental > Terrestrial > Soil > Wetlands | place: USA... | reverse complement strand
CTTCGCGCTCCTATCCAAAGGCATCTATCGCGGCGTGACCCGGTAATACATTTCACTTCCATTGGGCGAAATCTGGCAAGTAAGTCACGCAAGTATCAGCAATCTGTCCGCTTGGCCTCGATTAAGTTAGGTCGCAAGACGATCCGCGCAATGAGAGTTCCCTGTGACGGTCCTAAAACTCTGGCCAATCGTGGGGTTCACTGACGCCAAATTCATGTCGAAGTATGAGCAAACTATCGTCCAATTGTTCCAATTCAAGGCGTCTGTTCTGATGGTGCCATCCGACCGATTCGGAAACAGCACAGCAGAAACATGCCAATCTGGAACTGACTGCATCAGCAAATACCACAGCATCGGAGGAATCACAATGTATCCTTTACACAAACTGCGGGAATCCGGTAAGCGCTCGGATTAGGCGCCCACCGCGCCGTGATCCGAGCCCGGCGCTCCTGGTCCGGGCAAAACCAATACCAACGTACAATGGACGCTTTTTACAGAGTGGCGCATTGTCCTGTTATGCATTCCCATCAGCTAAAGAGCTCGATGGAACGTCCACTTCTATCTGTAGTTGACGATGATGAGTCAGTGCGCGAGTCGTTACCCGACTTGCTCCGGGAGTTCGGCTTTGCGGCTCGAGCTTTTTCGTCGGCGCAAGACTTCCTCTCGTCTGATTATTTGGATCAAACGAGGTGTCTGATTCTCGATGTCGCAATGCCGGGAATGAGCGGACTTGATCTTCAGCAGGAATTGAAGCGTCGCGGGAAAGAGGTTCCTATCATCTTCATCACCGGTCAAAAGGACGAAGACATCCAGAAACAAGCGTTCAGACACGGAGCCGTGAAGTTCCTGTACAAGCCGTTCAGTGACAGTGCCTTGCTGGATGCTGTCAACGCGGCCCTTCCGGCAAAGTGAGGCCGCACCTCTGCGAGTTCTTGGGGGACTACAATGAGTTTCGCCGGCACCCTTAGTCATGAAGTGGGGTCATCACGAATGGCGACTGCCAAGTCCGTCGTGTTCGTTGTTGATGACGACGTCTCGGTGCGTGAGTCGCTCGAACTCCTGATAGATAACGAAGGCTGGCAGCCGAAAACCTTTGCATCCGCACAAGAATTCCTCGTCTCTCCCCGTGCTGTTGTTCCGAGCTGCCTACTACTGGATATTTCTCTTCCGGGCCTCAATGGTCTCGAGTTGCAGCAACGTGTCGCGGTCGAGCGAACCGACATGCCGATCATCTTCATCACGGGTCACGGGGATATTCCGAAGAGCGTGCAGGCGATGAAGGCAGGAGCCCTCGAATTCCTAACGAAACCATTCCATGACGAGGTATTGTTGACGGCCATCCGGCAAGCTCTGGAACGAAGCCGACTCGCACTCGCTCAAGAGGCGGAGACGCAGGAACTCAGAAACCGTTATGCGTCACTCACTCCTCGGGAACGGGAGGTCATGGCGTTGGTCGTCTCCGGGCTCCTTAATAAACAGGTCGGTGGCGAGCTTGGCATCAGCGAGATCACAGTGAAGGCACACCGAGGCCAGGTGATGCAGAAGATGAAGGCCAAGTCGGTTGCAGATTTGGTGAAAATGGCCGGGAGACTCCATGACAGCACTGGCATAGCGTCTTTACTCGTTACGCGCCTTAGAGACTGATTGGAGGACCCATGAGCACATCAACCATCGCCGCCACCATCCAACATGAACCAGAACTCCTGGGGCAAACCGTTGTCGTGATCGGCGGGAGCGCCGGAATCGGCCTTGAGACTGCACGCCGCGCCCGCGCAGAGGGCGCAAAGGTGATTCTCACCGCGCGTAATCCCGAGCGTCTCAAGCATGCTGCAACCGAGATTGATGCATTGAGCACCTCGGCTTTCGATGCCACGGATCCCGTTGCCATTGAGCAGTTCTTCCATGACCTCCCGACGATTGACCACGTGATGGTGACCGCCGGCCGGCCCTACTATGGACGGCTCGTTGACATGGATTTCGCGAAGGTACGCAACCTTATCGGGCAGCACCTCTTACAGGCGCTTTACGTCGCCCGCCCCGCCATCAATAAAGTGAGACCGGGAGGAACGCTGATCCTTATGGGCGGCACCGGTGGCCGACGGCCAGCTATCGGCATGAGCATCGCGGGCGCAGTCACCGCCGCGCTCCCCGCGCTCACCGCTAATCTGGCGCTCGAGATCGCGCCTGTGCGAGTTAACCTCATTGCCGCCGGCTTCGTGGACACGCCCTTGTCCGCGGAACTGCTGGGCGATCAGCTCGAAAAGCGTCGCAACCAGCTTCGCACCACGCTTCCCATCGGACGCGTAGTCGGGCCGGCCGACGTGGCCGCGCTCGCCGTACACATCATGACCAATACCGCCCTCACGGGCGCAACCTACGACATTGACGGCGGACAGCAGTTCGTGGCCGCCTAGCTAAAGAAGCCAGTACGAGCAGTAGCGACAGAATCCCGGACCTTTCCGGGAACGAAAGGGGGCATGCATGTCCACGATCCATCTGCACCAGACAACCACCTCAACGCCCGAGCAATATATCGCCGGGCTCACCGACTTCGGGCCTGGCCGCTCGAAGCTATTTGGCAACAGCGCCGATGAGTATCTCAAGGTGCATAACCGCGGCCCTTCGCAGGCCGACGTTACGGAAGGCTCGGGCGGCATCTGGGAACGCCTGCACTACGACTGGTCCGATCCCAACCACGTCGTCCTCACGACGACCGACTCCAACACCTGGGGAGGTGCGTCCGGCCACACTTACAACTTCACACGTAATCCCAACGGCACGACCGACATTGACGTGGTCGTCGTACGCGAGGGCAAGAACCTCAAGGGCTGGCTGCTCGGCCTCGTCGTCGGAACTATCGGAAAGGGGGTTTTGGAAAAAGCGTTTGTAACCTCGGTGAAGGCCATCGAAGCCCGGAACGGTGAGGCCCGAGAGGCACGCGCATCATGAGCCGGGTAGCCGCCTTGGCGAGTTCACTCTGTACTGCCCACGGCGAGTTGACCGGTCCCCGAGACTAGGAAAGAAGCACAACAGAAGGGATGGAGCCGATGGCCGCACCCAAATCTACCGGAGCTAAGGTCTTGTCACGCCGGACCCTGCTCCGCAATGGCGGCCCCTGCCGCATTTTCGCCCATTGCACAAAGCTATGAAGCTATTCAAGGGGAGGCCTATCCGTCGGCTTACTACTTCCATGAAGTCGCCGCGCGGGCGGTCACTTCGCGGCCTGGGAACAACCCGAGTTGTTCAGCGAAGAACTCCGCGCGGCATTCCGGTCCCTATGCTAATTGTCGAGAGATATTCACAAGGAGATGAAAGAAAGCGACTATTGATCATGGATATGAAACTAGAGGTCGTTGTAATCCCGGTGTCGGATGTGGACCGCGCGAGGGAGTTCTACAAGAAGCTCGGGTGGCGACTGGATGTGACGCCGCCCATCGTGGTCCAGCTCACGCCGCTGGGCTCCTGGTGCTCGGTGCAATTCGGCAACAACCTCACGGCGGCGGCGCCCGGCTCAGCCAAGGCATACCTGATCGTTTCTGACATCGAGGCCGCACGGAAGCAACTGGTCGCCGCCGGCGTCGAGGTGAGCGAGTTCTTCCACATCGGCCCGCAAGGCAAGGTCAGCGGTCTCGACCCCGATCGTCGCAGCTACTACTCGCGCGCCTCGTTCAGCGACCCCGATGGCAACCAATGGCTGCTACAGGAAGTCACGACCCGGCTTCCTGGGCGCGTCTACACTGGCTCGACTTCGTTCAGCTCGGCAAGCGATCTGGCGAGCGCGCTGCGGCGTGCCGCGGCCGCGCACGGCCAGCACGAGAAGCGCATCGGCGCCGCGGATGCGAACTGGCCTGACTGGTACGCCGAGTACATGGTGCGCGAGCAGACCGGCGAAGCACTGCCACAATGAAACACTTCGACGCTATCATTATCGGGACGGGTCAAGCAGGCCCATCCCTGGCGGCGCGGTTTTCCGCTGCAGGCAAGACCGTTGCCATCGTCGAGCGCCACAAGTTTGGCGGCACCTGCGTGAACACGGGATGCATTCCGACCAAGACGATGGTGGCCAGCGCCTACGCCGCTCACGTTGCCCGCCGCGGCGCGGACTACGGTTTCAGCATCAACGGGGATGTGCGCGTTGATATGAAACGCGTCAAAGCCCGCAAGGATGCCGTTTCCGGCCGCTCGAGCAAGGGCGTCGAGGAATGGTTGCGAGGGCTGAAGAACTGCACGGTCATTCAGGGCCACGCCCGATTTCAGTCGTCGCGTGCGGTGGCGGTCAATGATGAAGTCCTCGAAGCCGACAAAATCTATATCAACGTTGGAGGGCGTGCTTCGGTTCCCGAAATGCCGGGAGTTCATGAGATCCCGTTTCTCACCAACTCCTCGATGATGGGAGTTGACTTCCTTCCCGAGCATCTCGTGGTTGTCGGGGGAAGTTACGTCGGCCTGGAATTTGCGCAGATGTATCGCCGCTTCGGCAGCGAGGTGACGATTGTGGAGGTGGGGTCGCGACTGATCGGGCGTGAGGACGAAGATGTGTCCCAAGCCGTGGGCGAAATCATGGAAGCTGAGGGGATAAAACTCCGTCTGAATGCGAAATGCATCTCACTGGCGAAGCACGCTGGTAGTATCGCTGTCCATGTCACGTGCGAAGAGGGCCCGCCGGACGTAGCAGGCAGCCATGTTCTTCTCGCGGTCGGACGTACCCCCAACACAAGTGACTTGGGTCTCGAAAGGGCCGGCGTGAAAACTGACGACCGCGGTTACATTCTCGTTGACGATCAACTGCAAACAAACGTCCCCGGCATCTGGGCCCTAGGTGACTGCAACGGCCGCGGCGCCTTTACTCACACTTCCTACAACGACTATGAGATCGTCGCCGACAATCTATTCAACTCCGACCACCGCCGTGTTTCCGACCGAATTCAAGCTTATGCGCTGTACATCGATCCGCCACTCGGCCGCTGTGGCATGACGGACGCAGAAATACGGAAGTCCGGGCGCCGCGCGCTCATTGCGAAATATCCGATGAGCCGGGTAAGCCGGGCCTTTGAAAAAGGTGAGACACAAGGTTTCATGAAAATCTGTGTGGATGCTGAAACAAAGCAGATTCTCGGCGCTGCGATCCTGGGCACTGGCGGCGATGAAGTCATCCACGTTTTGCTGGACGTCATGTATGCAAAGGCTCCCTACACGGTGATCCAGCGCGCCATGCATATTCATCCGACGGTCTCAGAATATCTGCCAACCATCTTGGGCAAACTGGAACCCTTTGACTAAGCCAGCAGGAGGAAAGAACCGTCGAGGCGGGCTTTGCAACACAAAATCAGAGGAGGCGATATGGCAACGCTGAGAGTCGCACCGAAACCCGAAGCAGCACCCATGAAGGCTGCACAGGTTCCTAAACCCGGAGCGGAGTTCGAAATCGTCGATCGCCAAATTCCTGAGCCCGACGCAGGACAGGTGCGCATTAAAGTCAAGGCCTGTGGCATCTGCCACAGTGATGTGCTCGTGAAAGAAGGATTGTGGCCGGGAATTCAGTATCCGCGCGTACCGGGACACGAAGTCGCGGGCGTCGTCGATGAAGTTGGCGCGGGCGTGTCTACTTGGAAAAACGGTCAGCGTGTGGGCGTCGGTTGGCATGGTGGCCACGACAATACCTGTCGCGAATGCCGCCGCGGCGATTTTCGCAATTGCCGCAATGTCAAGGTCAGCGGCTTCAGCTACGACGGCGGATATCAGCAATACATGCTGGCTCCCGTGGAAGCACTGGTGCCGATCCCGGATGGCCTTACTGACGTCGAAGCCGCGCCTCTGCTCGACGCCGGAATAACCACCTATAACGCTCTCCGCAACAGCGGCGCGATGCCCGGTGACCTTGTCGCCGTGCAGGGCATCGGCGGCCTGGGTCACCTGGGCGTCCAGTTCGCTAATAAATTTGGCTATAACGTGGCGGCCCTCGGGCGCGGTTCCGAAAACGCGGTGCTGGCCAAAAAACTGGGAGCACACGTCTACATTGACAGCCAGGCGACCAATGCAGCTCAAGAGTTGCAAAAACTCGGGGGAGCGCGTGTCATCCTCGCCACAGCTCCCAGCTCCAAAGCCATGTCCGCTTTGATTGACGGTCTCGGGCCGAACGGCAAACTGGTTGTGGTTGGCGCGGCACCCGATCCCATTGAGGTCACGCCGTCCCAACTTATTTTTGGCAGCAAAACGATCCAAGGATGGGCCTCGGGAACGCCTGCTGCTTCAGAAGACACGCTGAAATTCTGCGTACTGACTGGCGTGCGTCCCATGATTGAAACCTATCCGCTCGAAAGCGCGGCCGAAGCCTACGCACGGATGCTCAGCGGTAAGGCAGAGTTCCGCGTGGTCCTGACAATGTGAAACTTGCAAGCGACCACGATAAAGCGAAAAGTTGGGCTCCGTCAGCTTGTATGAAAGAGACAGACTAGGACCATTTTTCGGCGGCCGGTTGGCCCCCACACTCGCATTCGTTCTGCGCAACTCGGCAAGCGGGTGGAGCAATACCTTCGTCTAATAGATTCCTTCCATTTCTTCTGGCCTAATCAGGTTCTCAAGCAGGGTTCTTGTGACAAGTAGGAGGTTTACGTGCTTCGTACAGGAGCGTCACTGCGTGTGTTATGCACAAAAGCCCTCCTATGTGCGACGGTGACGTGTCATGCGCAAACGTACTCGACTTCCGTTTCGAATACTTCAGAGCCGAGCGTCCCGGCAACAACCGCAGCGAACCCTTTTGGCGGCAGCGTGCCGACAAAACTCCTCCCCGGTCGCATGCCGTTGTCCTTGCAAGATGCCATTAATCTCGGGCTGAAGCACAATCTCGGACTGCTACTTTCAAGTGCTGATACTCGCGCTGCCCGCGGGCAGCGCTGGCAGGAACTGAGCGCCTTGCTGCCCCACGTTAACGCGGACCCTTACCTGGCGGAATCGAAGGTCAACCTCGCTGAGGTCGGATTGGGTAACGCCGCTGCGAATATTTTCCATATTTCTCCCGCGGTCGGCCCGTTCTCCTACTTTGACGCTCGGGCAGCCCTAAGCCAGACGTTATTCGATTGGAAAGCCATCAACTCAGCTCGCGCGGCCAGCGAGAGTGTCAAGTCGGCTGATTTCACGATGCTAGATGCGAACGACCTTGTGGTCCTAGCGGTCGGCTACGTCTACTTTCAGGCTGTAGCTGACGAAGCCCGTATTGCAACCGATGAAGCTCAGGTTCAGACGGCCCAAGCCCTCTTTGACCAGGCAACCGACCAGGTGAACGCGGGCACGGCCGCCGACATCGATGCCCTGCGCACAAAGGTCGAATTACAAACCAGGCAGCAACAACTGATCCAGGCGAGGAACGATTTCGCCATTCAGAAGATCACCGTCGCACGAGTGATCGGGTTGGCCACCAGCCAGGATTTTGATCTCACTGACAAATCGCTTTACTCGCCACCGGAAACGATGGCGATTGACGATGTTCTACGGCGTGCCTATGCATCGCGCTCTGACTACCGGGCGGCAATGGCCGATGCCCGGGCAGCGGAACTGTCGCGAAAAGCCGCAGTCGCTGGTTATTTCCCGTCGCTTTCATTCGCGGCCGACTACGGAACGGGCGGCGCCCATCCCTCGGATTCCACGCGGGTATATGACGTGCGCGGAACGCTTTCGATCCCGATCTTCACTGGCAACAGCGTTCACGGTGAAATGCAGGAAGCCGATGCGCGGCTCGAACAAGCCCGCGAGCGCCTCGACAACTTGCGAGCACAAATCGAGGCCGATGTACGCACAGCACTGCTCAACCTGCAGTCTTCTGCGGAGCAGGTGGAGGTTGCGCGCAGCAACGTCGACTTGGCCGATCAAACATTGACACAATCCCGGGATCGCTTCAGTGCGGGGGTCACAGACACGGTAGAGGTCGTGCAGTCGCAAGAGGCAGTCGCCAGCGCACACGAGCAATACATTGCCAGTTTGTACAGGTACAACTTCGCAAAGATTTCCCTTATTCGTGCCCTGGGTGCCGGCGAGCAGGGCGTGAAGGAATACTTTCAAGGAAAATAAGATGGCTGACGAAAACGCATCTCCCGCGCAACCCGAAAGTGGGGCTTCAGTGTATTCAGCCCCGCCTCCGGTGAAAAAGTATTCACCTGCTGAACGTCGTAAGCGCCGCAGAAATCTCATCATTCTGATCGCCGCGGTGGTTGTCGTCGTCGCGGGCCTGCTCTTGTGGCGTTACTTGAGCAGCTATGAATCGACAGACGACGCCCAGGCGGATGTGCATCTCTATCCAGTCAGCGCGCGTGTTTCGGGGTACGTGATCCGTGTCAACGTAAATGACAATCAATGGGTTAACAAAGATGACGTTTTGGTCGAGATTGATCCCACCGACTATCAGGTTGCGCTGGCGCAAGCGCAGGCAAGTCTGGCAAACGCGGAAGCGACCGCGCGCTCTCTCAACATCACCATCCCCATCACCTCCGTAAACAGCGTGAGCCAACTGCAGTTCACTGCTTCTGGGATCGAGGATGCGCGTGCCGCAGTCAGCGCCGCCGAAAAGCAACTTGCCGCCGCTCACCAACAAGTCGAGGCTGCACAGGCGAATGATGTAAGGGCCCAGGACGATCTGCGCCGATACAAATTGCTCGTGGATAAGCGCGAAGTTTCGCCACAGATTTACGACCAGGCGCTCGCCGCCGCCAAGTCCAGCACGGCGAATGTCGCGGCCGCGCAAGCCAGCGAATCCGCCGCCCAGCAATTCATTCAACAAGCCCAGAGCCGATTGGCGCAAGCCACGGCCAATCACGCCTATGCACAAACCGGTCCACAGCAAGTGTCGTCCACCAAGGCACGGGTACAGGCCGCAATTGCCGATGTTCAGCAGAAGCGGGCTTTGGTGCAGCAAGCGGAATTGAACCTGCAGTACACGAAGATCATCGCCCCGGTCAGCGGCGAGATAAATAAAACGGTTGTCGTTGGATTGAACGTCGAGCCCGGGCAGCAGTTACTCACCGTTGTGCCGCTTGATGAGGTCTGGGTGACAGCGAATTTCAAGGAAACACAACTCAAGCACATGCAGGTCGGTGAGAAAGCTGACATTCACGTGGATTCGAGTGGCAGGACCTTGCGCGGGCACGTAGACAGTATTGCGGGCGCAACTGGACCGCTGTTCAGCTTGCTTCCGCCAGAAAATGCTACAGGTAATTACGTAAAAATTGTGCAGCGAGTGCCCGTAAAGATTGTTATTGAGCCCGGCGAAAATCGAGACCGGAGGCTTCGACCCGGAATGAATGTAGTTCCGGACGTATACCTCAGATGACCACTGCCGCCCTCACACTCGATCAGGACATCTCGCGGCCCCGGTATAACCCCTGGCTTATCGCGGTTGTCGTCGCACTTGCCGCGTTCATGGAAGTCCTCGACACCAGCATTGCCAATGTCGCCCTGCCATACATGGCTGGAAACTTGGGGGCGAGCAATGACCAGAGCACTTGGGTATTGACCTCATACCTGGTTTCGAACGCCATCGTTCTTCCGATGACGGGCTGGCTGGCCGGAGCGCTCGGCCGCAAGCGATTCTTCATGAGCTGCCTCGCCGTTTTTACGGTCAGTTCGCTACTTTGCGGTGTGGCGCCGAGTCTCGGCTTTCTTCTTCTCTTTCGGGTCATGCAAGGTGCGGGCGGCGGCGGGTTGCAACCTATGGCACAGGCGATTCTTGCAGATACATTCCCACCTGAAAAACGCGGTCTCGCATTCGCAGCATACGGAATCACTGCAATTATGGCGCCGACGATTGGGCCGACTCTGGGGGGATGGATCACGTTCAACTACTCCTGGCGCTGGATTTTCTTTATCAATCTTCCTGTAGGCCTGATGTCCTGGCTATTGGTGCGGCGCTTCGTCGATGACCCTCCGTATCTACAGCGGCTGAAAGCCGCCGGCGTCAAACTGGACTACGTTGGCATTGCTCTTTTGACCGTCGGAGTTGGCGCCCTGCAGATTCTCCTCGATAAAGGTCAGGAAGACGATTGGTTCGGATCGCACTTCATCACGACACTCGTGGTGCTTTCAGCTGTTTGCCTGATTTCGCTGGTTGTTTGGGAATGGTTCGAGAAGGCTCCGATTATCGATGTTCGCATGTTCAAGAACTTCAATTTCGCCAGCGCTAGTCTGATGCTGTTTATGCTGGGTATCCTGTTGTTCAGCAGCCTGGTTTTGATGCCGCAATTCCTGCAAACGCTTTTGGGGTACACCTCAGAACTTGCCGGGCTCGCACTTTCTGCTGGAGGCCTTGTCTTACTGATCGAAACGCCAATCACGGGACAGCTGACGACGAAAGTCCAAGCGCGACGCTTGATTGCTTTCGGCTGGCTGGCGCTTTCGCTGGCAATGTTTTATTCCACCAACCGAATCGATCTACAGATGAGTTTTAGTGCCGCCACGTGGCTGCGCATGGCTCAGGTCGTCGGCCTGGGGTTCCTGTTTGTGCCGATTACGCTCGTCGCCTACATCGGCATTCCAGCGGAGAAGAACAACTCGGTTGCCGGCATCGCTAATTTCATGCGCAACATGGGAAGCAGCGTGGGAACCTCCCTGGTTACAACTGTGATCGCACGCCGTTCCCAATTCCATCAGCTCAGGCTGGTTGAAAAAGCCCGGGTCGATAATCTCAATTTTGCGAACGCCGCTGAAGGCATGGCACAGCATTTTGCGAAAGCTGGCCTGGGGAGGCATGAAGCTCTCGCAACCGCGTACGCGCGGATCTATGACTCTCTGCAAAGACAGGCCGGGACCCTCGCGTACATCGACACCTTCATGGTGCTTTCCGTGGCCGCAGCCATTATGTTCTGCTTGAGTTTTCTCTTGAGGAAAAATGATCCAAGCGGCGGTGTGCACGTAGCCGAATAGCCGTTATGCAATTAAAATCCATTTTGTGTCCGGTTGATTTTTCGGAGTTCTCCGCCGCCGCGTATCAACACGCGCTCTCGCTGGCAGAGCACTACAAAGCCAAAATTGTCGCACTGCACGTTGTCGAGCTTTGGAAGTATCCCTTTGCCGAGTATGCGGCCTATCAGGCTGACTACGCGAAGTTCTCCAGTGCGCTGACCGAAGGCGGCGAAGTACGGTTGCAGCGGTTCGTGAAGGAGTATTCAACTGGCGGAGTTCAGCCGCAACTTGTCATTCATCAGGGAAATGCTCCCCGCTGCATCCTCTCAGTTGCTCAAAAAGAAAACATGGAAGTGATCGTCATGGGAACACACGGCCGACGAGGATTTGACCGTCTGGTGCTGGGTTCGACGACCGACCGGATCATCCGCAAGGCGGCATGCCCGGTGCTGGTCGTATCGGATTCCTCTCACAACGCCCTCGGCACTGGACCCGATGGGCGACACCGTTTGAGCCGGATCCTTTACTGCACGGATTTTTCGAACAACTCTGAGCGAGCTCGTAGCTACGCGATTTCGCTTGCCGCCGAGTATGGCGCCGAGCTGGTCTTATTGCACGTGGCCGAGAGCCCCTCCCATGTGGCGAGGGCTGAGGAGATCATCGTCGAGCATACACATGAACTCGATAAACTAGTTTCAGAGACGGAACGCCAGAATCTCACAGTGCGCTCCGTGATAAGGTTCGGAAAGCCTTACGAGGAGATTGTTCGATACGCAATTGAAGCGCAAGCCAGCGTCATAGTTATGACGGCGCGGGGAGGCGACGCTGTGGACCGCGCTATCTTCGGCTCGACTACCTATCGAGTAATTCAGTTGGGGCCCTGCCCGGTGCTCGTGATCCACACATAATCGCCACGCAGGGAAAAGGTTGGATTTCATGGTCAACATCATCACCATTGAACGTGAATACGGGTGCGGCGGCGGCGATATCGCTCAGCTTGTGGCGAACCGGCTCGGCTGGAAGCTATGGGACCAGCGATTGACGGAAGAGATCGCAAGACTCGCGCATTGTCCTAAGGCAATCGTCGAAGCGCGGGAGGAGCGAAATGATCCTCTCTATTACCGGCTCTTCAAATCATTCTTGCGCGGAAGTTACGAGGGCAGCATCAACGCTCCCAAGCTCAACTTGGTCGATAGCGAGACGATACTCAGAATTACCCGGCGCGTGGTTGAGCGCGCTGCTGAAACCGGAAATTGCGTCATCGTGGGCAGAGGATCTCAACAGTTCCTCAAGACGCGTCCAGATACGTTGCGCATCTTTCTCTACGCTCCAAGAGAAGATAAAGTGCGGCGACTTTTATCCCGGGGCAAAAGTGAGAAGGAGGCCGAAGAGCTGGTCGATAGCGTGGATCGGGAACGTGCTGATTTTATTCAGAAGTACTTCAATGTCGATTGGCCGGACCGTCCCATCTATCACACGATGCTCAACACCGCGATTGGCGACGAGTGCTCCGCGGACATGATTCTGAGTCTTTTACAAACTTACGAGGCCAGGTGCAGTGCATGACATCCCTTCAGGAATTCCGATGTGAAATCTGTGGCACGATCACTAATAGCCCGAACCACTGGTTTGTGATTCAGTGCAGTGATTCGGAACTCACTGTTCTCAAGTGGAATTCGGAAGACGCGAGTGCTGCTGGAGCTCGCCACTTCTGCGGAGAAGCCCATGCGCAGGTCTACATCAGCCGATGGTTCGAGTCCATTTGCTCTCCGCCGAAACCGGACTTCGTGAGCTCTGTGTCTGTGAGCTCTTAATCGAATCCGCTTAAGCGAGGTGCAGGTCTAGCGGGTCTAAACATCTATTCGTGTGATAAACGTTAAGAACTCCGCGAGGCTCATTTGCTGTCTGCTAAATTACGGAAATCCGCCGGGGGCGAGCATCCTGACATCTCCATCCTGAAGCAAGCCAGAGCGAAATACGCGAAGTTGCAGTAACGGGACGAAGCCTCCTCATTGGAATCGAAGAGTTGCGTAATCGGACTTCGGAGCTCCGTCGCCTCGGACGCAAACCACGTCAGCATCCCGTGAAGTTTGTCCGAAGCGCTCGCGCACCCGCTGGCATTAACTTTTTGCGATACATCATTACTTTATTAAGGTGGCTAGGAGCTTAGAGCGCAAAATCGATGAACATTCAATGAGATGAAGCGTAAGACGCCCTTCGCCGAGTGCGTTGTTTGCACCCAGGATGAAGGGGCCTTCTTCGCTCTTGAGGGAGAATTAACAATTTCTTCTAACCACTGAAAATATGGTGGCCAGGGACGGAGTTGAACCGCCGACGCCAGCCTTTTCAGGGCTGCGCTCTACCACCTGAGCTACCTGGCCATGCCTGTCCGCAAGCCGGATGTGGAGTTCTGGCGCCGCTTCGCCAGTGGCCATGAGGACAGAGCCGAACACGAGGCGGCAACGAATCGCTCGAAATCGCGGATGCACCGCGATTATAGCAACCGCGCGCCATTCGCTCAATCGGCCAACCCTGCGGGTAATGGGTCAGATTGAAACGGAAGCGAGCCAGGCGCGCGATTCTTGCGTCGCCGAAAGCATCGCGCGGCTCGCCCAGATTCTCTTCGACTGCGCTCGGGCTCTCGCTGCACAAAGAACGCTGGTGCGGAGTGACAATCAAACTGACCCATTGCTCCGCTGCGAATCGCCGATCTCCCGCTGCTCTCGTGATTGTCTAGCGCGGCGCACGTCCGGCTTACTTGCCGGTGGTGCCGGCTCCGTGCTCTCCCAGCCACGATGCCAGCTGTCCGCTCTGTTGCGCTTTCAGGTCCAGGCAATAATTGATGCGCTCCAGCGACTGCTTCAAGGTGCGCTCAGCGGCCGAAACAGGATGGGCGGCGAAGAAATTCTTGACTTGCTCGCTGTCTCCCGATTCGCAAAAACTGCCGGCCGTGTTCACGATTTCCGCGCTAGCAAACGGCCCTCCGCTTTTTTCCACCTCGGCCCAGCGCGTGCGGATGAAGTCCCACGCCACCTTCTTGCCCGCGGGGTTGTCCAGCACGTCGGAGATCACTTGAATCGCATCCTGCGAGCGAACGCCGGACGAAATCCCGAACTCAAGCGTCCGTTGCAACAATTTGGGGTCGCGAAAATCCGCCAGCGTGCGCAGGTACAGGTAGTACTCCTCGGGCGACTTCGTGTCTTTGATCTTGGACATGATCTGGTCATAGAATGCGGCATCGCCATTGATGGCCGCAACACGGAACACCGCGAAGGCCAGTTCGTGGTCAATCGAGGTTGGATTCTCCATGTACTGCTCAGCCAGCCTTTGGCACTCTCTCATTACCTCCGGATCTTGCGCCGTTTTTCCCAAGGTAACAATCACCGAGCCGCGCAACGCTTTCTGATCGTCACTTTCGCCGGGCTTCGCCGCAAAGCCCACTTCCTTGAAATCGGCCGCCAGCAGGCGTCGCACCCACATGCGGTAGGCTTCACGGTCGCTGTCGTTCACCAGGTCCTGGCCAATATTGTTGAGTTGATCGAGCAGTTGCTGCGCGACAGGCCGGTTGTTGTCGGTATGCAGGCCCTCCGCCAGCGCCAGGTAATCTCCAATCGGCTCGCGGCCGACCCGCACCGAAGCCCAGGTATCGGAGAGCAGCATAATGCGTTCCGCCGGGGTCAGCGCAGTTTCCGCCACACGGGCTAACTGCTGCATCGCCTCCGACGAATAGCCGGAACGGTAATATCCGCTTGCCCCCGCATTGCCCAGCACCCAGGATGCGCAGCCCGGTAAAGTGATGCTGCCTTCTCGCGCTGTGAGCAGCTCACATTTCTGGCTGTGTTTGCTGCTCGCCTTCAGGCAGATCGGAATCTGCCACAATTCGCTGTTGCCCGCCTCGAACAACGAGCGGTCGTAGAAATAGCGCTGCTGCTTTAGTGAGACTTTTGTGGAGCCTCCCGAACACTGGGCATTCACGCTGACCATGGGTGCTCCCGGTTGCTCGACGAAGGTGGGCATCATGTGGTCCACCGGCTTGCCTGACGCCCGGGTGAGCGCGTTCCAGAAATCCGCCGACGTTGCATTGCCGTAAGCGTGTTCTTTGAGATAAAGGTTCACGCCGGCCTGAAATGTTTTCGGGCCCAGGTATGCCTCAACCATGCGCAGCACCGAGGCCGCCTTGCCATACGCAATCCCGTCGAACAGCTCCAGAATTTGCGCCGGAGTCTCGGCCGGCTCGTGAATGGGCCGGGTATTGGCCAGTGCGTCCACGTTGAGAGCCTGGGTTGTCTGCCGCACATCGTCCAGTTTTTCATTCCATTCCGGCCAGAACACCGCCACCGGTTTGCTGGACATCCAGGTTGCAAATCCTTCGTTCAGCCAGACGTCGTCCCACCACTTCATCGTGACCAGGTCACCAAACCACTGGTGCGCCATTTCGTGGGCCATCACCTCCGCGACAATCTTGCGCAGCCGGGCTGATCCGTTCTTGGTGTCCACCAGCAGCAGCACCTCGCGGAAGGTGATGCAGCCGGTGTTTTCCATCGCGCCGGCAGAAAAATCCGGCAGCGCGACCAGGTCCAGCTTGTCATAGGGATATTTGATCGTGAAGTACTTATCGAAATAGGAAAGAATATTTTCCGAAGCTTCCAGCGCGAACTGCCCCATTTCTTTCTTGCCCGGCGTGCTCCAGACGCGAATAGGAATCCCATCAGCCGAGCCTTCGAGCGCTTCGAACTGCCCGACAATCAGCGCCGCCAGATACGAAGACATCTTGGGCGAGATAGCGAACCTCACCGTGTGCTGGTTTTCCCCCGGTCCGGGAGTGTCCGCGACAATCTTTGCGTTGGAAATTGCGACCATGTTTTTGGGGGCAATCGCCGAGATATCGAAAGTAGCTTTGTAGGCAGGCTCGTCAAATGACGGGAAGGCCCGCCGCGCGTCTGTGGATTCGAACTGTGTGGCGGCATACTTCCTGCCCTCATCATCCTTGCCCAGATACAACCCGCGCATCTCGCTGTTCAGCGTTCCCGTGTACTGGATGTGAATCGTCGCCGCGCCGGCCGGCAGCTCCTTTTCGACCGTCAGCGTCGCCATTTCTTTTTCCTTGTCCAGGGTGACCGTCGCTTTCTGGCTGACTGCTTCGCTGCTAATGGTCACCTGGCCAAATTCAATGTCCGCCGAATTGAGCACGATCTGCGACGTGGGCTTCAGCACGCGCACCTGAATCGCTTCGTCGCCGGTGAAATTGTCCTTGGTGAAATCGGGGGTAAACACGAGCTTGTAGTTCTCCGGCACGGCAAGTTCCGGCAAGCGCTGCGCTGCGGCCAAGGAAATCAGCAGCAGGAAAAACGCACCGCCCCACGCAATTCGTTTCATATCATCCTCTCAATATTAGGCAGGATTTCTTGGCCCGACCGTAGTACGCGGCTGCTTCCGGCAAAGTTCCTGAAGTTAGCGTCCTGGATAGGTAATTATCCCATTGATCACCGTCAGTGCGCACCGGTTGGAGGCCACCCAATAGGGAATTTCGCGGTAATCGTTCAGGTTAAATAGCGCGAGATCGGCATCTTTCCCCGGCTCGATTGACCCCTTGCGGTCTGCCAACCGCAGCGCCCAGGCGCCGTTGATGGTCGCGCAGGAGATCGCCTCCGCCGGCGACATCTTCATATGCGTGCACGCCAGCGACATCACGAACGGCATGCTCATCGTGGGAGACGACCCTGGATTGTAGTCGGTGGCCAGAGCCACCGCCACTCCCGCATCAAGCAATCGCCGTGCCGGAGGGTACCTTTGCAGGCCGAGAAAATAATTTGCCCCGGGCAGGAGTGTGGCCACCGTGTCGCTCCTGGCCAGCCGCGAGATATCCTCATCGCTGGCGTGATCAAGATGGTCGAGCGATGCCGGATTGAAGCGCAAGACCGGAGCGATGGATGTCTCGCTGAGCTGGCCGATATGGGCGCGGGCCTGCAGGCCGTGCGCCTGTGCGGCGGCAAAAATCTGCTCCGCGTCCTCACTGCTGAAAGCCCCGCGCTCGATGAAAACGTCCACAAACTGGGCAAGCTTCCGCCTCGCGGCCTGAGGGACCATCTCTCTACAGACGCTCTCCACGTATTTTGGTGAGCGGCCCTCGAATTCCTTCGGCAGCACGTGCGCGCCCAGCAGCGTGGGAGCAACCGTTCCAGGCCAGCACGAAGCGGCATCGCGAATGGCTTCGAGCGATTTGAGTTCCGAGTCGAGGCTCAACCCATAGCCGGATTTGGCCTCGACGGTAGTCGTACCGCTCGCCGCTATTTCGCGAAACGCGGTGAGCACTTTCGTCGCGAGTTCCTTTCGGGTCGCGCTTCGCACCGCATTCACACTCGACCGGATGCCGCCGCCGGCCGCTGCAATCTCTTCGTAAGTCGCGCCCGCAATGCGCTTCTCAAAGTCCACCAGCCGCGGCCCTGCGAACGCCGGATGCGTGTGCGAATCCACAAATCCCGGCAGCACCACTTTGCCGGCGCAGTTGATTTCAGTAATTCGCTTGCGATTCTTTTTGATCCACGGATCGCGCAGCGCGTCTTTCGTCTTCCCCACCGAAACAATTTTGCCCCCGAGGCAGAGGACAGCGGCGTCTGCGATGATGCCAAGATCTTTAAGCTGTGCTCGACGGCGTGGGCCAGGTTTCCCCAGAGAAGAACAGAGAGTGAGGAGTTGCCCAATATTGGTAAGCAGCAAGGGCGGGTCTTTGTGCATTGAGCGGGAGATCGTCATGCCGGCGGAGTGTATCGGCGCTTCTCCGAGATGTATATTACTGAAGATAGCGCGAGGTCCTTTCGGGAGTTGCCATGCCTGCGACAAAATCCAGCCTCACTGACCGGCTTGCCCACTATCGCCAAATTGAAATCACCGTTATCGGAAGAAAGTCGGGACGAGCGATTTCGGTCCCGGTCTGGTTTGTTGCGGAGAACGAAAAGCTCTATCTGCTTCCTGTGCAGGGCTCGGACACTCAATGGTACAAGAACGTCGTCAAGAATCCCCTGCTTCGCGTGAGCGCGCGTGGTGCCGAGGCAGAATTGCGGGCCACTCCTATTTCTGGCGCGAAGGCAGTGAAATCAGTAATCGAGAAATTTCGGGAGAAATATGGGGAGGGCGACGTCAAAAAGTACTATTCGAAATTTGACGTGGCAGTTGTCGCAAATCTCGGTTCCCCTACCAAGTGATCTGGTCCCGCCAAGTCACTTGCCCATCGGAACGAATATCCCTTTCTTCTTGGCAAACTCTTTCGCTTCCTCGTATCCTGCATCCACGTGGCGAATAATGCCCATGCCCGGGTCCGTGGTCAGTACGCGCTCGATGCGTCTGGCCATCGCTTCCGTTCCGTCGGCCACGGTCACTTGGCCGGCGTGCAGCGAATAGCCAATGCCCACGCCGCCGCCATTGTGAATCGAGACCCACGACGCGCCCGCCGCCGTATTCACCAGCGCATTCAGCAGCGGCCAGTCGGCCACGGCGTCGCTGCCGTCTTTCATCGCCTCCGTCTCGCGAAATGGCGAGGCCACCGAGCCGCAGTCCAGATGATCGCGCCCCATCACAATCGGCGCCTTGAGCTTGCCCTTCTTCACCAGTTCGTTCATCGCCAGTCCGAACTGCGCCCGCTCGCCGTACCCCAGCCAGCAGATGCGCGCCGGCAGCCCCTGAAACTTGATGCGCTTTTTTGCCAGCTCAATCCAGCGCCGCAGGATGCGGTTCTCGGGAAACAGTTCCAGCACCAGGTCATCCGTCACGGCAATATCGGCCGCCTCACCCGATAGCGCCACCCAGCGGAACGGCCCGCGCCCCTCGCAAAATAGAGGACGGATGTACGCGGGCACAAATCCGGGGAAGTCGTAGGCATCTTTCACTCCGCGCTGAAAGGCGAAGGTGCGGATGTTGTTGCCGTAGTCGAACGTGACCGATCCCATCTTCTGCAAACGCAGCATGCCTTCCACGTGCCGCGCGATGGCATCAAGCGATTTTTCCTGGTATTCCGCCGGGTCGCTCCGCCGCAGTTCGAGCGCCGCTTCCAGCGTCATACCATCCGGCACATAGCCATTCAGCGGATCGTGCGCCGAAGTCTGGTCGGTCAGAATGTCTGGCACCACGCCGCGCTCGGCGAGTTCGGGAATTACGTCGGCGCAATTCGCCACCAGCCCGACGGAAACATTTTCCTTCTTGCGCACGGCATTTTTCAGAATGCGCAGCGCCTCGTCGAGCGTGGTGACCATGAAGTCGCAGTAGCCGGTCTTGAGCCGTTTCTTGATGCGCTCCGGGTCCACATCAATACCCAGAAACGCCGCGCCCGCCATGGTGGCCGCCAATGGCTGCGCGCCGCCCATACCGCCCATGCCGCCGCTCACGATCAGCTTGCCCGCAAGGTTGCCGCCAAAATGTTTCTCGCCTGCCGCAGAGAAGGTTTCAAACGTTCCCTGCACAATTCCCTGCGAGCCGATATAAATCCACGAGCCGGCGGTCATCTGCCCGTACATCATCAGCCCGGCACGCTCCAGTTCGTTGAACTTCTCCCAATTCGACCAGTGGCCGACCAGATTCGAGTTCGCAATCAGCACCCGCGGCGAATAATCGTGCGTCCGGAAAACTCCCACCGGCTTGCCTGACTGCACCAGCAGCGTTTCGTCGTTCTGCAAGTTTTTCAGCGAGCGCACAATTGCGTAGTACGCTTCCCAACTGCGCGCCGCGCGCCCCGTCCCGCCATACACCACTAGATCGCGCGGCCGCTCGCCGACTTCTTCATCCAGATTGTTCATCAGCATGCGCATGGCCGCTTCCTGCTGCCAGCCTTTGCAGGAAATCCGGTTGCCGCGCGGCGCCCGAATCGGCGTGTACGTGGAAGGAGTAATTTCTGTCTCTACCGGCATGAGTTAATGATAGCAGCGGGCTTTTGGCTTTCAGCTGTCAGCTATCAGCTTTCAGCATTTGGCACTTGGCACTTTGCCCCTGCGCTTCGAGGATCTCCATGGGAAACATCGCGACGGTCTGGAGGGGAGCGCGAATGTCCTGAACTGACCTCGGTCCTGATGATGCCGGGAAGAAAGCGCGGAATGGGCCAATTGCTAAGTGCTAATTGCTAATTGCTGAAAGCTGACGACTAAGAGCTGACAGCCGAGAGCTACCACGTGTTATACGCCGTGCCGTCGCTGCCGATCTGGGTTGAGGCGCTGTGTACGTCGTTGATGCCCGGGTCCTGCTGGTCCACCGATTCCAGCGTGTCTTCGTCCTGGTCCACCGTCCAGTCGGCCTTGCCGGTCATCGGGTCTATCGGAATCTGCTTCATGTAGCCCGCCTGCACCAGGTCATCGAGCGCTTGCGGCGCCTTTTGCTTGTCGAGGGTGTACTGGGAGATCAGCGAGCGCAGCGTGAAAAGGTTCTGCTTCAGCACCGATTCGCGCGCCCGCACGATGGATTGGTTGTAGGCGGGAATGGCGATGGATAGCAGAATCAGGATCATGCTGATCACAATCATCAGCTCGATCAGCGTAAAGCCACGGCACTGCTTCCTGCGCGCTGCCATTTACCAGTCCTTGTACTGTGTTCCATCCAGCGCCGTGCCTTGCGACTTGCTGTACACGTCGAATACGTTTTCGCCGTCCCAGGAATCGGAGTCCGGATCGTCCTGCATCGAGTGCAGCCCCCACTCGGTGTTGCCGGTCATCGGGTCCATCGGTATGCGTCGCAAAAAACGCACCTTCTTTCCGCCCACATCCACTCCCTTGACCAGCGTGTCCAGGTCCGGAGGATAGCCTTCCGAGCCGACCTTGATCTGAAACGCGCCACGGTCCGCCGCGTCCTTGTAGCGGTCAATCGCATCGCGCATCTGCCATAGCGCGGTGCGCAACTGGCGCTCTTTTTCACGCTTGATCGAAAGACGCGCCAGCGGAATGGCCATGCTGGTAAGGATCACCAGAATGGCGGTCGCCACGATGAGTTCAATCAGCGTGAATCCGGCGGTCTTGCCGGTTTGATTTCCGCTTCTGACTACACCCTTCATAACCGATGATTCATAACCGATGATCGGCAGCGCCCCGGCGTTCTTGAGTTGATTCTAGCCTACTGCACCGTAATCGTAGCCGGCGCTCCGGCCATGACCGGCAGCGCCTGCATTTGCGGATCGCGCGCTCCCCCACGCGTGATGGTGAGTGACGAGTGCCCGGGCGCTTTGGCCATAAAGGTCAGCGTCACCACCGTCCCCTGGCCGGTCACGCCGCCCGCGCCTGGCGGCCGCGTGGCCGTAATCTGCAGGGTGCCGGCGCCGTCGTCGCGATGCACCAGCGCCACCGCCTGCCCATCCTGCTGCAGAAAGTTTCCGTTCGAAACATTCACCACCTGCAGCATCTTCGGGTCGTAGCTCACCTGCAGCGGCACCGAATACACGTTCTGTGCGCCCTGGAATTGCACGTTCACCGCAAACGTCGAGCCCACGTTCTGGGTCACGCTGGGCGGGTCGAAGGCAAACGCCGCTGCGCTCGGCTGCGCCGCCTGCGGAACTGCCGGGTTGGCGGGAACGGCTGGCGCCGGCGCCGGTGCGGACACCGGAGCTTGCGTGGGTTGGGCCGGTCCGGACGGAGGAGTCAACGACGCCACTGGCGCGCTTCCCCGGTACAGCTGAATCGCATTGGCCGTGCCCACCAGCAGCGCCTTCTGGTTCAGGTCCGTGATCTCCGTCTCCCGCACCAGATGCGGAATGAGCGCGAAGACCGTTTCGGTCTGGCTGTGGTCGGTCTGCGACTGCGAGAACAGATACTTGAACAGCGGAATCGAGCCCAGTCCCGGAATGCCCGTCAGCGAGCGGGTTTGCTGATCTTCCAGCATTCCGCCCAGCAGGTTCACTTCGCCTTCCTTCAGCCGCACCTCGTGCTCGATCTTTCTCTGTCCAATCACGGGCTGCGAAATGCCGCCGATATTGGACTGGCTGTCCACTTCGGAAACTTCCATGGATATCTTCAGAGTAATGTCGCCATTTGCGTGGATGCGCGGCGTAATATCAATGTTTACGCCGACATCTATGTACTGAAACTGCGTATTCACCAGCGGGTTGATGCCTACGCCGCCGATGCCCGGCTGGAACGACCCGGTCGCCACCGGAACCCGCTGGCCGATCTTGAGCGTCGCCTTCTGCCCATCCACGGAGCGGATCTGCGGGTTCTGAATCAGCCTCGTGCTGCTGTCGCTGAACAGCGCGCTCGCATTCATCGCCGGAATGGTCACGGTGAAGTCGGTGGCGTTCAGATTGCCCAGCCGGTTCAGGTTGACCTGGTTCGGCGTGCCGGAGGTCGTGCTGGTCGTGCCCGTCGTGGAGGTGGTCGTACCCGTACTTGTGGAGGTGGTCGAAAGATTGTTCTGCAGCGCCACCGTGGCGCTGGTCGGCGGGCTGATGCCGAGGGTGTGCGCTTTGTCCCGGTTTACCTGCATGATGGCGACGTCCACAATCACTTCCGGCTTCGGCTTGTCCAGGTCATTGATGATCTTCTGCGCCAGCGCCACCTGGTCCGGCGTTCCCCGCACGACCACCGCCCCTTCCGCCTGCAAAGGCTGCACTTTCTGGATCTCCAGGATTTGCCGCAGCGTGTTGGAAACGTCCTGCACCTCGGTCGGCTGGGAGAGGCTTGAGAGATAGAAGGTCTTGACCACGCTTTGCTCGAGTTCTTTTCGCTTGGCGGGATTGTCCTGGGCGACAAAAATCGTGTTCGGGGTCACGGCGCGCCAGAAGGTCTTCGATTCCAGCTCCACGATTTCCAGCGCATCCTGCAGCGTGACGTTGTTCAACTCCACTTTAATGCGCCGCGAAGTGTAGTCCGGGTCGAACAGCACGTTGATGCCGGCGAGCTGTCCGATGGTTTCGTAGATCACCTTGCTGTCTTCGGTGATCTTCAGGTTGATTGGCGCATTTGAAATGGGCGCCAGGTCAATCGGCCCCTGCGCTTCCTCCAGTCGCCTCTGCAGCGGCCCCGGCGGCCGCGCCTGCGACTGCGGGGGCGCGTGTGCCGCTTCCTCCATCATTTTCTGCGTCTGCTTCAGTTCCTGCTGGGCGATGAAGCTGGAAGAATCAATCTCCACCGCCTTCTGGAACTCCGCCACCGCCTCTGGCAGCTTGCCCGCCGCCCGCAATAACTCCCCGCGGTGCACGTGGGAAGCGCCAGCCAGGAAGCGCAGGCGCTCGAAGGCCGCCCGGTAGCGCAGATCTTTCGGCTTAAGGTCATACGCCTGCTTGTAAAGGTCGTAGGCCAGTTCGTAGTTCTGCCGCGCCTCTGCGTCCTGCGCCCTCTCATACAAGGACTTAGCGTTGTCCTTCGAGGCGAATGCCAAAGCCACAAGCAGCAGAACCAGGCCTACCGGATGAATCCATCGCTTCATCTGCCAATTCCTCGTATTTCCATTCCTCGCAGGCGGTAATCGAGCAAGACTCGGCCAGGAGCCGGCCGGTTCCGGACGCAAAGAAAAGACATGAGTGCTGCGATTATAACATCGCTGCGCTCCAGAACTTGCTGTCGAATCAGTGTCTTAAAGTCGTAGGGATTAGTCCAAACGGGGGATGAGGACGGCGCCGACCGGCGCCTCGGCGCCATAAGTCTTGGCCTTCGGGTGGCCGGTTTTCCAGATGCGGTACTCTATCTTCAATCTATGGCCCGCCAGTCGGCACATCCGACCAAGCCCAATCCGGAGAAGAACCCCCACCGCGACCCGACCGCCGCCGGCGAGCGCGATGCTTCCGTCAACCGCGCCGCCGGTCACAACTATTTCCTGCTGGAAAAGTTCGAAACCGGGGTTGTCTTGACCGGAACAGAAGTGAAATCGGTTCGCTCCGGCCGCGCCAACCTGAAGGATGCCTATGGCCTGATCAAGGACGGCGAACTCTGGCTGCTCAACTGCCACATCGGGCCCTACGAGCACGGCAACATCTTCAACCATGCTCCGCTGCGCACCCGCAAGCTGCTCATGCATGGCGAAGAGATTCGCAAGCTCATCGGCAAGACCCAGCAGAAGGGATTGACCCTGATTCCTACGCGGATGTATTTCAAGAATGGCCGGGTGAAGGTGGAATTGGCGCTCGCCAAAGGCAAGCAGCTCTGGGACAAGCGCGAAACCGAGCGCCGCCGCACCGCCGACAAAGAAGCCCGCGAAGCCATGGCCCGCGGCCGGCGCCGGGCGTGACCCATCTTGCCTCCTTGCCCAGCGCAATCTTCGCGGTGTCCGAGGAGTATGAACGCTCTTGCGCTCCGGCGCCATTCGCCTTTCTCCGATCGCTCACGCCGAGCTGCCGCAAATCCAGGAGCTCATGGCCCGCTACGCCGACCCCCCCATGGATTTTGCCGACGCCACTCTGGTTCACGTCGCCGCTCGCGAGTCTCTGAGCCTGATCTTGACTATTGATCACGACGATTTCGAGATCTACCGCATCGGCGGGCGCAAGAAGTTCACGATTCTTCCCCGTGCAGCCCGGAAGTGAACCAGCGCATCTTTAGGGCAATTGGGGGGCGCGGTGGGGATCCATATGGCAGGAGGGAGCTAAGCTGCTTCTCTACTGATCAGTCAGGTGAGGCCGCCGCTACTTCGCCCGCGCGACCACGAAATCCGGCGCCCACAGCAGAGCCCGCTTGATTTCGCCGTCGGGAAAAGTGCAGATCGCGTTCTTCGCCAGCTGCGCATACTGGGTGGCCCGCTCGTTCGCCGCTTCGAGCGATCCGTAGCGGTTCAGAACATCCAGCACTTCGGCGTGCGTGACTTCTTCAAACGCCCGTTCCCGCACCACCGTTTCGATCAACTCCTGTTCGCCCGGGGTGCAGCGCTCGAGCGCATGAATCACCGCCATGGTGACCTTTCCCTCGCGCAGATCGCTCGCCACCGGCTTGCCCAGAACGTCCTCGGAAGCCGTCAAATCCAGCACATCATCCACGATCTGAAATGCCATGCCCAGGTCGCGCCCGTATTGCGCCAGGTTGTGCTCCTGCTCGGCGCTCGCTTTACCGAGGATCGCCCCCAGCCGCATGCACACCGAAAACAGGCAGGCCGTCTTGCGGTAAATCAGATCGAGATGCTCATCCAGCGAGATCAGCTTGCCCAGCTTTTCCATCTGCAGCAGCTCGCCTTCCACCATCTGCTGGGTCAGCTCGATCAGCGTATCGAGCACCCGGAAATTGCGTTCCTGCACCGCAACCTTGAAGGCCTGCATATAAAGCCAGTCACCCGCCAGCACGCATTTGGAATTGCCCCACTGCGTGTTGGCCGCCGGCCGTCCCCGCCGCGTCTGCGCTTCGTCAATGATGTCATCGTGGACCAGCGTGGCGGTGTGAATGATCTCCACCACCGCGCCCAGGCGGATCGCGCCCCGGCCTTCGTAGTCAAACAGCTTCGCGGAAAGCAGCAGCAGCGCCGGACGCAGCCGCTTCCCCCCGCCGTTGCGCAGGTATTCGCCGATTTCCGTGATGGCCTGCACCCCCGCCACGGTGTCGCGCCCGAACTCGCGCTCAATGGCCGACAAGTCCTCGCGCAACAGCTCGAAGATCTCTTTGCCGTGAATGGCTGCGGATGTGCTCATGTTCGGTCTTTTCACCAGGGGGCCACAACGTCACAGAGAAAACTTCTCTGTGCCTCCGGGGGAAACTCAATTTGACCGGTAATTGGTGAACTGCATATCAATGCCAAAGTCCTGCTGCCGCAGCAGCCCGATGATTTCCTGCAGCGCGTCGCGGTCTTTGCCGCTCACCCGCACCAGATCGGCCTGAATCGAAGCCTGCACCTTTTTCTTGGAATTCTTGATCAGCTTGACGATCTCGCGCGCCTTCTCCACCGGAATGCCCTGCTGCATGGTGATGCGCTGCTTCACGGTGCCGCCCGCCGCCGGCTCGATTGCCGCATAGGTCAAGCCTTTCAGCGGCACCCCGCGTTTCACCAGCTTTTGCTGCAGCACGTCATTCACGGCTTTCAATTTGTACTCATCAATTGAGTGCAGCACGACCGCGTCTTTTCCTTCGAGTTCGATCTGCGATTTCGAGTCCTTTAAATCGAAGCGCGTGTGGATTTCCTTCAGCGCATGCTGGATGGCATTGCTTACTTCCTGCAGATCAATCTTGCTTACGATATCGAACGTGTTCTCAGGCATGGCGCGCTCAAACGGGGCATCGCTCCCCGCAGCTACTCTAACAAGCTAAATGGAATCGCGCATTTCGGGAAGGGAAAAGAAGCGATAAAAATTCTGCGCCGTTTGCCGGCCGGCTTCTTCGGTCGAAAGCCCGCGCAGTTCGCCGATCTGTCGCGCCGCCTCGCGCACGAACGCCGGTTCGTTGCGCCTGCCGCGATGCGGCACCGGCGCCAGAAACGGCGAATCCGTTTCGATGAATATGCGGTCGAGCGGAACCTGCTTGGCCGCGTCGCGAATCTGCTGCGCTTTGGGAAAGGTGACGTTGCCGGCGAAGGAAATTACGAAACCCATATCCAGCGCGCGCTGCGCCTGCGGCCAGGTCCCGGTAAAGCAATGCAGAATTCCAGCCAGCCCGGAAGAAGCCCAGTTTTCCTGCAGCAGGCGCAGGCAATCGTCCCAGGCGTTTTCGCTGCCGTCCGATGGCCGGCAGTGAATCACGATCGGCAGCCGGGCCGCGCGCGCCTGCTCCAATTGCCGCAGAAAAACCCGCTGCTGCACTTCCCGCGGCGAGTGATCGTAGAAATAATCCAGCCCGATCTCGCCCCACGCGATCACCTTGGGGCGCCGCGCCAGTTGTTCGAGTTCGTCAAAGTCCGCGTCCGTCGCCAGCTTCGCCTCATGGGGATGAATTCCGACGGTGGCGTAAATGAATTCGTATTTCTCCGCCAGCTCGATACCGCAATCGAGCGATCCCGGCCCGCTTCCGCCGCCAATCGCGACGATGTTGCGCACACCGGCTTCGCGTGCCCGCGCGATCACCTGCTCGCGGTCGGCATCAAACTGCCCCATTTCGAGATGTGCATGGGAATCTACGAACACAGTTCTTGGTCGTTGGCGCTGCTTGTGTGGGGACGGGCGCCTCGCCCGTCCGACCGAGCGCCGGCGTCCAACCGGCGGTGGCGAGGGCATCCTGCCCTCGGCGCATAGAACTACTTCAGCCTCGCCCCCACCGGCACATCCTCCAGAAACGCTGCCAGCACCGGCTTTCCGCCCTCGAGCGACGCCGCCACAATCATCCCATTCGATTCCAGCCCGCGCAGCTTTCTCGGCGCCAGGTTCGCCACGATCACCACCTTGCGCCCCACCAAAGTTTCCGGCGCGTAGGCCTCGGCAATCCCAGCCACGATCTGGCGGACTTCGGTTCCCAAATCTACTTCCAGCCGCAGCAGTTTGTCCGCGCCTTTCACTTTCTCCGCGACCTTCACCTGCGCCACCCGCAACTCCACTTTGCTGAAGTCATCAATCGAAATCTTGCCATCGAGAACAGCCGCTGCTGGTTTTGCCGCCGCCGCGGCAACGCCCGCGGCCACCGGCGGCTTCTCGCTCTGCACCGCCGTCCCCCGTCCCTGGTCTTCCATCTTCTGCATCCTCTCAATCGCCGATTTGTCAGCGCGCGGAAATACGCCCTGCACATCGCCGAGCCTGGTCCCCAGCTTCAACTGTCCCCACTGAAGTTGGGCCAGCGGAAATTTGCCGATCTCTCCCAGCCCCAGCTGCGCCCAGATTTTCGCCGTCGCCTCGGGCATTACCGGATGCGCCAGCGCCGTCACGATGCGCAGTGCCTCCGCCGAGGTGTAAAGCACCGTCGCCAGCCGGGCGCGGCTGGCTTCATCCTGTTTTTCGCCCAGCGACCACGGCTCGTTCTCCACAATGTATTTGTCCACCGCCGCCACCAGCCCCCACGCCGCCTCGAGCGCCCGCGAAAACTGGTGCTGCTCAAACTGCGCGTGAAATTCAGCAATGGTCTGCCGCGCCAGCTCGCTGATCGCCTCATCCGCGGCCGTGCGCTCCGTCGCCGGGGGATACGGCACCTCGCCCTTGAAATAGCGCGTAATCATGGTCAGCGTGCGGCTGGCCAGATTGCCCAGCCCGTTCGCCAGGTCCGAGTTGTAGCGCTGCACCAGCGCGTCGAAGGAAAACGATCCATCCTGCCCGAAAACAATTTCCCGCAGCAGAAAATAACGCAGCGCATCCGCGCCCAGCACGTCCAGAATCGTCTCCGCGCGCACGATGTTGCCGCGCGACTTCGACATCTTGTTTTCCTCAAACAGCAGCCAGCCGTGCGCCACAATGCCTTTCGGCAGGGGCAGCCCCGCCGCCATCAGGAAGGCCGGCCAGTACACGCAATGGAAGCGCACGATTTCCTTGCCGATCATCTGCACATCGGCCGGCCAGTACTTCTTATATTTCGTGTCGTCCTCCTGGCCATAGCCGAGCGCCGTGATGTAGTTGGCCAGGGCATCGAGCCAGACGTAAATCACGTGTTTAGGATCGTCGGGCACCGGAATGCCCCAGGAAAACGTCGAGCGGCTAACGGAGAGATCGCGCAGCCCCGAGCGGACAAACGAGATCACTTCATTGCGCCGCGTCTCCGGGCGGATGAAGTCCGGCTGCTGTGCATAGAGCTTGAGCAGCTTCTCTTCAAACGCGGATAGCTTAAAGAAATAGTTTTCTTCCTTCACCGTCTCCGTCGGCCGTCCACACTCCGGGCAGGGCTCGCCCGGCCCGGATTCCACGTACATCTCATCAAATACGCAATACTGGCCGGTATAGCTGCCTTTATAGATGTAGCCATTGTCGCGAATGCGCCGCCACAGCGCCTGCACGCCGCGCTTGTGCCGCTCCGAGGTGGTGCGGATGAAATCGTCGTAGCTCAGGCCCATGCGGTCCCACAGCGCCCGAAACTCGGCAGAAACTTCGTCGGTCAAATGCTTCGACGTTTTCCCCGCTGCCTGGGCTGCCCGCTCGATCTTTTGCCCGTGCTCGTCGGTGCCGGTGAGAAACCAGGTGTCAAAGCCCATCATGCGCTGCCGCCGCGCAATGGTGTCGCAGGCCAGCGTGGTGTACGCGTGCCCGATATGCGGCCGCGCATTCACGTAATAGATGGGCGTCGTGATGTAGAACTTCTTGCTCATGGGAAAGAATTTTGGGTCGTTGGTTCTTGGTCGTCGGCCCTTGGTGTTTGGCTGTTAGCCCTTCGCGAAATCCATTCCAGCCGACCCGCCGTCAATCTCTTTCTGGCGCCCACGCAGTGAGCGCAAGCACAAAAACTGTGGCAGCCACGCTCTCGATCTACAAATTACCCGATCAGCAGATGACCCGATCACTCAATTTTCAAATACCCTTCCACGGCCGCGTTCATCACGTTCTTTAACGGCACGTGCCTTTCGGCCGCGATCCGCCGGCAGTCTTCATACTCCGGAGCGTAATTCGTCACCGTGCCGTTCATGCTGGCAACTTTCACGCGCACATCGCCCCATTGGGTCGCAACCGAAACCCACTTTCGCGCCAGCACCTGTCTTTTTTCCTCCCGCCGCCGCACCCCGAGCGTGGTGGTCTCACGGAAAATGATCTCGGTGAGCCGGGCCGCCTCTTCCGGCCTGCACAATACCGTGAGCAGCATTCCGGGACGATTCTTCTTCATCTGCACCGGCATGCCGAAGGCTTCGAGCGCGCCCCGCTCCAGAAGCTGGTCCATCACATAGCCAAACACCTGCGGATTCAGATCGTCCAGGTTGGCTTCCAGCACCACGATGGTCTCTTCCGATGTTTTGGTTGCCAGCTGCGATGCAGATTCGCCGACCGTGAGCCGCAGCACGTTCGCGTGTCCGGGAAAATCGCGTGTGCCAGCGCCGTAGCCGGCTTTTTCAATCCTCATCGCCGGAAACGCCGCAAACCGGGCAGCGAGCGTCTTCACAATCGCCGCGCCGGTGGGCGTGACCAGCTCGGCATCAACTCCCGAGGAATACACCGGCGCGTTCTTCAGCAGCTCGACCGTCGCCGGCGCCGGCACGGGAAAAGTTCCATGCGCGCACGTCACCGTGCCGCCGCCGACATTGAGCGGCGAGCAGATAATCTCCTCCACGCCCAGCGCCTCCGCGCCCACCGCCGCGCCGACAATATCCACCATTGCATCCACCGCGCCCACTTCGTGAAAGTGAATCGTCTCGAGCGGCACGTTGTGAATTTTGGCTTCGACCGCGCCCAGCGCCTCAAAAATCGCAATCGCTGTTTTCTTTGCCCCCGCGCTGACCGCCGCCCTGCCAATAATCTCTTTGATCTCTTTCAGCCCGCGTCCATGCCCATGAGAAGGCTTGTGTGGGGCGGACATTCCTGTCCGCCCAGCCGTATGCTCATGACCATGCCCATGCTCACGGCGGAGATGTTCATCTCCTTCATGCCCATGAGCATGCCCGCGACCCGATTGCTCCCGCGGCTTGTCCTTCTCGCCATGAACATATACGTCCACTTTGGTCGCCGTGATTCCGCTGCGGTTCACCCGATAAATTTCCAGCCGCGCCCCGACGTTCAGCGCCGCTACCGCATCTTCCAGCACTTGCGGCGACACGCCGGCATCCACCAGCGCGCCCAGAAACATGTCGCCACTGATGCCCGAAAAGCACTCAAGGTACGCGATGCGCATAGAGAATCGGCACTTGGCACTTAGCAATTGGCACTTAGCCTTTGGCTCCAGCCATTAGCCGGAAAAAACCGAAGCTGAACCCGGGCATTGCCACGCAGGCACCAAGGCACGAAGAGATCAGTTCTTTTTTGTCAGCGACTCCGTTTCTCCGTGGTGAAGACGCAAATGCCAAGTGCTAAAGGCCAAGTGCTGTCTTTTCATCATAGGCAACGCTGCATTCTGCCGTCAAACTCGGCAGCGGCGCTGCGTTTGCTACAATCACTATTTTCTTCAATCACTTAGAGGGACTCTTGTACCGGCACCTGGAGCGCCGTCTGGCGCAGCACATCCGCGAGTTTCTGCGCCGCACCTACAAACTCGAGTTGCCCAGAATCGTCATCGAGGAGCCGCCGAAAGTAGCGCTGGGCGAGTATGCGTTGCCGCTCGCCTTCGAGTTGGCAAAAAAGCTCCGCAAGGCGCCGCGCAAGATCGCTGAAGAGATTATGGCCGGCATCGGCGCGGTCGAAGGCTTTGAGAAACTGGAAGTTGCCGGAGCGGGCTACATCAACGCGCGGGTGAAGCGCGCCGCCCTGGCCGCCGCCCTGGCTTCGGATACGCACCCCCCGGCCGAGGCAGCCGCGGGCAAAATTCTGGTTGAACATTCGAGCATCAATCCCAACAAGGCGGCGCACGTGGGGCATCTGCGCAATGCTATCCTCGGCGACACCTTCGTGCGCCTGCTGCGCCACGCAGGGCGCGAAGTGGACGTGCAGAACTACATTGACAACACCGGCGCGCAGGTGGCCGATGTGGTCGTGGGATTCATTCATCTGCAGAAAAAATCCCGCACCGCCGTGGAGCAACTGATCAGCCAGCCGCATTTCGATTACTACTGCTGGGACTTATACGCCCGCGTCTCGCAATGGTACGCGGACAACAAGGAAAATCTTAAGGCGAGGACAGAGACGCTGCACGCCATCGAAGCAGGCGGCAACGAGACAGCCGCGCTCGCCGAGCTGATTTCGATTGCCGTTCTGCGCCGCCATCTCGAAACCATGGACCGCCTGGACGTCGAATATGACTTCCTGCCGCGGGAGAGTGAGATTCTTCATCTGCATTTCTGGGAGGCGGCCTTCGCCAAGCTGAAAGAAAGCGGCGTGCTTTCTTACGAAACTGAAGGCAAGAACAAAGGCTGCTGGGTGATGCGGCGGGCAGGAGCGCATTCCGGCCGCTCAGAGTCCGAGCAGGAGCGAGGATCGAATCCGGCGGCGGAGCGGGTTTCAGAAGAAGATCAGAAGGTCATCGTCCGCTCCAACGGCACGGTCGGCTACGTGGGCAAAGACATCGCCTACCACATGTGGAAGTTCGGCCTGCTGGGGCGCGATTTCGGCTATCGCAGGTTCTATCGTTATCCGAACCAGCACGAGTGCTGGATTTCCACCACGAACGGCGAGAAAGACCATCCCCACTTCGGCGACGTGGCGGAGATCTACAACGTGATTGACGCGCGCCAGTCCGAGGCGCAGAACACGGTGATCGAAGCCCTGCGCGGCCTGGGGCACGGTAAAGCGGCCGAGCATTACACCCATTTTTCCTACGAAATGGTGGCGCTGACGCCGCGCTGCGCCGCCGAACTCGGCTAC